>Ga0070673_100002437_pt1 | contig 11339 bp, 13 predicted proteins | sample KBSM23metaG_FD_65342 | JGI IMG/M metagenome (GOLD analysis project Ga0070673, IMG submission 65342) | Miscanthus rhizosphere microbial communities from Kellogg Biological Station, Michigan, USA - KBS M2-3 metaG | ecosystem: Host-associated > Plants > Roots > Rhizosphere > Soil ...
GCCGATTTGGTGGCACCGAAGGGGTCCGGAAGACAAGATTATCTGGGCGGGTTCGCCGTTACCGCGGGAATCGGCGCGGATGAACTGGCCAAACAGTTCCAGGCAGAGCACGACGACTACAACGCGATTCTGACGAAAGCGCTGGCCGACCGGTTGGCCGAGGCGTTCGCGGAATATCTGCATTACGAGGCGCGCATCGCGTGGGGTTTTGGAGCGGAAGAAGGCCTGACGAACGAGGAGTTGATTCGCGAGCGTTATCGCGGTATCCGCCCGGCACCCGGTTATCCCGCATCACCTGATCACGTAGAGAAGCGGACGCTCTTCGATCTGTTGGACGCGGAGAAAGAAAGCGGGATCCGCCTAACGGAATCCTACGCGATGCATCCGGGCGCGAGCGTGAGCGGACTCTACTTTTCGCATCCCGATTCCCGCTATTTTGCAGTCGGTAAGATCGAGCGCGACCAGGCAGCGGATTACGCGGCGCGCAAAGGGGAGTCGTTAGGGGAGGTCGAAAAATGGCTCTCGCCAAATCTGAACTACGAGCCGGAGCAAGAATCGAGACGCTGAGCGATCCGCAGGGTCGCGGTTTGCCGCGGGAAACGTCTACAACACCGAGTTTGGATCGGCGCTCGTGATCAGCATCGTGCCGGCTTCGTCGGCCGACAATTCGTCCTGCTCTTCCTTGGCCGGCGTGGGATCTGGCCAAACGACGTTCCAGGCGAGATGCAGCTTTTCGAGCGTCCAGATGGTATAGCGGGTCAAATCGAATTCCCACCATTTCAACCCGTGGGCCGCGCAGCGCGGTTTGGCGTGATGGTTGTTGTGGTAGCCTTCGCCAAGCGCGCCGAGACCAACCCAGAAGTTGTTTTTGCTTTCATCCGACGTTTCAAAAGAACGATAGCCGAACTGCTTCATGTGGCAGATCGAGTTCACCGCCCAGGTACAATTGTAGATGATCAAAATCGGCACGTAGAGACACCAGAGCATCCCGGCGAGTCCAAGAGTGGCGAAGAGGACGCCAGCGACGGCGAGATGCGGAAGCACGTAGAGCGCGGAGTTTTCCCAGAGTTTGCAGTACCAAATCTTGCGCACGTCGGCCGCGTAACGCAACGAGCGCTCGCGGAAAGATGGGGGCTTGCGAATCAGCCACATCATATGGGCGTAGGGAAATCCGTGCCGCGGGCTGTGGATGTCCTCCTCGGTGTCGGACTTCAGATGATGAAAACGATGATCGCCCACCCATGTGACTGGGTCGCCCGAAAGTCCGATGGCTGATCCGGTAGCGAAGATAAATTTCAACCAGCCCGGCATCTCAAACCCGCGATGCGTGAGATAGCGATGCAAATAAAGGGTCGTGCCGAGTCCAATCCAAAAATAAATGCCGAGCATGATCGGCAGGTAGTAAAGTTGAAAGCGAGTCCAGACAGCCGCGACCCCGAGTGCCTGCAGCACGATGAGGATCGCGAAAATAGCGATATTGAATTTTTCGTTCTTGAACATAGCGGCGGCGAGCAGACGGCCGCTGCCCGGAGAAGGAGGTCGCAGTGTCGTCGCGAAGCGGGTCCAAGGCAAGCGATCTTTATCCGATATCATCCTGAGACCGACACGCAGGCCTCTCGAGCAACAGGGAAATACGGCGCGGTTCTTCCAATCATCCCTGGGATGGATTCCCGGATGCAGAGCACGGTTCGACATGCTCGACATCGCGTCGACTGCCCAAATCCAGGGTGTAGCCTACCTTGGCCGAGCGGCTGCGGGGCGAGAGGCCGTCCCAAAAACAGTTCGCGTGCGCTCCGCTTCTTTGCGTGCTATAGGGCTGCACATTGCCGGGGTGTAGCTTAGCTTGGTAGAGCGCCTGGTTTGGGACCAGGAGGTCGCAGGTTCAAATCCTGTCACCCCGATGCCAGAAGACCTGCGCGATGAACTTTTTGCCACACGTTTTTTTCCTTTTGGCACTCGGTGCAGCCAGCCTCGCCCTGGCACAATCGTCTCCATCCCCTGACGACAGTTCAGCCCAGACCGCCAACACACAGACGGCCGCTTCCACGGCTTCACCGTCGCCTTCGCCCACGGTCTCGATCGAGCCGCCTTCCCTCATTCCGCCGAATATTCTGCCTGCATTCGATTCACTACCCAAAATTCCGGCGGTGCAGGAGTTGCAGCAACTCAATGAATTTTTCAAGAAAACTTCCCTGGGGAAAGTTGCCGACGAGCATCGGCTTCATCTTCAAATGGTGGAGCTGGAAATGCGGATCCGAAATGACGAGGATCTCCATGCCTTGAAGGCGACGGCGTTCAAGGCTCCGACCGATCTCGAGCGCCGCCATTGGCTCAAGAGTTACTACGAACTGTATTTCAAGAAACTGCGCGCGCTCGCCACAACGCCAGACTTGAAAGCGTATCTCGACGCCCAGGAAGCCAGTCGCAAATTGAGCCTGCTTCAACCGAGGGTCCGGCACGAATCGGATGAAGCGGAGGCCGCCGTATTGGCCAGAGCTGGTGCGGCTGCGACCGCTTCAAAGGCGCTCCCGACACCGGTGCAGGCCCGCGCCAGCGAAGCAGTGCATCCCTAATCGGCAAGGGCACTGGTCGGGAGGTTGCCGCCCCGCCGGAGCGCGGCTAGGGTGCGGAGCAAAACGGCGCGTTCGTCTAGTGGTTAGGACACAGCCCTCTCAAGGCTGGTGCACGGGTTCGATCCCCGTACGCGCTGCGAAATTCTTTAGAGGTGTTCCCTCACGGAATAGTTGAGGAGTTTCGCAAATCGGCCGGAAAAGCCCGGAATTGCTCGGAGACGGCTGACTTTAGGGAACTTAGGCACTTTTGCGGTCGAACTCCCTTCGCAGAATATTTGAGCACTTTTTGAGGCTTGAGCTGTTCAGATGTCCAATGTGTTTGATTACCCAAATAGCTTATTTCTAGCGTAATACGTCCTGGGCTGGAAATCTTACGAGCGAAAATGGCTCCGAATATTCTGTGAATCTGGAGCCTGGCCTAGCCCGGCGGACTGTCTCGGCACAAAGCAATATGGGATTGCGTGCCGAGGAGCGGCCTGGATAGAATCTTGGAATGCTCGGCATTTTTGCTCCTTTCCCCGGAAAGGTCCCTTTACGAATAATTCGGCCTACTTCTCGTTAGGCACGAACGTTTCTATGTCAGTCACATTTTGGATTAAGCGATTCCTGATAGTATTTCTCGGCGTGTTCGTCGTATTACTAGCGATCAGCGTCTTGCGAGAGAGAGCCTTGGAGCAATCGGTGGGAGAAAGTGCGCTTTGCGCCGGAATTTCCACGGCGATCTTTATTGCGACGCGGGTGTATCGCTTAAGAAAGGGCCAGTATTGCGAGTTATGCGGCGATACACCAGAGATGCGCGAGGGCGAAGCCTACGCGTCGGATAAAGAAGAACGCATCCCATGAATCCTGTTTGGAAAAAGAGCGTAACCAATCGACGCAGCTGACGGCGGGCCGTCGCTATAACAATTTTACTCATGATTCGTTTCCTTCCTTTGTTCGCGGCCGGAGCCCCCGCCCGCCACAGCTGATCTCTGTTTCGTTACGTCTAGGATCCATGTCCCACGTCCATACCTTCGTTTACGACGGATTCATCGCGCTGCCGGTCGCGATGGTGGCGCTGGTCGCTTGGGCGGCCCGTTCATGGCGCTTCGCCCTTGCCATGGTGGGATGGATGTTGGTCGCGGCTGCGCTGTCTTTGTCTGGGACGCTAGGCCGCTTCAGCTCGATACCCCCGCCGATGGCGCTCTTCCTGGTCATTGGGCTGATCGCGACCGTCGCCGTGGGTGTTTCGCCCTGGGCGGTGCGCCTAGTGGCGTTGCCTTTGGCGACGTTGATCGCCGCCCAAACCTTTCGCATTCTGGTGGAGGTGCTGATCCACGAGTCTTCCACCATAGGACTCGCTCCTCGCCAGATGACTTGGCAGGGCTACAATTTCGATATCGTCACTGGGATCACGGCCCTGGCTCTAGCGCCCTTCGCCCGGGCCGCTCCGATGTCGCTGGTCGTGGCGTGGAACTGCCTGGGATTGACGCTGCTGCTGTGGGTCGTAGGAATCGCCGCCGTCAGTTTTCCGACTCCTATTCAACTCTTGCGGCCCGATAGTACCTGGCTGACATTGTTTCCTTACGTTTGGCTGCCTTCCGTCTTGGTGACCGCAGCCCTGCTGGGGCACGTTGTCATTTTCCGCAAGTTAAGCGCAATGCGAAGGTCGGCCAGTCAGATGACCTAACCATGCGATGGAGCTGACCGCGAGCCGCCGTACGACCCTGCTTCACCTGAATTCAACCGGTCCATTCGCAGCCACGCGCGCTCCCGCTCGCGGCGGCTCATCTTGTTCTCGTTAGGCGGAACAAGGAGGACACGCGTGAGACTAAGCATGAGATCGATCACATTCTTTTTATTTCTTCTCATAGGATATGCCGGAATACCTGGGAACGTCATGGGCCACGCAACAAATGCTGCACCAAAATTCGGGTTCCTTTTGCTGAGCGGACCTACTTAACGAGTGGTCACGTTTCAGCTCATTCCGCACAAGGCAGCTCGGTTTGCGCGAGGACGTTTTGGTTGGCTTCGGCTTCGAGGTCGGGCGGAGAGCCGTGCTTTCGAATGATTCGTTTCACCAGGACTTTGATCTTGGCGCGAGCGCTTTCGCGAAGGGTCCAGTCGATGGTGACGCTTTTCCGAACCTGGGTGACTAGCTCGGCGGCGATAACTTTGAGCTCGTCTTTGCCCATGGCTTCGACGGCGCTGTTGTTCTGAGCCAGGGCGTCGTAGAAGGCGACTTCGTCGTCGTTCAGACCGAGATCCTCGCTCTGCAAGATGGACCATGCATTCTTGTGGCTCACAGTTATGGCGGCGCCGTCATTACCGAAGCGGGAACGGATTCGTCGGTTGTCGGATTGGTCTACGTCGCGGCCCACATGCCAGACGCGGGAGAGAGTGAGGCCGACAATGGAAAGCGTTTCCAAGTGACCTCAGCACGTCTACTGCGATAAAGAAGACGGCAGACGGTTTCACCTACCTGGATCCCGCGCAGTTTCATGAGTACTTCGCAGCCGACCTTTCTGCTGAGCAGGCGGCTTTCATGGCGCGATCGCAGGTGTTCAACGCGGCTGACAATTTCAAAGCTGTTCTCACGACAGCGGCGTGGAAACGCAAACCTAGTTGGATGTTAGTAGCGACGAAAGATCGAACCATCAATCCCGACTTGGAGCGGTGGTATGCCGAGCGAGCCAAGAGCCATAAGGTCGAAATCTCGGGCGCCAGTCACGCTGTTTACGTCTCCAGACCGAAGGAAGTGGCAGCTCTGATCGAAGAGGCTGCCACGTCCACACGATAGACAAAGTCCCGTGCAAACGGAACGATTGGTAGCAGTAGCAAAGGTCGATGCGCGACGCGGCGCGGACGTCCCGCTCGGAAGTCCAGGGAGGTTTTCATTTCAACACTTGGACGTCGAAAGGCGCAAACACTTGCCGGCCATCAATCTGGACCTGAGCAAAAAACCGCGTAAAGCCGGGCTTGGTGGCGAAGATCTTAAACTCCAGGACGGGGCCGCCACGAGCACTCTCGTTCACGATGGGCGCACCGATCGGGTGCATGTGCAGAACCGTTTCCCCGTCTTCATGAAATCCAACGAGATGGGCGAATGCATTCATTACCGGTTCAAGTTGAGTGAACCCTTTGCCGTCCCGCGTAACCCGCAAACTTGCGTTCGTTACCTCGCCGGCTTTGATCTCGCCCTTCTCAAGACTCAACTCGAAATGCAATCCCTCCGATTCAGCAACCAACCGAGTGTTTTTACCAGTGACCGGTTCTGACTCCCCTGTTCCAGCTATAAGAGTCTTGTCGTACTCCTGCAATCCGAGCGGAAGCGGTCGCAAGTCAGCCCAGACGTAATACGCACCGGGCTTCGTGGGAGTAAATTCAAACACATAATCACCGGGAGTATCCGTCGGTTGCGGGTGCTCATGATGATAGTCGATCAAACTCTGATCAACGATCAACAAGTGAATCTTCTTCGAATGAGTCTCGATCAATTGATCTAACGTGACTGGGTGATCCATCATCGTGCGCCGAAGGTGGAGGATAGCGTGCGCGAGTTTCCCCGGCTCGAGCGGGGCATCGGTGCTGATCGTCGCAACCACAGCACGTTGCCCATCGCCCTTGGCGAGAAAGGAGGGCATAATGACGACCGGTTGATCCAGCGGCATGCCGCACTTCGGGCACACCTCATTCTCGTGGCCGATTACATCCGGATGCATCGGACAAGTGAAACGTTCCGCGAGCTTGTGCGCCGCCTTTAAGATTTCGGGATCGGCGGTTTTTTGCAGCGCCTCAAAATCCGTCTCGACTCGCTTCATTAACGCGGCGGCGAGGTCGCCCTTTCCTGCGTCGGAAGCTGTGTGCATGGCAGCGATGCCCCGCACGAAATGAATCCATTGCACCTTCAAGAGACCACGCTGTGGTGTCGGCGTTTTCGCTAACTTGTTGAGCATCGAGGAGACAGCTTCGCTTGCCACCGGATCTTCCGGATCGATCAGCGTAAGTTCGCCCTTTGCTACCGCGGTGCGGAGCCGCGACACCATCTGAAAAAGCATTGCCCACGCTTCCGTCTCCTCCACGAATGGCCCCGGTGGGTTCGGCGCCGCCCGCTCAGCCGCCCATGAGAGGGATTTGGAGCCAGTTAAAATGAGAGTGGCCACCAGCAATTGATGAATGACTCTTCTACAGCAAGGAATCGCCATTCTGAACATTCATAGAACTGGCACACTCCCCTGGGGGCGGCAAACAAGCCGGCCATTTTGCGGGTCGTAATTCCTCGCGGGGCAGAATTTTTGTCAAAATCGCAGAATCTGTGTGATCCCGATGGCCGTCTTGCCCGAGCCCTGAGCCGCGGGGAGGAAGAGTCGGCGATTGGTTTGCCTAACGAGTTGTTTTTTCCTTCCGCTCGATTCCGCGCTGCGTGGTGAGATAAACGGCAAAGCTGCCGAGCCAGTGCCCACCTTCGTAATGCTCGCCCGTCACCGCCATCAAGCCCGCTTGCCGGTGTGCCTCGGCCGCGGCCGCCAGAGCAGGTCGCCGCGGGTCATTCGGTGGCAGCCCTGTGAAAATGCCCTCCAGCATCCAGCCGCGGCTCAGGTTCAAGCCATCGAGATGCGCCAGCTTGGGGTCGCCCGGGTCGGACGAAACGACTGTCGGGAGCCAGTCACTCTTTGGCTCGGTCGGAACTTGCGGCAGAAAATCGCCGAGCCATTTTGCGAATTCGTTAGGCGGAAGGATGCGCCGCATCACGTCCGCTTCTCCAAGACACGGCGAGAGAAAATCCTCCCCTGAAGGTTCGTAGGCAAGCGGGCAATTCTTGTCGGCAAGAAAAAACTTCCGGGCTGCGCTCGCCACCAATTTGGCAAAAACTTCGTTGCCGCTCACCCTCGAGTAATCCAGCATCAGTCCGAGCGCGAAAGCGGTTTGGTCATGCTCCCCGATGCGCACCGGATGGGAAAGTTTCGGCAGCCAGCTTGACAAATGTTCCACCGCGACATTCTCGAGCGGGCGCAAGTTGGCCGACAGCTCACGCGCCAGCGGATCGTTCCATTCGCGCAGTTCGGCGCACAACTGGAGCAACCAGACAAGCCCGTAAGGTCGTTCGAAACTCGCCCGACCCTTCCCGTCGAGATATGCGATCTCCTGTTTGATGTTCGCACTCGTTAGGCTTCGCTCCAGCGCAACGCGGGCTTCCCGAGAAAAAGAGGCGTCGGGAAAGGTGCGCGCCAACCGCGCAAGCAACCAATGTCCATGGACGGAGGAATGCCAGTCGTAGCACCCGCAAAAAGCCGGCGTTAACTTCCGCGGTGCGGCAACATCCGCGTCGCCATTCAAGACGTGGCTGATCTTGTTCGGATATTCCTTGGCCACGCAGGCAAGCGCGAGACGAGCGAAACGTTCGGCGACGTGGGCGTCGAATTGCGGAGCCGGATTCTCAGCCGCCAGACTGAGCAGCGGCAGGAAGGCAACCACGGCAGGGAAAATCCTCATCCCCCATCCTAGCATCGGTCCCACAGATCGGCCGCCGCTTTGCGCGGGGGGTTCGCCACGGGCTGGAGACGACAATTAGACCCGCGACCGACATGGCCGCCGTTACACCTGCCGCGGGTTCACCGGCAGGACGCGGTGGCGCTCAATCTCCACTTCGCGCTGGCTCCCGAGCAGATCGAGCAGAATCGCGATTCGCTGCCGCGCCGGGATGACTCGCGTGACCAACACCCGCAGGCCACGGAGCGAGCCTCCTGTGATGACGACTTCCGATCCGGGTTGCGGATCGGCGGTGACTTCCACCGTCTCGTTATCACGAACGAGGGCTCGCAGATCGGCCATGATCGCGTCGTCGACATGGGCGACTTGCTCACCGAAATGCACAATGCTTGTCACACCGGGGAGAGCATTAATTTGCCGGCGACGCTCGAAGTATTCGAAGCGGGCAAAGAGGTAGCCCGGGAAAAGCGCTTCCGTCGCCCAAAGGGGTTGTCCGCCCCGCATCCGTCGAAAGCGAATTCGCGGGGCAAAGACTTCGAGACCCAGTTCACGCTGCAAGACAAGCGCGACTTTATTTTCCTGCTTTGGCGCGGTGTGGAGACAATACCACTTCAATGAACAAAGGAGGCTCACATCAGCGGTCAAAGTCATTGGGTGAATCGTCCCGCCTGGGAACAGCCAAGTCAACCAGCACTGACGGACGGCGGAATTGAAGCGTTAAACTATGACCGACACTCTGAAAGTTTAGCGAGCGCGCGGGTGCCTCTACACTCGTCATTTGTCACTCCCCGCTCCTCCCTTTTGATTTTCCAATGGCGGCAACCGATCCCTGTATTTCCAGATCAGCCACGGAAGCTTCCGCGCGCTCCAGAAACGCGGAACGAACACTTTCGGCTGGGCGAGCGAGCGAAAAAACCAGCCGAGGTAGTATTTGTCGGCCCAGTCTGGGATCCGCACCTGGTCGCCGGTGAGAAATCCGAGCGCGGCGCCGATGCAATGAATCGCTGGCCGGTATTCGAGTCGCTCAAGAAGATACTGGCCGAGCTTGTCCTGTACCCCTCCTCCAACCGCAACCACAATGTGCCGCGGGCGGTTTTGACTGGCGATCCCCAGCAATGCTTCGTCTCCGACCGGCCGTCCGTATTTTGGTGCGACGAAGATGTCTTCCTCAGAAACCGGAATACCTGAGCAAAGTTCGTGAGCCCGTGAGCTCGAGCAAAGGCGCTTGTATTCCCCCGACCGCAGAAAAGCGAGCAGTCTTTCGCCAGAGGATCCTGTCGCGACGACCCAGAGCACGGCGCCCGGTTGTTGAACGGATTCGTGCTCGATCAAACGCTTCACGTGCTCAAGGCCAGAAATGCGGGGAACGGTCTCGCCGGTGAATAATTTCCAGAGCATTACCATGAAGCCGCTGTCGGCAATCGCGAGGTCGGAAGCGAGAATCGCCTGCCGATACTCTTCATCGCGGCAGACGTTGATCAGCGAGGGCGCCGCCGGCGCGACGAGCAACCCACCGCTACGCGAGATTTGGTCGACGGCTTCGCGCGATGTCCCGCCAAAGAAATTAATGCCGAGAATCGTATGGATTCGCACGAATGGGAAGGATGAGGGATCGGGGATGAACTGCCAATCGCGATTTGGCGTAGTCAGAACTTCGGTCCCGGCTTCGCATCAGGAGATGGGCGGCATTCCATCGTTACTCGCGGAGTCGATCGCCACCGCGCCGCCAGCAAACGCCATCTTTGCGTAACACGCCCGCTTGCTTATTCCTAAAAGCAGACGAACCTAGCGGCTCTTGGATAAGTTCTGTTCGGTTCGTAGTGCGGTAGATCGTCAGGTGAGTTTCCTCATTGGTGATTCTGAAACCCGATTCCCGGGAACGGCTCTGTAGCTCGCAGGTATTGCTCCAAAAATCACATAATGAAATTATACGTAGGAAATCTCTCTTTTGAGACCACTGAAAACGATCTGCGCGACCTCTTCGCGCAACACGGCACCGTTACTGATGTCGCTATCCTGAACGATCGCGAAACCGGCCGCTCCCGCGGCTTTGGCTTCGTCACGTTCACCGATGCGACCGGCGCCAATGCTGCGATCGCGGCGCTCAACGGCAAGGAAGTCTCCGGCCGTGCGCTCACCGTGAACGAAGCGCGTGCCCGTGAAGAACGCCCGCGGCAATTCGCCGGCGGCAACCGTCGCTAATCGACCGTTTTTGATTTTGCGGGCCGGCGCCCATTTCGGGCGCCGGCTTCGCGTATCTTCCAAACCCAATGGCTGTAGACCCAAGAAAAGCGATCGAGATCGAAGGCAAGGTAATGGCCGTATTGGCCGGCACCATGTTCCGGGTGCAATTGGCCAATGAGCACGTTGTGCTCGCCCATATCTCGGGCAAAATGCGGAAACGCTTCATCCGCTTAACGACAGGCGACCGGGTGCGGTTGCAAATGTCGCCTTATGACGTGGATAAGGCGCGCATCGTGTACCGGCTCGCGTAGTGCCAGAAGGGGGCCTTTGTGCCCATGATGCGCTGAGAAGTGCAAACCGGTTAAGTTAAAAAACGTCGGAGAACTTGACAATTGTCTCAAACCAAAACCGGTTCTGAGAAATTTCTTTGGAAAAAATTAAGATTTATAACTTCCTGTTAAGTAGGCTATTACAAACGTAAAATTGTCCAATAACGGGATCGACTTTTCGAAGTGGCGCGGCCCTAGCTTACCCCAATCGCGCTCACGGATGTGATCCTAGCTCACCTTCAGTGACAACTAACTAGAATAATATGAAAACACTGAAATACCTCGTCGTCCTCGCAGCCGCATGCGTCTGTTTGGGGGCGGTTCCTAAAGCCAGCGCACTCCTACTTCACGATAACCATGAATTGGGGTTCGTTAACTACGGGATACCATCGGGTGATGCGGATAGGACACTCTATGTCAACCATCTCATCGATCAAGCTCTTGGCACCACCGAGCAGGCTGACGGACAAACCTACACGCGCACAACCAACAACTTCGGTCCGTTGACTGACGCCGTATTCGCGCTCAATGGCACGAGCACAACCATCAACATTGGCGCGGGTTATCAATACCTTTTCGCCAAATACGACGGCCCAAACTATGGGTCTGAAGTGTGGTATATCGGTGATCTCTCCGGCAGTATCACGATTCCGGCAACGGCTGGCGGGTACGGCCTGTCCGGTTGGACGCTCTTCAATGAAGGTGGCAACTCAGTCCCAGACGGTGGGACAACGGCGATCCTCCTCGGTGCGGCGCTGGCCGGAACAGAGCTCTTGCGGCGCTA
>Ga0070673_100002438_pt1 | contig 11338 bp, 8 predicted proteins | sample KBSM23metaG_FD_65342 | JGI IMG/M metagenome (GOLD analysis project Ga0070673, IMG submission 65342) | Miscanthus rhizosphere microbial communities from Kellogg Biological Station, Michigan, USA - KBS M2-3 metaG | ecosystem: Host-associated > Plants > Roots > Rhizosphere > Soil ...
CATGGTTCTGAGCGTCGACGACGGCTGGTTTGTGGGCTTCGACGCCGGGGAGTATGGCGGGTCGCTATGGTGGTATCCGCATCAACCCGGGCCCGGGCGGAAGATCTGGGACAAGAACGTGCGCTGGCTGCTGCGGCGAGGCGGCGGCGTTCGCGCGCTCAGCAAGATGTCGGTGCTCGATGGGGCCGAGGGCGTGATGCTCGATGTGGCCCGGTCAGTCGAGCGGGGATGGGGCATTGAAGCGCGTCATGCGTTTCTCCGCGCACCGCAGGCGGTCTCCGAGGACGAGAACGGCCGGTTGGTCGTCGCCACTATGTCGTCCGTCGAGCGGGTTCAGGGCGATTCCATCGAAGTGCTTGCCAGAGTCGAGTACCCGGACCAACCGTGGTCGCTGCTTATGACGGCTGGTGGCGCCATCGTCGTACCTCTTCGCCTGTTCGTGCACGTGCTGCAACCGCAGGACAGGGGGTATCGCAGCGAGTGGTATATCCCGCCACGATGCACGACGTTCGAGATGCGTGAGTTCGAATGCGTCTGCACCGGGCCGGAGAGTCCCTGAGATGTTGCGCGCCCTCGCTGTCGTGTTCGCTCTATCGCTCGTCGCCGCGCCAACGGTTCACGGCTGGGGGCCGCAGGGGCATCGGCTCGTGGCCATCGTCGCTGAGCATCACCTGACGCCGGCGGTGCGGAAGAGCGTGCAGGGTCTCCTCGGCGACGAGTCGCTCGCCGAGGTGGCCGTGTGGGCCGACGACTACCTCGTTGGCAACAACCAGACGTCCTACTGGCACTACGTCAACATCCCCGTCGACGCCCGCGCCTACGACCGCGATCGCGATTGCCCGCGTCAGCCGGGCGTCTCCGCCGGGGGCCGTGGCGACGCGTGGCGCGACTGCGTCGTCGACCGCGTCCGCTACAACCAGGAACGCGTGGCGAACCGCACGCTCGACCGCGCCGACCGTGCCATCGCGCTCAAGTTCCTCGTGCACCTGATCGGTGATCTGCACCAGCCCTTCCACGCGCTCGGCGTCGAACGGGGCGGCAACGGCATTCGCGTGTCGGTCTTCGGTTCGCCCACCTGCGGCTATCCCGACGGCACGCGTTTTTCCTGCAACCTCCATGCGCTGTGGGACTCGGAGCTGATCGCGCACCGGAAGCTCCGCGACCGCGAGTACGCCGCGGAGCTCGAACGGCAGATCGCGCAGTGGCGGTGGAGCGCGTCGGGCACGGCGGTGGACTGGGCGATGGAGTCGCACGCGCTGGCCAAGGCGGCCCTGCTGCCAGAGCGCGGAGAGGCGAACGAGGCGTACTATCGCGCGCAGATCGCAAGGATCGACGAACGGCTCGCGCGTGGCGGCTTGCGCCTGGCGCGCGCGCTGAACGACGCGCTGGCCGCGAGCCCTCAGTGACGGACTTCGGCTACTGCGGCGCAGCCTCGGCCTTGGCGACGGCGGACGCGCGCCCTACGTGAAGGTCCCTTCTTTCGGCCCTCGCGTGTTCTTGTCGATCTGCCGGATGGCGCCGATGTGATACGCCATGTGGGCGATGCTGGCCACCATCCCATTGAGCTCGGTTTCGCTCACCTCGCGCGGCGTGCGCAGCACCTCCAGCCATCGGCGTGCTTCGTCGCGGAAGCCGTTGCGGATCTCATCCCACGCGGCGGCGTCGACCTCGCGTATTTTCCATGCCAGATCCCACGTGGCATCGGCAAACGGGTTGCCTCCCTGGCTGGCCCAGCGGTTCATCAGCGAGAGGCCGTAGCGCTCGTGCTGCACGTGGGCGGCGATCGTCGCGCCGTCGTTGGTCGAGCGTGAGGCGTCGGCTGCCGACAGCTTCTCGAGCGACTTCAGCAGCCCCACGTCGCCCGTGTTGAGGATGTAGCCGCCGTCGAACGCGCCGGTGCCGTCCACGAGCTCGGCGAACAGGCGGGCCAACGTCGGAGCCGTGTTCGCGGTGTGCATGGTTATCGCCGCGGGACAGGCAGATCGAGGTTGTCGAGCCCGTTCGAATAGTCGGGATCCAGCGCGGCCAGGTCGTTGCGATAGCTGACCGTCTGCGCGGTCGGGAAGCTGGCCGGCACCTTCTGCGTCACCGTGCCGGTGGCCGCCCACTCGGTGCCGCGCTGCAGCGTGACCACGAAGTCGACCGAGCTCAGTGCGACGACGTCGTGCCCCATGGTGGTATGGAACACCCGCCCCTTCCCGTACTGCAACGCCAGCAGCTGCGGCTCGTCGCGGCCGCTGCCCCTGTTTGCTGGATCCGAGAACGCGGTGGCAAGCACCGTCATGTTCTTCCCCGGCCCGCGCAGGCGCGCGTAGAGCTCGTCGCCCTGGTGCATCCACATCGGCGGCAGCCCGCGCATGATCGGATGCGTGGCGTCGCGCACGGTGACGAGGAACGGCGTGCGGCGACCGTGACTGCCGGCCGAGCCCGGTGACGAATCGGACGTCAGCTTCCCGTCACGATAGAACCAGAACGGCCCGGCATCCTCGCGCCGCCCGCGCCAGCCGCCCACGCCGGTCATCTCGTTGAACGCGCTCCAGCCGGCAAAGGCGTTGTCGGCCGCGTGCACCGCGACGAGCCCGCCGCCGCCGGTCACGTAGGCCTCGAACGACGCCTTGAGCGCCGCAGGCCAGCGTTCCTGGGGCGCGTCGTAGTTCATCACCACGGCGCGGTAGTTGGCGAAGTGCGGGTCGAAACCAGTCAGCTCGCCGGTCGTGGCCGGCGCGGTGACGACGGTCACCGCAAACAGCCCGGTCTCGTCGAGCATCTTCTTCAGCACCGGGGTCACGTGCTGCCAGTCGTGGTAGGGCCCGCCGCTTTCGCCGTCGAGCAGCATGACCGGGATACCCCGCGGCGCCTGGGCCGCCGCGGCCACCGACGCGAGAACGAGCGCGACGAGGATTCTCATGATCGAAATGCCTCCCGTCCCTTGCCCTGAATCGGAATCCCTTGCGACGCCAGCACTTCGTGCTGCAGCGCATACATACATCCGGCGGCCTGGTCGATGTTTCGCACGAACGCGAGCGACCCCTGCAGGATCGGCTTCAGCCGCTCGCGATCCTGGATGCGGGCGGCGGGGTACTCGTGCTCCACCACCAGGTGCGTGTTCGAGACGTCGAGCGGCAGCAGCTCGCGCGCGGCGAGCTGATGATCCAGCCAGTCCACCGTGCGGTTCTGCAGATAGGCGAGCGGGTCGTGCCGTGCGGTGCCCGGCAGCTCGTGCTCGCACAGCACGGTCTGCTTCTTCCACGCGTTCACCTGGTCGGCGGCGCGCTTCGACAGCTGCCCGCGCACCCAGTCCCCGCGTTCCATTGTCTGGCCGCCGTAGCCCCAGGCGGCCACGCCCGCGGCATCGATCACCTGCCCCTTCACGTGGAAGCCGCCGATCAGGAAGCCGTAGCCCTGGTCCTTGAGGTACTGAAAGATGGAGCGCGTGTCCTGCCCCATCAGGATGGCGTGGGACGGGTCGTAATGGATCCGGAACTGGTCGCCGACGCCGTGCTTTTCGCAAATGCGGTGGAGCGCGATCCACGCGCCCGGCGTGTAGGCGATGTTGTTGTGCCAGTTGTCGCCGGTCGTCCAGCCCGGCATCGGGCACTGCTCTACCCGGTAGGTGAGCCCGCGATCCTTCGCGGCTTCGAGCAGCGGTACGAAGTGCTCCTCGAAGTCCACGAGGTTCTCGTCCATGCTGCGCTGCTGGTTGCGGCCGACGAACCCGCACACCGCGTTGACGCCGAGGAGCGCCGCCGCATCGAACACGCGCAGCAGGAAGTCGTGCTTCTGCCGGCGCGTCGCGGGATCGTGGTGCAGCAGGTTGTCGAAGTAGGCAAGGTCCGAGAGGCCCACGCCGGCATTCGCCACTCCGGCCAGCACGCGCGCGGCGCGCGTGCGATCGAACGGCTGCCGCAGGTCCAGCGTGTTGGCCACCGGGTCGAGCATCGCCTCCGGCGGCACGTCGGCCTGCGACGGATGCAGCGCCGCCGAGAGCTGGATGTAGCTGGCGCCGATCTCGAGCGCGAACTGCAGCCAGTCTTCAATGGCGCGGTCGGGGTCGGCGTCGCGCACGTCGCGCGGCGTGAGCTCCTGGAGGGCGGCGGTCAGCACGCCCACGCGCATGAACTTCGGCTGAAAAGCGGTCACGTTGACAGGACTCATACGCGTGTCCAGGCTCCGCCTTCTTCGGCGCTCGACAGAATCGCTTCCACGATGCGGTTGGCGCGGAAGCCGTCCTCGAAGGTGGCAACCATCGGTGCGAGCGGGGGATACGGCGGCCCGGCGGCGATGGTGGCGTAGATCTCCCGCATCAGATTGCAGAACGCGTCGGCCCATGCCTCCTGGTGCCCGCCCGGCAGGTGGGCGTAGCCGCGTGTTTCGGCGTCGAGCAGCGACGGATCCTTCTGCAGGATCTCGTTGGGTCCGTCGCGGCGCCCGATCCACAGCTCGTTCTGATGCTCCTGCCGCCAGCGCATCGACGCTGAGGCGCCGCACACTTCGAGCACGAGATCGTTCTTGTGCCCGCCGCAGACCTGACCCACCGAGAAGCTGCCGCGCGCGCCCCCTTCGAAGCGCACCAGCACCGACGCCAGATCCTCGACGCGAATGTCGATCACGTCCACGTCGCCGCCGCCGCCGGTCTGAAAGGCTTCGCGGGATCCGCGCGGCTTCTTGCGCTGCTTGATGACGGTGGAGATGTCGCCCAGCACGTGGGTGATGCGCCGGCCGGTGACGTGCTGGGCCAGGTCGCACCAGTGCGAGCCGATGTCGCCGAGCGCGGACGACGCGCCTCCCTTGTCGGGGTCGAGGCGCCAGGAGTAGTCGGTGTCCTTCAGCAGCCAGTCCTGCAGGTAGTAGCCGTGCACGAAGTGAGGGGCGCCGATGTCGCCGCGCGCGACGGCGTGGCGGGCCTGCTGCACCAGCGGGTTGCCACGGTAGTTGAACGTGACAGCGGCCACCACGCCCGCGCGCCGCGCTTCCTCCACCAGCTTCTTCGACTCGGCAGCGGTCATCGCCAGCGGCTTGTCCGAGACGACGTGCTTGCCCTTGGCGAGCGCGGCCGACGTAACGGCATAGTGCAGGTGATTGGGCGTGGCGTTGTGCACGACCTCTACCTCGGGGTCGTCGAGCAGCGCCTGATAGCTGCCGTAGCCGCGCCGCGCGCCGAGGGCGTCGGCCTTGGCGCGGCCGGAGTCGTCGTTGCTCCCGGCCACCGCCACGATGTCCACGTAGCCGAGCCGCCGCACCGCGTCGACGTGGTGCGGACCGACAAAGCCCGCACCGACCAGTCCCATTCCAATTCGCTTCAAAATCCGCCCCTATGCGACAAATTCCCGTCTGGCCCGCTTGCTCAGCGTAGGCGGGCCAAATGATACTCGTGCCCCTGATGCGTGTTCTTCAAATTACCGTCCTGATCCTGGGATGCATGGCCGCCGCAGCCGCCGGGCGCGCCGAAGCCTTTGGCGAAGGCGGGCAGGGGCGCGGCCAGGCGAGCCCGGCGTCGGTGCGGCCAACCCCGGCCACGGCGCCGCAGGGGTTTACGCGCGAGCAGATCGACAGCGGGCGCACGCGGTTTGCCGCGCAGTGCGGCTTCTGTCACGGGCGCGACGCCGCGGGCGGCGAGGGCGGCACGGACCTGACGCGCTCGGCGCTCGTGGGCACCGACGTCCAAGGCGACAAGATCCGCCCGCTCTTGCGTAGCGGCCGTCCCGACAAGGGGATGCCGGCGTTCACGCTGACCGATGCGGACGTCACGGCCATCGTCGCCTTCATTCACGACCAGCGCGAACAGGCCGCGAACGCCACGGGTAACCGCCGAACGGTGGATGTTGCCGACCTCCAGACGGGGAACGCCGACGCCGGCCGTCGCTATTTCGAGGGGGCATGCGGGCGCTGCCACTCGGCGGCGGGAGATCTGAAGGGGATTGCCACGCGCTACCAAGGGCTGGCGCTCCTGCAACGCATGCTCTATCCAGGGTCGGGCGGTCGCGGCGCCGGCCCCGCGCCCAAGCCGCCGGCGGTGCGGGTGACGCTGCGCGATGGGCAGGTGGTCACCGGTACGCTCGCATATCGCGACGAGTTCACCATCTCGATCACCGATTCCAGCGGCTGGCGCCGCTCGTGGCCCGCCAGCCAGGTGACCTACACCGTCGACGATCGGCTGCAGGCGCACGTCGAGCAGCTGGGGAAATACACCGATGGGGATATGCATGATGTCCTGGCGTACCTGCAGACGCTTAAGTAGGGCGTTCGTAGTGCTCGTGCTTGCCGCGCCGGCGGCGGCGCAGAGCATCGATCCGTCTGCGCTCCTGAAGCCGGCGGCCGACAGCTGGCTCACGTATCACGGCGACTACTCGGGCCGTCATCACAGCCCGCTTCTCCAGATCACGCCCGACAACGTCGGACAGCTCGGGCTCACCTGGGCGTTCCAGACCGGCCAGACCCAGCAGATCAAGGCCACGCCGATCGTGGCCAATGGCGTCATCTACCTGACCACGCCCGACAACATCTGGGCCGTCGATGCCCGCAACGGGCGTCAGCTGTGGCGCTACTCGTATCCGATGAACGACGGCTTCCACATCGGGCACCGCGGCGCGGCCGTCTACAAGGACTCCGTCTTTCTCACCACGCCCGACGCCCACCTGATCGCGCTCGACGCGCGCGACGGCACCGTCAAGTGGAACGTCGTGATTGCCGACGCCAAGAAAGGCTACTGGTCCACAAACGCGCCGCTGCTCATTCGCAATCACCTGATCGTGGGCGTGTCCGGCGACTTCGACAACCTGCCCGGTATCCTGCGCTCCTTCGATCCCGACACCGGCAAGGCGCAGTGGACGTTCTACAGCACGCCGCCTCCCGACACGCCGGGGGCGGTGAGCGGCGGCGCCACGGGCGGTCAGATGTGGATGACCGGCACCTACGATCCCGATCTCAACCTGCTCTTCGTCGGCACCGGCAACCCGACGCCTGTGCTCAACGGCGAGGTGCGGCCGGGCGACAACCGGTGGACCTGCTCGATCGTCGCCCTCAATCCCGACACCGGCACGCTCGCGTGGGGATTCCAGGCGTCGCCGCACGACACCCACGATTGGGACGCCGCGGAAGTGCCGGTGCTCGTGGACGCCGAGTTCGGCGGCGCGCAGCGGAAGCTGCTGCTCCAGGCATCGCGCAACGGCTACTATTTCGTGCTCGATCGCACCACCGGGAAGAACCTGCTCACGACGCCCTTTGCGACCACCAACTGGGCGAGCGGCGTGAACGAGGCGGGGCAGCCCACGCCCAACCCCGCCAAGGAGCCGTCGCGCGACGGCCGGCTGGTGGCGCCCGATGAAGCGGGCGGCACCAACTACCGGTCGCCGAGCTTCGATCCCGCAACCGGGCTGCTGCTCGTGAGCGCCCACGACGCCTACGGCATCTACTTCTTCAAGAAGGAGCACGGCCGCTACGGCTGGGCGGGTGCGGATTACGGCGTGTACGGGCGGGGCGAACTGCGCGCGCTCGACTACCGCACCGGTCAGGTGCGGTGGCGCCACGACCTGCACGGCGGCGCCGGGGCCGCCGGCGTGCTCACGACGGCGAGCGGTGTGACGTTCACGGGCGACTCGGCCAACAGCGCCATCGCGCTGCGCACGAGCGACGGATCCACGCTGTGGCACTCGGGCATCGGCCGCGTGGGCAACTCGCCGATCACCTACGAACTGGACGGACGGCAGTACGTGTTGGTGGGCGGTGGAACCGCCCTCTACGCCTTCGCTCTGCCAACGCGATGAGACTCGAACGCATGAACCGGAGGCAGATCCTGAGTCATGCCGCGCGGCTGGCGGCAATGGCTGCGGCGGCTCGCACGTTTCCCCTGGGCGCGCAGGCGCCGGCCGGACAGCCGGGCGCCCCGGCGCGGGTGGCCCCGAAGGGCACGACGCTCCTGCTGCTCGGCACGCAAGGCGGGCCCGGCATCAACCTCGCGCGCGGCGAGGCGGGCAACGCCGTGATCGTGGACGGCCAGCCGTACCTCGTGGACTGCGGCTACGGGGCATTGCGCTCGCTCGTCCAGGCCGGCATCCGCCCCGCCGAGATCGCCAACATCTGGCTGACCCACCTGCACAACGACCACACCACCGACGTGGCCGCGATCCTGTCGCATCAGATGACCGGCGGCCGCCCGCCGTCGACAACCGTGTTTGGCCCCTACGGCACCGCGGACCTCGTCAAGGGCGCGATCGCCTTTTTCAAGGGCGACGTCGAGATCCGCATCGTCGACGAAGGGCGGTCGGTGCGGCCGGAGACGCTGTTCACGGGGCGCGATCTCGAGGCGTCGGCGAAGCCGATCGAGGTCTTTCGCGACGACAAGGTCGTCGTGAGAGCGGTGGAGAACACCCACTTCCCCGAACGCGCCAAAGCGCGCATGCCGTACCGCTCGCTCGCGTACCGCTTCGACACCGCCACGCGATCGATCGTGTTCTCGGGCGACACGGCGCCGTCGGCCGGGCTCGTGGAGCTGGCGCGCAACGCGGATGTCCTCGTGTGCGAGGCGATGGACGTGGCGCAGCACGCGCGGCTGGCCGAGCAGGCGCGGCAGGCGATCGCCGCCGGCAACGAGAACAGCGTGGCGCGCCACGTGGCGGAAACGCACTCCACCACCGAGGATGTCGGGAAGATGGCCGCCGAGGCCAAGGTGAAGACGGTGGTGCTCAGCCACCTGCTGCCGGGCGGGAACAACGATCTGCCGGAGACCGCGTATATCGATGCCGTCCGCCGGTTCTTCACCGGCCAGGTGATCGTCGGCAGAGATGGTCTGCGCCTCTAGGCCTGTGTGGTACCAGCGGGCAACGACGTGCTGACGGTCGGCGCGGCGTCGCGTGCCTCGGGGTGCCGTGTTCAACCTCGTGTCCCACTGACGGTCGTGAGCAGCGCCCGCTAATCACAGTCTGGCTGCAATCTGACTTCTTTTGCGCGGCGCGTGTGCCGTCCTCACACGAAATCGTGGAGCGGTGTTCCGCTTCGAGCCACACCTCGACGACAGCCTCGTAACGACAGGCGCACACTCGCCCAGATTTTGCGCACGCACCCGCCCGCGCCTGCACGCGGCGGCGCGATTCCCGGAGATGGGCAAGCGCGATGCAGCTCTCCATTCCATGGGAGTGGTGACGATGCGTGGACTTGTCCGGCTACTGCGTGGGGCGGGCGTCGCGTGCCTGCTGGGGACAATCGTGCTGTGCCAGAGCGTGGCCGCGCACAACGACGAGCGCGGTCCAGGCCAGACCGAGCGACGGGCCAACGGCCGCCGGGTGATTCACCACTACGAGCTGGTGCGCGTCCAGAAGGTGTCGGGTGAGCTCAACGAGTACACCTATCGCGCCTGGCTGACGAACTTCGGCGCGCCGCTCACCGGCGCCACCGCCACGGTGACGAGCCAGGCGCACGGCACCACGGTCGTCGACGCCTCGCTCACGTTTGGCGCGGTGGGCACCGGCCGCACGGTGGCGAGCCTCGATACGTTCTCGGTCCGTCATCACCGCAAGCATCCGTTCGGCTGGCTGTGGCCCGAATTGCGCTGGGCGATCACGCCGATGAGCGGCGGCTCGCCGTCGAATCATGCTCCCGTCGCCAACGCCGGCACCGACCGCGCAGTCCCGCCTGGCGCGCGGGTGATGCTCGACGGCAGCGGCTCGAACGACCCAGACCGCGATCCGATCCATTTCAACTGGACGCTCACCCGTCCGATCGGGAGCAACGCCAGCCTGTCGGCGCCGTCGAATCCCACCACGTCGTTCATGCCCGACCGGCGCGGCACCTACGAGGCGCGCCTGATCGTGGACGACGGCGCGCTGCCGAGCGCGCCCGATTCCGTGGTCATCACCGTGCTCAACTCGGCGCCGGTGGCCAACGCGGGCCCGGACCAGACGGCGCTCGTCACCCACGTCGTGACGTTCGACGCCAGCGCGTCGAGCGATCCCGACGGCGACGCGGTGTCGTATCAGTGGACGCTGACGTCGCGGCCCGCGGGCAGCGCCGCCGTGCTCTCCGATCCGACCGCGGTCTCGCCGACCTTCCTCGTCGACCGGCCCGGCAGCTACACCGCGCAGCTGGTCGTCAGCGACGGATCGTCGTCGAGCCCCGCCGATTCGGTGACCGTGACCACCGTCAACACGTCGCCGGTGGCCAACGCCGGTCCGGACCAGACCGCGCCGGTGGGCAGCACCGTGTCGCTCAGCGGCAGCGCCTCGAGCGACGCTGACGGCGACGCCCTCAACTACGCGTGGACGCTGCAGTCCGCGCCGGCCGGCAGCGCCGCCGCGCTTGCGGGCGCCGCGTCGGTGACGCCGTCGTTCGCCATCGACCGCGCCGGCGCCTACGTGCTGCGACTGGTGGTCAACGACGGCCAGGTGGCGAGCGTTGCCGACACCGTGACCATCAGCACCGTCAACTCGGCTCCGGTGGCCAACGCCGGCGCGGATCAGACCGCGCTCGTCACGCAGACGGTGACCTTGAACGGCGGCGCGTCGAGCGACGTGGACGGCGACACGCTCGCCTTCGCGTGGGCCTTCGTGTCGCGTCCGGCCGGGAGCACCGCGATGCTGAGCGGCGCTGGCGGTGTGCAGCCGACGTTCGTCGTCGACCGGGCCGGCACCTACCAGGTGCAGCTGGTCGTGAACGACGGCGCCGTCAGCAGCGCCGGCGACGTGGTGGAAGTGCAGACGGTCAACTCCGCGCCGGTGGCCAATGCCGGCGCCGACCAGTCGGCGTATGTCGGCCAGACGGTGACGCTCGACGGCAGCGGATCCACCGACGTGGACGGCAACCCGCTCGGCTATGTGTGGGCGCTCACGAGCCGTCCGGCCGGGAGCGCCGCGGCGGTGAGCGATCCGACGGCGGTCACGCCGACCTTCGTGCTCGATCGCGCGGGCGTCTACGTGGCGCAGCTGATCGTCAACGACGGCACGGTGTCGAGCCCGGCTGACACGGTGACGGTGACCACGTTGAACTCGGCGCCGGTGGCCAACGCGGGGGCCGACGTGTCGGTCATCGCCGGCCGCACGGTGACGCTGAACGGCGGCGGGTCGAGCGACGTAGATGGCGATCTGCTGGCCTACTCGTGGGCGCTGATTCAGCGCCCCGCCGGCAGCAGCGCGGCGCTGAACGGCGCGTCGGGCGTGTCGCCGTCGCTCCGGGCCGACCGGCCGGGCGTCTACATCGCGCAGCTGATCGTGAACGACGGCAGCGTGGACAGCGCGCCGGACACGGTGACGATCACCACCGGCAACACCAGGCCGGTGGCCGACGCCGGCGCCGATCAGCCGTCGCGACTCGGCGGCGACGTGGCGACGGTTGACGGCACGTCGTCGTC
>Ga0070673_100002446_pt1 | contig 11313 bp, 7 predicted proteins | sample KBSM23metaG_FD_65342 | JGI IMG/M metagenome (GOLD analysis project Ga0070673, IMG submission 65342) | Miscanthus rhizosphere microbial communities from Kellogg Biological Station, Michigan, USA - KBS M2-3 metaG | ecosystem: Host-associated > Plants > Roots > Rhizosphere > Soil ...
CTCCGGCGACGGGGCGACGCCAGGCGGCGTGAAGGAAGGGTTTACGAAGAAAGCTCTCGCCAGACTAAAGTTCCGCAGGGTCGGTCTGACGAGGCAGGTCTAAGCTAACGAGTGCCCACGGGCTAAGGTTCCGAATTGTCCTAAATGGCGACACAGACGTTGAAATACCACTTCCACGATCGCTCGACCTTTACCTGATTGAGGCTTCTGCGCGGTTGTGTCGCGAGATGACCGCCAACGACCGCGACATGGAGCGCCTGGGTATGGCGCATTGCGGACCGGGCGCGACTTATGGCGTCTGGCCGCCAAGAACAGCGCGAGCGCTACCTCCTGGAGTTTCCGCAGCGGTGGTCGACGGCTTTGTCTGCGGCATGAATGCGACCACCACCGCGACGGCAAGCAGGCCGACCGCCGTGACGCCCAAGAATCCTGCGGTTTGGCCGAACCGTTCGACCACGACGCCCGATATCGAGGTGCTGAGCGAGGCGCCGATCCCGGAAAGCGCGCCGACCAGGCCCTGCGCGAGGTTGAAGCGGCCGGTGCCGCTCGTCAGGTCGGCAATGACCAGCGCCGTGAGGACGCCCAGAGTGGCTCCGCTCAGCCCGTCGAGCATCTGTATGGCGATGAGGAGCCCCGGGGCCGGCATCAGCGAGAAAAGCGCCGAGCGAATGGGCACGGCAGCGAGCCCGACAATGAGGAGAGGGCGGCGCCCCCAGCTCGCTGCGGTTCGGCCGGCCCACGGCGCCAACAGGGCGACGATGATCTGCGGTCCCACGATCAATGCCGACATGATCAGCGACGAGGAATGGCCCTGGGCCCGCACCAGTGATTGACCGATTTGCGGCAGCAAAGACGCGTTCGCGAGCTGGAATAGAAAAAGGCAGGCGGCAAACGTGACCAGCCGACGATCCTTGAGCAGGGCAGTGCGGCCGACCCTTGGCGGGTCCTTCGCATGATGATCGGGAGCGCCGCAGGATCGTCCGAAGTGAATGTCGGTAGGACGTATCCGGATCAGCGCCCCAAGGAGCGGGACCCACAGCGCCGCGGATATCAGGAAGATCGCCTGATTCGACAAGAGATAGCCGGCAACACCGAGCACGGCGGCCGCCGCGAGGCTGCCGACGGAAGCGAAACGCTGATTGCGGCCAAGCCGTTCGGCGAGTGCGTCATGTCCGACAAGTCCAAGACTGACAGCAGCCACCGCCGGACCGAGCAGGCTGCCGGCCACGCCCTGAAGCAGAGAGGCGGTCAGGACCGACGGGAAATCCGGCCGAATGGCGAAAATCAAAAGTGCCAAGGTCACGGCGGTGGCTGCAACGCCGATCAACGCCCGCCGCGAAGTGGCCAGGTCGATGATTTCGCCGGCGGGAATCTGGCTGATGAGACCCGCAAGGCCGCTCGCCGTCAGCACAAAGCCAATGCTCGCGGGCGTCCATCCGCGATCCGCCAGGTAGACCGCGACAAAGGGTCCGAAGCCGGTGAGCAGCGCCGCGAGAAAGAAGTTCAGCCAGTCGAGCCCATGCAGACTTGCCAGAGGCGCCGTTGCTTCTTGCGTGTCACCTGACCGTATGGGCATCGGCGGCCACCGCTAAGCCAGCGCGGGCTGCGCGAATTGCGTAGCAAAGGAAGCCCTCTCGACCGCTTTGGGATTGCCTTTTAGTACCTCGAATTGCGTTTGGTCGCCGTCGCGCCAGAAGCGGATGTCGAATCGTTGTTTGCCAATATGCATGTCAAGCAAGGTCAAGTCGGGCAGCCATTGCGGCAGTACCGGGTCGAGATAGAGCTTTCCCCGCGGTGCGTCCGGCTGGTAGCCGAGTATCGCCTGAAGGAGGGCAAACACCGAGCCCGCCGCCCAGGCCTGGGGAACGTTGGCCCCGAGATACTGGACAGGAAAGCTTTTCTCATCACGCTCGACCGTCGTATAAAGCTCGGGCAGCTGATTAGACAGAAAGTGGCTGGCCGCGTCGCTGATATCGCGGGCAATCCTTCCAAGCTCGGCGTCGAAGCCGTACCGTTTGAAACCAAGCGCGATGATGGCGTTGTCGTGCGGCCAGACCGATCCGGTTTGGTAGTTGTAAGGATTGAACGCCGGGTGCAACGCGGAGAGCGTGCGAATGCCCCAGCCGCTGAGCATGTCCGGCGCCATCAGCCGCTTAACAACCTTGGCGGCCCGATCCGGCGGCACGATGCCGGACCACAGGCAATGGCCGGCGTTGGAGGCAATCGTGCGGACTTTTTTCTTGTTGCCGTCCAACGCAAAGGCATAGAAGCCCAGTTCCTCGTCCCAGAAGGCCTCATTGAACCGTTTGAACAACTTCGCCGCCTTGGCGCGCAATTCGCTGGCGCGTTGCGGCTTCTTGAGCACCTCGAATATCTCGGCCATGCGCAGCCAGGCGTCATAGACATAGCCCTGCAGCTCGCACAGCGCTTTCGGTCCTTTGACCAGCGAGCCGTCCGGGTAGACCACGCTGTCTCCGGAATCCTTCCAGCCCATGTTCTCGTAACCGGCCGGAGAGCGGGTCTGGTATTCCTGAAATCCGTCGCCGTCGCGATCGCCGTAACGGTCGATCCACGACAAGCAGCCCTCCGCCGTCTCGAGGTGCCGCTCCAGCAGCGCCTGGTCTCCGGTCGCCCGCCAGGCTGCGTGCAAGGTGATCAGATAGAGAGGCGTCGCGTCCGCCGTTCCATAATAGGGCGTGTGCGGGATCTGCTTGAAATGCGCGAGCTCGCCGTAGCGTATTTCGTGCAGGATCTTGCCGGGTTCGGCGTCGCGATAATCGTCTTCGGCCTGCGCCTGCAGAGAGCCCAAAATATCGAGGCTGCCGCGCGCGAAGTCCGGATAGATCAGAGTGTTCTGCAATGAAACGATCAGGCTGTCGCGACCGAACGGGGCGACAAACCATGGTAAGCCCGCGGCCGGCAGAAAGGCCTTGTGGTCGGTTCCGGCGATCGGGAAGCGCAGTGCGGCCATGTCCTCGAGCGCCTGATGGTAAAGGCGATAGAATTCTTCGTTACTGGTGCGGATCTTCAGCACCGAGCGCAGCCAGTCCGACATGTTCTCGGCATGCTGCGTTTGGTGATGCTGGTCGGCACACTGTTTGGACGGAGAGAAGAGCTGCTTACCGTCTTCGAACGTGTAGAGGACGCAGCAATGCCACGTCCCCCCGGGATCGAGGTCGATTTCGAAGCTGAGGCGGCCATTGGCATAGGTCGCGTCCGATCCTCGATTGGCGGGGTCAATCGTGACCGCACGGATAAAATCGCCGTTGTGGTACCCGGTCCGGAGCCGTTGCTTCCTCTGCGACCACTCGGTGGCAATCTGGCCGCGACGCACGATGTTGTTTGACTTGACCTCGAAGATATCGGCGAAATCGCAACGCACCGCGATCTCCAGCTGAAAACGCACCCGCTTCATGCCGTTGTTGGTAATGTCGAGATCCTCGTGCATGCCTTTGTTGATCAGCCGGCTGATGACCAGCCCGAGCGTGCGCTCGGGAATCATGCCGTCCGGCGTGAGAATGTTTCGATTAGTAAGATACGTTCGTGCCGCGTAATAGGTGATCGCGCCGCCGTTGAGCAGGTTCCACGGTTCGCCGTTGGCGAAAATGATCCAGCTGCTGATGAGACGCGTGTCGAAGAAATACAGCCCCTTTTCGCTGGGCCAGTTGATTTGCCCGTCCGGTTCGCTGACCAGGATTGTCTGACCGTTATGGATGGCGACCTGATGCGGACCAACCTGAACCTTGAATGGCATGGCGCAGTCCCGCGATTGCAGTGCGGCGAAATAGAGGGAAACAGAGAAGCGTCGGCGTCGGTGACTTTGGTAGGTCGAGACGCGGTCCCTTTTTAGGAGAATCCTCCAGGTGCAGGCCGCGTCCGTTGCTGTACTTCGTTGATCTAGTGCGTATTGCGCCCCTTGCCAGTCCCGGCGACGGATCCGGATCGGCGGTAAAGGGTGCTTGGAGACACTGATTGCAGGCGCTGGTCCCTCGGATGAGGCCGCGGCCAACCGCAGCGGGTGCATCCATCTAAACGGCGGAGCGTCTTCCTTTAGGTGACTGCAGCGCGCGCGGCACGTGCGTGACTTGTTGTCATCCATTGCCCTGCTGCTACACTACGCAGCGTTCGCAAAGTCCGCATAGCTGAAGCGGATCGCTGTTCCTTGGGCAAGGAGCGGGTCCGAGAGCATTGCTACGAGGTGATGACATGCCGCAGTTCGATCTCGCCATCAGGGGTGGAACGATCGTCACCGCCGCTGATGTCGTTCGCTGTGACATCGGGATTGCCGATGGTCGGATCGCTTCCCTGGCGCGCGACATCACTGATGCCCGCGAAGTCATCGACGCCTCCGAACTGCTGGTGATGCCGGGCGGCATCGACAGCCATGTTCACCTGGCGCAACTCGCCTACGGCGCGCAGATGGCCGACGATTTCGAAAGCGGCTCGCGCTCGGCGGTCGCGGGCGGAAACACGACGATCCTGCCGTTTTCGCTGCAGCCGCGCGGCAAATCGCTGCGGCAGAGCGTCATGGATTACCATAAGCTCGCGGAAGGAAAGTGTTACGTCGACTATGGCTTCCATCTGATCATCAGCGATCCAACGCCGACCGTGCTCGGGCAGGAGCTGCCGGCGCTGGTGGCCGATGGCTATCCGTCGTTCAAGGTTTTTATGACCTACGACGACCTGGTGCTGAACGATCGTCAGCTCCTCGAAGTGTTCGAGTGCGCGCGGCGCGAGCGAGCGCTGGTGATGGTGCATTGCGAGGGTTACGACGCCATCAAGTTCATGACTGAACGCCTCGAAGCCGCCGGCAAGACCGCGCCTTACTATCACGCGGTGTCCCGGCCGGAGATCGTCGAACGCGAAGCAGCGCACCGGGCGATTTCGCACGCGGAACTGCTCGACGTGCCGATCATGATCGTCCACGTGTCCGGCCGCGAGGCGATGGAGCAGATCCGCTGGGCGCAGCAGCGCGGGCTCAAGGTCTATGGCGAAACCTGTCCGCAGTACATTTCGCTGACCGCCGACGACCTCAAGGGACTCAACATGGACGAGTCGGGGGGCAAATATGTCTGCTCGCCGCCGCCGCGCGACCGCGAAAGCTGGAAGGCGATCTGGGAAGGAATCACCCAGGGCGTGTTCAAGACTTTTTCGTCAGATCATTGTCCGTACTTTTACGAAGGCACCGCCGGAAAGCTCCATCCGAAGGCGCGCACCTCGTTCCGCTGGGTGCCGAATGGAATACCCGGCGTGGAGACGCGGCTGCCGATCCTGTTCTCCGAGGGCGTGGTCAAGGGGCGGATCACGCTCGAACAATTCGTCGCGCTCACCTCGACCAATCACGCCAAGATGTACGGGCTCTATCCAAAGAAAGGATCGATCGCGGTCGGCGCCGACGCCGATCTGGTGATCTGGGATCCGAAGCGGAAGGAAACCATCCGCCAGGAAATCCTCCATCACGGCGCGGATTACACGCCTTGGGAAGGCTTTGAGGTCACCGGCTGGCCGTTGAAGACGATCCTTCGCGGCCGGCTGGTGTTCGACCAGGGCGAGGTTCTCGGCCGCCCCGGCGACGGGCAATTCCTCAACCGGGCGCTCTCGCCCTACGCCGTGCCCAGAGGCGGAGCCCATTGAGGGTAGGCTGGGCGCGATGACGCCGCTTATTTCCGTCAAGGACCTCAGCAAAAGCTTCCCTGGCGTCCACGCGCTTAGCCACGTCCACTTTGAACTCGTGCCCGGCGAGGTTCACGCCCTTGTCGGCGAGAACGGCGCCGGCAAGTCGACGCTGATGAAGATCGTCTCCGGCGTGTACAGCCGGGACAGCGGCGAAATTCTCTATAACGGCGAGCCGGTCAACTTCCTCAGCCCCCGCGCCGCGCAGGATGCCGGCATCGGTATCATCCATCAGGAACTCAACCTGGTGCATCACCTCACCGTGGCGCAGAACATGTTCATTGGCCGTGAGCCGCGCGGCCGCTGGCGCGTGTTTCTCGACGAGGACAAGCTCAATCGTCAGGCGCGGGAGATTCTCGAGCGTATCGGCCTGCGCGTCGATCCGCGCGCGGTCGTCGGCGGACTGAGCATCGCCAAACAGCAGATGGTCGAGATCGCCAAGGCGCTCTCGCACCATTCGCGGGTGCTGATCATGGATGAGCCGCCGGCGGCGCTCAACGCCGCAGAGGTCGCCGAATTGTTCAGTATCGTCCGTGAACTCAAAGCCGCAGGCGTCGGCATCGCCTACATCTCCCATAAGCTCGAAGAGATCAAAGAGATATCCGATCGCGTCACCGTGTTGCGCGACGGTCAATTTGTGGCGACCGTGCCGACGGCGACGACCGGTTTGGACAGGATCATCGCCATGATGGTCGGGAGAACGCTGTCCGAAACGCTGCGCATTGAGCGAAAGTCACCGCAGAGCGAAGTCGCCTTGGAGGTGCGGAACCTCAACTGCGCGCCGCTGGTGAGGAACGTCAGCTTTCGCGTGCACCGCGGCGAGATCGTCGGCTTTGCCGGACTGATGGGGGCGGGCAGGACCGAGGTGGCGCGGGCAGTCTTTGGCGCCGACAAGGCGCAATCCGGCGAGATCGTCGTCCACGGCGCTGCGGTTCGCATCAAATCACCGGTGGACGTGGTCACGGCCGGCATCGGTTATCTCTCCGAGGACCGCAAGCGGTTTGGCCTGGCCACGGGTATGGACGTGGAATCCAACGTGGTCATGGCCACGCTTGCCAGATACCTCTCGCTCAAGTTTTTCCTCCGCAAGCAGAGCATCCGTGAATCGGCGCTGGCGTTCATCAGGCTTCTCAACATCCGCACGCCGTCGCCGCGCCAGGAAGTCGCGCTGCTCTCCGGCGGCAATCAGCAGAAGATCGTCGTCGCCAAATGGCTGGCGCGCAATTGCGACATCCTGTTCTTCGATGAGCCGACGCGCGGTATCGACGTTGGCGCCAAGGCCGAAATATATAGGCTGCTGCGCACTCTGGCCGACGAGGGCAAGGCGATTGTGCTGATTTCCTCGGAACTGCCGGAGATTCTGCAGCTGAGCGACCGTATCGTGGTGATGTGCGAGGGCCGCATAACCGGCGAACTCATGCCGGCGGGCGCCACCCAGGAGCGGATCATGGATCTCGCGACCGAGCGCGAAACCGCTGAAGCGGCCTGAGTTGGGGAAGGAGCCGATGGCGCAATCCGACACAGCGGCGGTCAGTCTGGGCAAGCGCACCGTGGTCTTCGGGGCGCAATTGTTCAGTTCCCCCGCGGGCCAAAAGCTGCTCGCTTTCGGCAGCCTGATCGTTCTTGTGATCTATTTCGCCTTCGCCTCCCCCGCTTTCCTGCACATCGACAACATCATCGGCATCCTGCAGTCGACGGCGGTCAACGGCGTCCTGGCGATCGCCTCGACATTCGTCATCATCACCGGTGGCATCGATCTTTCGGTCGGTTGTTTGATGACGTTCTGCGCGGTAGCGGCGGGAATGGTGCTGAGTTCTTGGCATCTGCCGCTGTGGATCAGCATCGTCGCGGCGGTCGGGGTCGGCGCGCTCAGTGGCACCGTGTCCGGCACCTTGGTGGCAAAGCTCAAGATCCCGCCGTTTATCGCGACGCTTGGAATGATGCTGGTGAACAAGGGACTTGCCCTGGTCGTCTCGGCCGACAAGCCGATCTATTTCGTCGACACGCCGAGCTTCTCGCAGATCTCGCAAGGCTCGGTCATCGGCTACATTCTGCCTTCGGTGCCCATTCCGAACGGCGTTTTGATCCTTTTCGTGCTAGCGTTCGCTGCCTCCGTCGTGCTCAACCGCACGGCATTGGGGCGCTACACCTTCGCGCTGGGGAGCAACGAGGAGGCGGTGCGTCTTTCCGGTGTCAACGTCGACGCCTGGAAGATCGCGATCTACGGGCTCGGCGGTGCTATTTGCGGCATTGCCGGCATCCTCATCGCCTCGCGGCTCAACTCAGCCCAACCGGCGCTCGGCCAGGGCTATGAGCTCGAGGCCATCGCGGCGGTCGTCATCGGCGGCACTTCGCTCAGCGGCGGGACCGGGACGATTCTCGGCACGATCATCGGCGCCTTCATCATGAGCGTGCTGACCAACGGGTTGCGTATCCTCTCCGTGGCGCAAGAATGGCAGATCGTGGTCACCGGGCTGATCATTATTCTTGCCGTCTACGCCGACATTCTGCGGCGTCGGCGAATATGACGCGGGAAGCGCACGAGAGAATAGAGTAACGTTGCAGCGGCGGGGCGGCGAAATAGCAGGTCTGCAACAGCAAGACCGGAGGAACGCCGATGTTGAACAAGACACTGATGACCGCCCTGATCGGGACGGCGGCGGTCGTGAGCCTGAGTTCCGCGCCGCGGGCCGACGAGCCATACATTCCGCTGGTCTCCAAGGGTTTCCAGCATCAGTTCTGGCAAGCGGTCAAACTCGGCGCGGAGCAGTCGGCGAAGAAACTCAATGTGAAAATCACCTTCGAAGGGCCGGAAACCGAAGCGATGGTCGACAAGCAGATCGACATGCTCGCGGCGGACCTCGCCAAGCATCCGAACGCGATCGGCTTCGCCGCGCTCGACAGCAAGGCGGCCATCCCCTACCTGCAGAAGGCGCAAGCCGAACACATCCCGGTCATTGCCTTCGACTCCGGCGTTGACAGCGACATTCCGCTTACGACCTGCGCCACGGACAACATCGCTGCCGCCGGGGAGGCCGCCGACAAGCTCGCAGCACTAATCGGCGATTCAGGCGATGTCGCCGCCGTCGTCCACGACCAGACCAGCCGCACCGGCATCGACCGGCGCGACGGCTTCGTCAAGCGGATGAAGGAGAAGCATCCGAACATCAAGATCGTCAGCGTTCAATATGGCGGCGGCGACCATCTGAAATCCGCCGAGATCACCAAGGCGATCCTGCAAGCCAATCCGAACCTCAAGGGCATCTCCGGCGCCAATGAAGGATCGGCGATCGGCGTACTGATCGGCGTGAAGGAGCTGAAGCGAAAGGTCGTGGTGGTCGGCTACGATTCCGGACAGGACCAGATCAACGCCATCAAGTCCGGCGAGGAGGCCGGCGCCATTACCCAGAACCCGATCGGGATCGGCTCCTGCGTCGTAGACTCGGCGGTGAAGGCGCTGCACAACGAGAAACTGCCGAAGGTCGTCGACACCGGCTTCTACTACTACGACAAATCGAACATCGACGACCCGAAGATCGCGGCCGTCCTTTACAAATAGCGGCCAGCATTTGGTGCGAGCAGGGCTGCCCCCTTGTTCGCACGCTTTGAGCCGCTTCGACGCGTCCTCTGGTGCCGTTGCCCAGCAAACGCGCAACCGCGCAACCGCCCCGCCGCATGGCTGCCGCGCAGCGGCGGCAGCCGGGCCTGAAATGGCCGAACGAGGTGCCTCTAGTGCCCGACTTCCCGATCGTCGACGCCCACGTCCACATCTACGACCCGCGGCGCCTTTCGTATCCGTGGATGGCGCCGTTCCCGGCGCTCGATGGGCCGCACCTTCCGGAAAACTATGATCGGCTGACGGCCGGAGTGGACATCGAAGCAATGGTGTTCGTCGAAGTAGACGTGGCGCCCGGCGCTCATCTTGCCGAAGTGGAATTTGTCCAGGACCAATCGCGCACCGAGCCGAGGTTGCGTGCGGTCGTCGCCTCGTTGCCGCTGGAGAGCGGCAGGGCGGTGGAGGCCGATCTTGCGGCTTATTCGCTCTTTCCTCTCGCTCGTGGCGTGCGCCGGCTGATCGAACGCCACGACCGTGAGCCCGGCTGGTGCCTTCGCGACGATTTCGTCGCCGGCGTGAAATTGCTGCCGAGGTTCGGCTTCACGTTCGATCTGTGCGTGTTCCACGCGCAGCTTGCCGAAGCAACGGAACTGGTGCGGCGCTGTCCGGAGGTCAGCTTCGTGCTCGATCACATCGGCAAACCCGGCATTCGGGCAGGCCTGTGGGAGCCCTGGGCGAGCGAAGTTCGCGCCATCGCCGCCTGTCCTAATGTCTGTTGCAAGATTTCGGGGGTGGTCACGGAGGCCGATCATGCGTCATGGACGGAAGCGCAGGCCGCTCCCTATATCGCGCACGCCATCGATTGTTTCGGTTTCGATCGCGTGATGTTCGGCGGGGATTGGCCGGTGTCGGAGCTGGCGACGCGCTATTCGCGCTGGGTTGCGCTCGTCGATGCGGTGACGTCGAAAGCATCGTCCGCGGAACGGCGCAAGTTGTTTCGCGACAACGCCGTTGCCTTTTACCGCCTCTGAGGCGATCAGTGGCGATGGTCCGCAATCAAGTCGAGTGACGCCATGATGAACAGGTTTCCATTGCGGCAGCTGGGCCGAACGGAGTTGAAGGTCGGCGTGCTCGGCATGGGCGGCGCGCCTCTCGGCGATCTCTACGAGCGCATCCCGGAGGAGCGCGCGCAGGCGACACTGGAGACAGCCTACGCCCGCGGCATCCGTCTTTTTGATACCGCGCCGCTCTACGGATACGGGCTGTCGGAGCATCGATTCGGGCACGCGCTGCGCCACAAGCCGCGCGCCGACTTTGTGCTCTCCACGAAAGTCGGCCGCTGGCTCCGGCCGGAACGTCCCGAACGGGTTGATCGCGGCACGTTTGTCGGCGGGCTCAATTTCCAGCCGGTGTACGACTACAGCTACGATGGCACCATGCGCGCGCTGGAGCAGAGCTATCAGCGGCTCGGCATGAACGAGATCGATATTGTTCTCATTCACGACGTCGACGTCTGGACGCACGGGTCCGCCGAGACCTACGATCGGCTTTTTCGCGAAGCCATCGACGGCGCTTACAGAGCGCTCGACGAATTGCGCCGCGGCGGCGCTATCAAGGCCGTCGGCGTCGGGGTGAACGAGGTCGCGCCGTGCGTGCGCTTCGCCAACGAAGGGTCGTTCGACTGTTTTCTGCTCGCCGGCCGCTATACGCTGCTGGAGCAGCACGGCCTCGACGACCTGCTGCCGCTCGCCGAGCGCCAGGGCTTCTCGTTGCTGCTCGGTGGCCCGTTCAATTCGGGTATTTTGGCGACCGGCCCGACGCCGGCAGCAAAATACAACTACAAGCCCGCGCCGCCGGAGATCATCGATCGCGTCAAGCGAATTGACGCGGTCTGCGAGCGGCACGAAGTGCCGCTTGCTGCCGCGGCAATCCAGTTTCCGCTTGGCCACCCGAGGGTGGCATCAATCATACCCGGCGCGGTCACCGCCGCCGAAGTGGAACGCAACGCCGAATACATGGCGCTCCCAATCCCGCAAGCGTTTTGGAATGAGCTAAAGGCCGAAAAGCTGTTGGCTGCCGAAGCG
>Ga0070673_100002450_pt1 | contig 11312 bp, 12 predicted proteins | sample KBSM23metaG_FD_65342 | JGI IMG/M metagenome (GOLD analysis project Ga0070673, IMG submission 65342) | Miscanthus rhizosphere microbial communities from Kellogg Biological Station, Michigan, USA - KBS M2-3 metaG | ecosystem: Host-associated > Plants > Roots > Rhizosphere > Soil ...
TGGGCGGCGGTCGGCTACTCGCTCGCCTTCGACGGCACCGGCGACCTGATCGGCGGCCTCGGCTACGCCGGCCTGCACGGGGTCGACTTCGCGCCGCGCGAAGGGACGACCATCCCCCACCTCGTCTTCATGGCCTTCCAGGCGACCTTCTGCATCATCACCGTCGCCCTGGTCTCCGGCGCCGTGGTCGAGCGGATGCGCTTCGGCGCCTTCCTCGTCTTCGCCGCGCTCTGGTCGGTGCTGGTCTACGCGGTGCTCGCCCACTGGGCCTTCGGCGGCGGCTGGCTCGCGGAGGGCGGCACGCTCGACTTCGCCGGCGGCGTCCCGGTCGAGATGGCCTCCGGCTTCTCGGCCTTGGCGGCGGCGCTCGTCGTCCGCCCCCGCAAGGACTACGGCCGCCAGGCGCTGCTGCCGCACAACGCCGTCTACGTGCTGCTCGGCGCCGGCCTTCTCTGGTTCGGCTGGTTCGGCTTCAACGGCGGCAGCGGCTTCTCGACCGGTCAGAACAGCGTGCTCGCTTTCACCAACACGCTGCTGACGCCGGCCTGCGCGCTGGTCACCTGGTTCGTCCTCGACCTGATCCGCGGTCGCAAGGTGACCGCGATCGGCGCCGCGACCGCGATCATCGTCGGTTGCGTGTTGATCACCCCGGCGGGCGGCTACGTCAGCCCCGGCTGGGCGATGGCGCTCGGTTTCCTCGGCGCTCTGCCCTGCTACGCGATGATCGTCTACCGGCCGCGCACCCGCGTCGACGAGACGCTCGACGTGCTCGCCGCCCACGGCATCGCCGGCTTCACCGGCATCCTCTTCATCGGCTTCGTCGCCCAGGTCGGCTGGAACGGGGTCTCCGACGGCCTCTTCTACGGCAACGCGGCGCAGCTCGGCGACCAGGCGCTGGCCGCGCTCGCCGGCCCCGTCTACGCCTTCTGCATGACCTTCGCGCTACTGAAGCTGGTCGGCCTCGTCATGCCGCTGCGCGCCAGCGAGCGCGAGGAGGCGCTCGGCATGGACGTCACCTACCACGGCGAGGAGGCCTACGTCACCGGCGAGGGCGCGATCCTCGTCGTCCCCGAGGACGGCGGCGTCGCACCCGTCCCGGTCGCCGACCCGGGCTGACCCTTGACCCGCATCAAGTTCTCCATCAGATAGATGGAGAACTTGATGCACATCGCTTCAGGAAGCGACGACTTCGCTGGCGGCGAGCGGGCGGTGGTGGCGGATCAGGTCTGCGGCGCGCTCGGCGATCGCGATCGTCGGCGCGTTGGTGTTGCCGCGCGGGACCGTCGGCATCACCGAGGCGTCGACGACGCGCAGCGACTCGAGCCCCTCGACGCGCAGCTCGGGGTCGACCACCGAGCCGATCGCGCAGGTGCCGACCGGGTGGTAGATCTCGAAGGTGGTCGCCGCGACGTGGGCGCGAACGGCCTCGTCGGAGTCGCCGGCCGGGACCGTGAACGGCTCTGCGGCGTAGGGGGCGAAGGAGGGCTGGGCGCAGATCTCCTGCGCGAGGCGGACGGCGTCGACCATGCGCTCGAGGTCCGTTCCCTCGGCGTAGAAGGCGTTGCGGACGATCGGCTTCGCCGTCGGGTCGCTCGAGGCGAGCCGCACCGAGCCGCGGCTGCGCGGCGTCAGCAGGCAGGGCGAGACCCAGACGCCGTGCCCTTCGGGTTCCCCCATCCCCTCTTCGACGATCTGGATCGGCGCGACGTGGAACTGCACGTCGGGCGCCTCGACTCCGGCGCCGACGCGGGCGAAGCCGCCCGACTCGGCCAGGTTGGAGGCGAAGGGGCCGGTCTGGGAGGCCTCGAACTCGGCCAGCGCCTCGGGCTCGAGGGCGGCCAGCAGGCTCGCCGGCTCGGGCGTCGTCCAGACGCCGTAGGTCGCCGGGTGGTCGCCGAGGTTCTCGCCCACCGCCGGCTGGTCGAGCAGCACCTCGATCTCGCGCATCGCCAGGTGCTCGGCCGGACCGACCCCGGAGAGCATCAGCAGCTGCGGCGAGTTGTAGGCGCCGGCGCAGAGGATCGTCTCGCGCTCGGCGCGCAGCTCCTGGACCTGCCCCAGCTGGCTTGCCTCGACCCCGACCGCTCGCGTGCCCTCGAAGATCACCCGGTGGACGTGCATGTAGGGCATCACGGTCAGGTTGGGCCGCTCCAGCGCCGGGTGCAGGTAGGCGACGGCGGCGCTCGCCCGCATCCCGCCGCGCTGGGTCACCTGGTACATGCCGACGCCGTCCTGCTCGGCGCCGTTGAAGTCCTCGCTGCGGGGGAGGCCCGCCTCCACTCCGGCATCGACGAAGGCGGGGGTGATCGCGTTGCCCGAGCGCTGGTCGGAGACCGGCAGCGGCCCGCCGACCCCGTGCCACTCCGAGGCGCCGCGCTCGTTGTCCTCGCAGCGCAGGAAGTAGGGGAAGAGGTCGTCCCATGACCAGCCCGGCTGCCCCCAGCCGTCGTAGTCGAGGCGGTTGCCGCGGATGTAGACCATCGCGTTGACCGAGGAGGAGCCGCCGAGCACCTTGCCGCGCGGCAGCGAGATGCGGCGTCCGCCGCAGCCGGGCTCGGGCGCCGACACGTAGCCCCAGTCGACCTCGGTGCCCGCCAGCTTCAGGTAGCCGAGCGGCACGTGGATGTTCTGGTTCGTGTCGGGCGGGCCGGCCTCGAGCAGCAGCACGCTCGCGTCCGGGTCCTCGCTGAGCCGCGCCGCCAGCACGCAGCCGGCGGAGCCGGCGCCGACGATCACGTAGTCGTACATGGGAGGAGTCTACGTCCGGCCCGGCGGGCCGCAAGGGTCATAGTTGAACCCATGCGGCGCCCGCCTCCGTACACCCGAGTGGATGGCATGCCCGCCCCAGCCGAGACCGAGACCGTGGCCGGAGCCCTGAGAGAGGAACGAGACGTGCGCGAGGCCTACGCCGCGCACGCCGGCGAGCTCTACGGCTTCGCGCTGCGCTCGCTCGGCGACGCGGGCATGGCCGAAGAGGCGGTGCAGGAGACGTTCCTGCGCGCCTGGCGCGCCGGCGAGCGCTTCGACCCGCAGATCGGCTCGCTGCGCACCTGGCTCTTCGCGATCCTGCGCAACGTCGTCATCGACCTCGGCCGGGCGCGCGCCGTGCGGCCGCGGGTCGCCGAGGGCGGTATCGAGCCCTCGGTGGAGCCGATCGACGAGGCGCTGCTCGGCTGGCAGATGGAGGAGGCAATGCGCAGGATCGGCGAGCAGCACCGCCGCGTCCTCGTCGAGACCTACTACCGCGGCCGCCCCTACGCCGAGGTGGCGAAGGACCTCGGCGTGCCCGAGGGCACGGTGAAGAGCCGCGTCTACTACGGCCTGCGGGCGCTGCGGGTGGCTCTGGAGGAAATCGGCTATGACGGCTGAGCGTTGCGAGTGGCGTGAGTCGCTGGGCGCCCACGCGCTCGGCCGGCTGGCGGACGACGAGCGGGCCGCGCTGGAGGCGCACCTCGAGGGCTGCGCGGGGTGCCGCGCCGAGCTCGAGTCGCTCGCCGGGGTGGCGCGCCTGATGCCGCTCGCCGACCCCGAGCGCTTCGACGAAGCGCCGGCTCCGCCATCGGCGCTCGGCGAGCGGATCCTCGCCACGGTCGCGGCCGAGCGCCGCTCCTCCCGGCGGCGGCGACGGCGCTTCGGCCTCGCCTGGAGCGGCGCCGCGGCGGCGACGGCGACCGCCGCCGTCCTCGCGGTCTTCGTCCTCGCCGGCGGCGGCGACAGCGGCGCGCCCGAGCGCCACGTCGCCTTTGCCTCGCTGCCCGCCGAGATGCACATAGACGCGACGCTGGCGCCACGCTCCTACGGCACCGAGATCCAGGTCTACGTCAGCGGCGTTAGCTCGGGAACGCTCTGCCGGGTGTTCGTCCGCGGCACGGGCGGCGCCCGCCTCTCCGCCGGTTCCTTCCGCTACCGCTGGGACGGCGACACCCATGCCGTGCTCAGCTCCGCGCTGGACCTCTCCAACACCGAGGCGATCGGCATCCGCGTCGGCCGCCGCACCTTCGTCGCACCGGTCACCCCAGTGTCCCAGGCAGGGGAAAACCGCCGGACATAGGCGGTTTGCAGCCGAAAGCTGCTACCGTCGTTGTGTCGGGTCGGCCAATTCCGCCACCCGAGAGGTTCCGTTTCCTCCGTGCGCACCTGAGCGTCTAGGGGCCACCGAATCTCCCTCAATCGCTCAAAAGGAGCTCACATCAACACGTCCTTCGCCGATCTCGGCGTCTCCAAACCGGTGGTCCGCGCGCTCGCGCGCCGCGACATCACCGAGCCTTTCCCCGTTCAGAAGCTGGTCGTGCGCGACGCGCTCGCCGGCCGCGACCTGCTGGTGCAGGCGCCGACCGGCTCGGGCAAGACCCTGGCCTTCGGCATCCCGCTGATCGAGCGCGTCGAATCCACGCAGGGTCGTCTCTCCGCGCTCGTCCTCGCGCCCACCCGCGAGCTGGCGAGCCAGATCGTCGACGAGCTCGACTCGATCGCCCGCTCGCGCGAGTTGCGCATCGCCGCCGTCTACGGCGGCGTCGGCTTCGGCCCTCAGAGCAAAGCCGCTCGCCGCGCCGACATCGTCGTCGCCACGCCGGGGCGCCTGGAGGACCTGATCTCCCGCGGCGTCGTCTCGCTGAAGCGGGTCCAGATCCTCGTCCTCGACGAGGCCGACCGGATGCTCGACATGGGCTTCAAGCCCGCCGTCGACCGGATCGTCGCCTTGACGCCGAAGGAGCGCCAGACGCTCTTCTTCTCGGCGACCCTCGAGGGCGCGACCGGCAAGCTCGCCGCCGCCTACACGCGCAAGCCACAGCGTCACACCCAGGCGGCGCCGAAGCGCAGCGAGGCCGAGATCGAGCACCGCTTCGTCCACGTCGACTCCCCTAGCGCCAAGCTCGACCACCTCGCCGAGCACCTGCGCGGACCGGACGGCGGCCGCACGCTGGTCTTCGTCCGCACCAAGCGAGGCGCCGACCGGCTGGTGAAACGGCTGCGCCGCCACGAACTCGAGGCCGTCGCGATGCACGGCGACAAGAGCCAGGGACAGCGCGAACGAGCGCTGGCGCGCTTCGAGCGCGGCGAGGTCGAAGTGCTGGTCGCGACCGACGTGGCCGCGCGTGGGATCGACGTCGCCGACATCGCCCACGTCGTCAACTTCGACGTCCCCGGCGACCGCGATTCCTATGTCCACCGGGTCGGGCGCACCGGCCGCGCCGGCCGCGCCGGCGCCGGGACGAGCTTCGTGCTCGCCGACCAGGCGGCGGACATGGGGCGCATCGCCCGCGACCTCGGCCTCTCCCGGGAGTTCGAGCGCAGCCGCCGCAAGGTGCCCGCGTGAGCTCCGCGCCGGAGATGGCCAGGAAGTGGTCCTGCGACGGCTGCGGGGTCGCCGTCAGCCACGCCGACGGCGAGCCGCTGCCCCTGCCCCCCACCTGGGCAAGCTCGACCGAGGGCCGGTTCTGCCTCATCTGCAGGCGCGAGCGCGCTGCCGAGGCGGCGCTCGGGACCGCGCCCGGCAGCCCGATCGGCACCCGCGCGAAGCTCCGCCGCGCCGCCCTGATCGAGTTCGAGGTCCGCCGCACCCCGGAGCACAGCGACGGCACGATCGCGCGAGCGTGCCGCACCTCGGTCACAGCCGTGACCAAGACGCGCCGCCGCCTGCGACTACCTGATCCGCCATCCGCTTCGAAAGCCTCACGGGCTCAGCATCGCGCCACCGCCGGCTCCTGAGGATTCCTCGGCGATCGCCCGCCGCAGGGCGTCGTCGAAGGACTCCGGCTGGATCCCGAAGGGCGCCGCGCCGGAGGGGTCGGTGACGACCGTGGGCGTGGTCAAGCCCTCGACCAGGGGTCGCGCCACCTTCGTGTCGACCGGGGTCACGAGGCCCAGCCAGAGGGACGAGAGCCAGGGGCTGATCAACGGCACGGGGACCTGCGGGCGGGGCTCCTTGCCCAGCGCCAGCGCCATGCGGTCGAGCATCTCCGCGTAGGAGAGGACGTCGGGGCCGCCGATCTGGACCTCGCGTCCCGCCGACTCCGGCACCTCCGGAGCGCGCCGCAGGTACTCGACCGTCGCGTCGATGCCGATCGGCTGCGTCGGCGTGCGCAGCCAGCTCGGCGCGATCATCACCGGCAGGCGCCCGACCAGGTAGCGCAGCGTCCGGTAGGACTCGCTGCCGGCGCCGACCACCATCGCCGCCCGGAAGTAGGTCAGCGGCGGCCCCTCGGCGGCGAGGACGCGGGCGGTCTCGTGGCGGCTGCGCAGGTGCTCGGAGACGCTTTCGTCGCCAAGGCCCCCGAGGTAGACGGCGCGCTCGACCCCTTCGCGCTTGGCGAGCCGGGCGAAGTTGCGGGCGCCCTGCCGCTCGCGCTCGGAGAACCCACCCCCGCCGGCCATCGCGTGGACGAGGTAGTAGGCGACCTCGACGCCGTCGGCCGCGCCCTCGAGGCTGGCGGCGTCGTCGACGTCGCCGACGTGCAGCTCGAGGCCGGCGGCCTCCAGGCGCGCGGCTTTGCCGCGGTCGCGGACCAGGCAGCGAACCGGGGCGCCCGAGGTGGCGAGCGCTTCGGCGAGGCTGCTGCCGACGAAGCCGGTGGCGCCGGCGATGAGCGTGTGGGTGGCGGCGATGCGTTCAAGCTACCCGGCCACCGGCGTCCCGACCCTGCGAAGCTGGCGCCGTGCGCGTCCACCTGCTCGAGCGCAGCCAGCGGGTCGAGGTCCCGGTCGAGCGGGCCTTCGCCTTCTACGCAGACACGCTCAACCTGGAGCCGATGACGCCGCCCTGGCTGCGCTTCGAAGTGACCACGCCGACGCCTTTCGAGATGCGCGCCGGCGCCCTGCTCGACTACCGGCTGCGCCTGCACGGCGTGCCGATTCGCTGGACGACGCGCATCGAGACCTGGGAGCCGCCGCGCCGCTTCGTCGACATCCAGCTCAAGGGCCCCTACTCGCACTGGGAGCACACCCACCTCTTCGAGCCCCGAGCCGACGGCTCCACCGTCATCCACGACCGCGTCCGCTACGCGATCCCCTACGGGCCGCTCGGCGCCCTCGCCCACCGCCTCTTCGTCCGCCGCGACCTCGAGCGGATCTTCGACTACCGCCGCGACGCGCTCGCGGCGCTGCTCGAGTCGGCGTAGTGCGCTAGCAGCCGTCGGGCGAGAAGCGGTAGCCGATCCCGTTGTGGGTGTGGATCAGCGTGCGGCCGGGCATCGCTTCGGCCAGCTTCGTGCGCAGGCGGCTGACGTAGACGTCGACCGAGCGGTCGGCCCGGCGCAGCTCGCGTCCCCAGACCGCGTCGTAGAGCTCCTCGCGGGTGAGGATCCGCTGGGGGCGGGCGGCGAGGGCGGCGAGGAGCTGCAGCTCGCGCATCGTCAGGCTCAGGGGACGGCCGTCGACCAGCGCCGTGTGCTCCTCCGGGCGGATCTCCAGGGTCATCTCGAGCTCAGCCTCCCGCCAGGTCCCCCTGCATCGCCCCGGCGTCGTCGGCGCCCTTGAGATGCTCGTCGCCGGCGAGCCCGGTCAGGGAGAGCTCGCCTTCGGCGCCGATCGTGGCGGTGGCGAGGATCGAGTCCCCGACCCGCAGCCCGGTCAGGTCGATCTGCTCTTCGGAGGGCTCGAAGAGCAGGTCGGCTTCGCTCTCGCGCACGTCGTCCGCCGAGACGAGCAGCCGGCCCGACTCGGGACAGACGGCCGTCACGATCCCCTCGAAGTCGCCGTAGGCGAGGGGGGCGCCGTCGACGTCGAGGTGGCGCTGCCAGAGCACCGCGGCGGGCTCGATCGCGGACGGAGGCGGCAAGGCCGGATCGGGCGCGCAGCCCGGCGGGGTCGCTTCCGCGGTGGCGTCGTCCGCCGCTTCGCTCGCCGCCGGCGCTTCGCTCGTCGTCGCCGGCTCTTCGACGTCCACCACGACCCGCGCCAGCGCTCCCAGGGAGGGCAGCTGCGGCGCCGCCCCGCCGGGGTCGGGATGCACGTGGACGAGCACCGAGACCCCCCGTTTGGAGACGGTGTAGGCGGGGGCGTCGGGCGCCTCGTCGACGTAGGTGACGATGCCTTCGAGATTGGCGCGCGCCTGCGTTCCCGCTCGTTTCCGTTTCCCGGCCTCGGCGAAGGTGCCGTTGGCGAGCGGCCGCAGGGGGACGCTCAGCTTCGTCGCCGGCCGCGGCAGCTTGCCGGCGTGCACGACGTCGAGTCCTCCCTTCGCCTCCGCCAGCGTGTAGCTGCCCGCGGCGGGATTGACGTGGACGACGACGCCGGTCGACGGCTGCTTCTGGGACTGCGGCTCCTCAGCCGGCGGAGAGGGATCCGAAAGGGGAGGAGTCGGCCCGGCTTCGGCCGGGGGGGATTCGGATTCGCCTTCCGGGAATTCGGCGAACGAGGATGGCGCTTCCGAGGCTTCCCTTTCCCCGCCGCTCGCGCTGGGGCTCGGCGCCGCTTCGGCCGCCGTTTCCGCTTCGCCGGATTCCTCGCCGCCGCCGAGGACGGGGATTTCGATCAGCTGCGCCGCGCCGGTGGCGAGGGTGCCCGCCGCGCCCGGCCCGATCGCGACGCCGGCGAAGACGCCGAAGCCGAGCGCCACCGCCGAGAGCGGCGCCGCCCAGCGGCGGTCGGTGACCGGCAGCGCCGCCCACTTCAGCCATTTCATGGGCCGACCGCTCCTGTCTCAACGGCGCCGCGGTCCATCAGGTCCTTGCCGCACTGCCAGCAGAAGACCGAGCCACGGGCGTAGAGCGCGCCGCACGAGCCGCAAGCGCCCGCGGCGCCCGCCTGGTCGAGCTTCAGCATCCGCTCGACCTCCGCCAGCTCCGCGTCGACCTGCTGCAGCTTCGCCGCCTGGCGGGTGAGGACGTCGAGCCGGAAGTGGTCGCGGCTCGCCATCTCGTAGGCGATGCCGCCCAGGTCCCACTGCAGCTCGGCCAGCTCGCGGGCGAGCCGGTCCCTTCTTTTCTCGAGGTCCGAGCTCATTCGATCGTTTCCGCCGCGCCGCCGCCTCCGGGGGCCTTCGATTTGTCGACCGGGGGCGGCTTGCCCGGCGTGGCGATTTTGTCGGGCAGCTTCTTCACCGCTTCCTGGTAGCCCTCGCCGCTCGTGTTGTTGAGCGCTTCGAGGTCGCCTTTGCTCGCCTGCACGGTTCCCTTGCTGTGGCTCGCCGCCTCCCCGGTCAGGCCGCCCTTCACTTTGGTCGCCCCCGTGCCGCCCCCCTTGCCCTTGGAGCCCTTCGCCCCCGCCTTGGCTTCCGTGCTCGATTCCGTGCTCGCGGCGCCTTCGGCCGCGGCCGGGACCCTGATGATCGGCGCCGGCGCCGGGGCCGTCGTGCCGTCGCCCTTGCCGATCAGCACCCCGACCAGCAGCATCAGCCCGAGGACGGCGATGCCGCCCACGGCCGCCAGCGGCGTGTAGTCGCGCTCGGGCCCGGAGGGCTCCGGCGTCGGCGCCGCGGCCGGGGCTTCGGGCGTCGCGGCCGGCGCCTCCGCGCCACCCTCGGGCGCCAGGTAGCGCCGGTAGTCGACCCGTGGGCCGGCCCGCCGCTGGCCGCAGTTGAGGCAGTAGCGCTGATCCGCCGCGAGCGGGGCTCCGCAGCCCGCGCACGGCTCCCCCACTTCGCCCAGCGCCGGCATCTGCATCGTCTCGGTTGGCTGCATCGTTCCTCCTATTCGGGTTCGGAGCCGGGCAGGGCCGGGAAGCTGGTCAGCTCGAGCTGGGCGCCGGTCGGATCGCCGATGAAGAAGACGTCGTAGTGCAGCGGTTTCGTCCCCGCCTTCAGGTGTTCGATCGCGCCGCGCCCGGCCGCGACGACCTTGCCGCCCTTGTGGGCGACGACGTAGATCAGCAGGCGCCCCTGGTCCTCGCCGGTGCGGTTGACCACCTTGCCGGTCGCCTCGATGCCGGAGACCGGGTCGCCCTCCAGCTTCGGCGCCGAGACCTCGACGTCCGGCAGCGGCCCGTCGTAGGACTCGCTGCTCGCCCCGACCTTGACCTTCACCGACTTCGGCTTGCGCGTCGTCAGCACCTGGTCGTGCACCCACTCGACGTCGCCTCCAGCCGGGATGTAGGGGACGGCGGCGAGCGCGTGCTCGATCCCGGGGATGTCGTTCCTGTAGACGCTCTTGCCCTTCGCGTCGCGCACGTCGATCAGGATCGGCACGTCGACCAGGTCCCGGTCGGAGCCGTTGTGAAGGCCGACGACGACCGCGCTGCCGTAGGCGTCCGTGAGCAGGTCGGTCGAGGTGACCGTGACGTCCTCGCTCCGCTTCTCGATCTTCAGCCCGGTATCGGCCAGCAGCATGGTCCCGCCCTCCTTTTCGAGCTCGGCGCTGCGGCTCTGGGTCGACTGGCAGGCGGTCAGGCCCGCCGCCACGGCAACGAGGCCCGCAACGGCGGCGGCGCGCGCGATCACCCGAACCCCCCGCTGACGTACTCGCGGGTGCGCTCGGCCACCGGCGAGCCGAAGACTCGCTCGGCCTCGCCGTACTCGACCAGGTCCCCCAGGTACATGAAGGCGACGTGGTCGGCGACGCGCTGAGCCTGCTGCAGGTTGTGGGTGACGATCACGATCGCGATCTCGCTGCGCAGCGCGACGATCGTCTCCTCGATCACCTGGGTCGAGATCGGGTCGAGGGCCGAGCAGGGCTCGTCGAGCAGCAGCACCTCGGGCTGGACCGCCAGCGAGCGCGCGATGCAGAGCCGCTGCTGCTGCCCCCCCGAGAGGGCTAGGGCCGGGTGGTCGAGGTTGTCCTTGACCTCCTCGAAGAGGCCGGCGCGGTGCAGCGCCTCGGTCACGGCCGGCTCGAGCTGGCGCCGCGAGGGCCTCTTCGAGCCGCGCTCCCGCAGCCCGTAGGCGACGTTGTCGAAGACGCTCATCGGGAAGGGGTTGGGCTGCTGGAAGAGCATCCCGACGCGGCGGCGCAGATGGGTGACGTCGAAGCTGTCGACGTCTTCGCCGTCGAGCAGGATGCGGCCGCCGCGGACCGCCGTCGGGGTCAGGTCTACGAGCCGGTTGAGCGAGCGCAGCAGGGTGGTCTTGCCGCAGCCGGAGGGACCGATCAGCGCCAGGACCTCGCCCTGACGCACGCTCAGCGAGACCTCGTTGACCGCCAGCTTCTCGCCGTAGGCGATGCTCAGCGCCTCGACCCGCATCCGCTCGACCGGCACGGTGTCGGTGCGCGCCGCTCGCTTCGGCAGGCGCGACGCCGCGGCGTGCGGAACATGGCCGTTGGCGCCCGGAGGCGGCGCCTCGACGACGCTCGGAGCCCCCTCGACCGCGATCCGCCGCACCGGTGGGGGAAGCCGGGCGGCGACGCCCATAGGCTCGCGCATCGGGTCGGAGTTCTCCC
>Ga0070673_100002454_pt1 | contig 11300 bp, 15 predicted proteins | sample KBSM23metaG_FD_65342 | JGI IMG/M metagenome (GOLD analysis project Ga0070673, IMG submission 65342) | Miscanthus rhizosphere microbial communities from Kellogg Biological Station, Michigan, USA - KBS M2-3 metaG | ecosystem: Host-associated > Plants > Roots > Rhizosphere > Soil ...
CTCCCGGTCGATGGGATCAAGGAGGGGTTGGTGGCGCATGGACAGGCGGGGCAGTTTTATCGGCATTTGTATTTTCATATTGGGTGCCGGTTTCTTGGGTGGCCTGGGATGCTCGCGAGTTGGTTTATGCATGAGGTGGATGTGAGGCAGGCGGCGGCGGGACGGATGGAATCAGGGGTCGAGATCAGGGACAATGTGGCGGCGTTCCCGTGCGGGGAGGTTCTGTTGGACCGGTCGCGGCGGAGGATATCGCGGCGGGAGGCGGCGGAGCGGTTGCGGGAGATCCTGGCGGAATGAGGGTAACGGGTCCAGAAGAAGCCCGAGCCATAGCCGCACAGCATCTCAGCCCTCGATACGGAATCCGGACAAGGAGCCAGAATCGGTGCAAATCGCCGGCGATGCTGAACGGTCGGTGTTGAATGAACGGGGGAACGTCGCCACCCAGACGTTGAGGCGTTACCGTTAGTGCGTCGGCTTTCCCTCCCGATGCACGCGCGTAAAGCGCTTAAGGCACCTAACTCCCAAGCTGGGGGCCTTTTTTCCACTTCACTGATCTAGCTTTGTTGGTGTGATTTTTTCGCAACGCAGCGATTTTATTATTGGGCGATATGAGACCGCCCCATATTTGCCGTGCTCGCGGAATTTACTCACTGTCGAAATCGCGCGCAGACTAGAGGGAAAAGCTGCACGACGACGGGGGAGCTGGTCGGGGGACAAGCTCTCCCTTTTTTTGACCTGCATCCCAAGAAATTCGCCGACGACATCGATCTTGAGGCTGGCCCACGCTCGCGACAGGTCTCCACCCCGGCATTGGAACCAAGTTTATGTAATGTTGCCGCAGCGACAGCGGCTGCGCGAGCTCGAAGCGCACGAGAGCGCCGTGCAAGGCCCCAGCCGTTCGGGGCTGGAGCGTTTGCGGCTTTCATGGGGCTCGCGGCGGCGCACCGAAGGGCAAGCGCAACGGGATGTATCGACATGGGCTCTATACGAAGGAGGCCATTGAAGAACGCCGATTTCTACGTGAGCTTCTTCAGCAATCACGCCAATCGCTTTCCCTCCTCTGAGGCGAGCGCGCTGCACGGATGGCGGCGACAATCGGTTTTGCGCGTAACGGGGTCGCTAGTGGGAGTTGGCGCTCACCACGCCTGTCTTTCTCATGTAAAATGTTCCCATGCCGACTTATCGGTATCGTTGCGACAAGTGTGGGAAGAAGTTAAAGCGCTCCGAAACAATCTCGGAGCACACATCAAAGGCGAAGTGCCCTAAGTGCGGCAGCAAGAAAGTGTCCCAGGTGCCCGGCAACGTTTTCGTGGTCACATCCAAGAAGAGCTAGAGCTCGAAGGCTGAGACAACGAATGGGCAGTTGATAAACCACTGGAGGCTGCGGGGTGAGACCGTGAGCGACGGTTTCTTGCATTTCTTGCAACGCCTGTTCGGCCTCGGCGGCGGTAGACCGAAGCAGGCCCAGCCTGCGCCGCCTTCTAAGAAAAACCGCCCGTCACATGCGCCCAAGCGTAAGGGCAAAGGCTCTGCGAAAAAGGAGCCTCCGGGCGACAAGCCGGCGAAGAAAGAGCCTCCATCACGCGATAAGCCTACAAAGAAGGTCGCCGCCAAGCCAAAGCCCGGAACCAGGCCTAAGTCCCCGCCTTCTGCCGCTCGGACAGAAGCCTCCGGAGAAGTTCCCTCGCATGAACGGCCTCACGGCGACCGGCAGAAGGAGAGTCCCAAGGAGATGACCGCGCCTTCCGTTTACGCTCCCGCAACCCCCGAGAAGCCTGAGAGGAAGACTGAGCCTGCCGTGAAGCCGGAACCGCCGTCTGCTGGGCCTGCGTTCGATCCAAAATTCATACTGTTAGTGTCCGGCAATGACATCGTGATCACTCTGATGGGAACGAGCTACTCGGTCACCTACTTCAAGCGAAAAAACTCCCCTGGGCTATTCGCAAAGGACATCACGCTTAAGGACGATCCTCACATCCCCATGACTTCCGCAGAGTTCTTGACCGGCGCTTGGAAGCTCGCCAACGACAAGGCGCGAGAGCTCGGTTGGATCGTGTGAAGCAGGGCTAAGATTAGAATGGGTGGCCTGCCTCATTGTCGCAGGAAGAGGCGGAAAGAGTCCTTGGCGGCTTTGCCGCTCCGTAGCGGACCTTCACCTGTGCTTCGGTCACTGACTCAAAAGCGAAAGTCAGGGGCGACTAGGCCCCAATGCAGTTCGAACACTCTCATAACGCTCGAGCCTCGGTTAGACAGCGCAAAACGGGAAGGCCGGTTTGCTTCGAGATTACGGAGCAAACCCGACAAGCGATCGACGACCATCTCTCGCATCGGAGTGAAGCGTCTAGTCCATATCTCTTTCCTGGACGCGGTCCGGCAGGTCACCTGACCGCGCGGCAGTACGCAAGACTGTTAGGTAAGTGGCTCACGATGATTGGCTTGGACGCATCCTTTTATGGCATGCATTCACTGCGTAGGACCAAGGCAACTCTGATCTATAAGAAAACCGGAAATCTTCGAGTAGTTCAGCTTCTGCTCGGCCACACCAAAGTCGACAGTACAGTCCGTTATCTCGGAATTGAGGTCGATGATGCGCTTGCAGTGGCGGAGTAGATCGATGTCTGAAAAGTGAGGCAGAGCAGACATGCTGCCTCAAAGCCTGGGTCTGCAAAGTGCGATAAACGGACATTTGGAGGCAATCAACTGCACCTTGAACAAATTCAGTCTTGATTGCCTGCATTGCCAAGCGGGTGAGCCGCATCAATACGCCCTAGCTTTGCATTTGCCTCTTGCGAACCGAGTTCGCGGGCTCGTTCGTACCAGGTTCGCGCCTGCGCCTGATCTGGCTTTATCCCATGCGCGCCAATGCTGTCGATGAAGTTTTGATCATAAGTTTCCCCAAGCGCTAGCGCGGCATCGGCACTACCCGCTTCCGCAGCACGCCGGAAATAGGCGCGCGCTCCCGCGAGATAGCCCACCTCAACCATCTTGTGGCCATGCGCCAGAAGCTCTTCGATGCGGCCGCTCTCCTCCGGACGGGAAACCAAGGTCGATTTGTGATCAGCGGTCACATCGACGTGAGTGGACGCGCTCGCGATTCTAACGCCATCGGCCGTAAGGAGTTGGATGTGCAAATCGGAGCTGCTAGCCTTAGATGGAATCAGCCTCAAATTGTCTGCGATCTCATCTGGCCGAAATGACCATCCGGTTTCACCATAGGGCCGCCCAGCTGAGAAAGTGGAACTTTCCGGTATTCCATCGACAGTGATGATCGCACGAGGAGGAAGCGGCCCGGCAGGATCGATTGCGATGCGGAATGGAATTTCTTTACCCAACACTGCCTGCAGCGTGTCGGGCACCACCATAACAATTGATGGACGCTGGATTCTTGGCTTTGGTGGAGCAGCCTTTGGCTCCAAACTTTCCATTGCGACGTGTTCGACTTCTCTAGGGTCGTTCGTATAACGGTCCACAATAACTCCCGAGGCTGGGGGTTTGACTGCGCCCAACCACAACATCGCTCCAATGAGTGCGCTCGGAATAACCGAAGCCAAAACCAAAAGCGCACCAAGCACCTTCTTTCTCCAGCTGCGTCGTGAGCCTAAGCGTCGGGGAGACGCCGCCTCGCCGACAGCTGGCCGGAAGCGCTCGGCCATCGAGAAGGAAGTGGGTTCGCTGGAGGCTGGTATCTCTCCGCTGGCTTCCGCTTCATCCAGACGCTGAGGTAGGTCGTCTGCTGGAAAAAACTGCTCAGAGAGACTGGATCCCGCTCGAACCATCGTGCCCTCCTACGCTTTACTGGGCATGCACTCTGGCGACTAACTAGTGTGGCTGCTTATTCCACTCCAAAAACGCTCGGAACAAATCGGCGCGTTCTGAATCGGAGATCGGCCTTCCACTTACCTGTGCCGTATGAGCAAGGAAATTGTCGAAGTTTTTTGGAATAGCTCCTGCAACGTTTTCAGCGCGGTCTATCCATGCTTGAGAGGCTGGAGACCGGCGCCATCCTTCGAGCGTGGCAGCGAAATTGACCTCGCGCCATTTGGGGTTTCGAGACGGCTGTAGGAACTCATCGAACTTATTGAAGAAAGCGTCGACAAACTTCGCAACCCGCTTGTACCGAAAATTGTCCCCGCCCCAGTTGAAAGCGATAAGAACGGTGCAGACGGATACAGTATCGACGCTTTCCCCTGCCCGGACCAGTTCGGGGTAATCATCATGCGTCAGGAGCGCCGGGTAGTAGGCGTCTTCGAGTTCCTTCGGATATGGGATGCGGAGGAACTTGAGACCCTCGGCCCCCTTCAGTCCGGCAAGCTCCGGCGCAGGTTTGCCCGCCATGATGATAACGGCTGCGATTTCACCCGACTTGAGCTTTTCGATGGCCTCCGGATCGCTTAGGTGCAGCCTTTGCACGTTCACACCAAGCGCATCGAGTACTAACTGAGCGGTGATGTCGGTACCGCTCCCCTCCTCTCCAAAATTCACGAGCTTTCCATCGAGCTCCTTAACATCTGTGACGTCGGACCTCACGATGATGTGGACTTCCTCGGTGAATAGCTTCGCGACATAAACAATCTGATCCGACAGGTTCGGACCCAGTTCGCCGGATCGCGCGAAGTATTTGATGATGTTGGCCTGGGTGATGCCCATGTCGACACCTTTCAGGAACATCACGTCCTTCACGCTCTGCGCAGCGCCTTTGCCAACGATTGGAAGCACTCGGAGATTATCTCCATCGTCGACAACCTGAGCGATGTCATAGGCGATGCCGAGGTCGGTACCATTCGGGCTGCCAGCCATAATGGTCACGACGTTTTCATTCATCTGAGAGCGAAACTTTTCCCGCTGAACATAAGCGGTTGCGGATGCCGGAGCCTCGAGGTTGGCACCGCCCTTGCTGCGAGGCGCCGCCACAGCAGTCATGGCCAATAGGCATGCTGAGAGCGCGAGGGCTATACGCATCACTATCCCTCCTGCGCGCTTTAGCGATATGCGATTCGCGCTCTCGAAAAGCTCACGAGAGCGGAGAGGCGAGCGGACTTCGATTTTGACAGGCTGCAGCGCGCAACAGTTGCTCTGCTGCTTGCCTCCTCGAAAGCGATGTTAGTTCTGAATTTCTAATCTAACAAGCCAACATTTGCTGTGCCGCGCTAGTGAGAGGGCGTGGACAGGCTTGAAACGGAGGCGCATCGGCTCGGAACGATGGACGTTAATCGGCATAAAATTACTCAGTTCATCTACTAGCGTCTTTTTTGAGAGGAGGTGCAATGCGAGTTGCCCTTCTCGTTGTAATACTCGCATTGGCGTCACTAGGTTGGAATTGGGACGCTAGAGCTGAGTTCAACTGTTTCGAGACTCCTGGTGAGGGATCCAGGTGTGCTTGTATCGGTGCGAATGATTGCACCGAGATGAAAAGCTCCGACAACTGCAAGTCAGAAGCCGCGTGCGATAAGGGCGAGCTAGGGGCTATCATTTGCAGCTGCAAGGCAGCGCGTCCTTTAAAGGCAGTTGGGCTGCGGCTACGACCTTGAGTCCGCTCTGGGTCATTAGCAGACAAGTCAGGGTGTGTGAAAAAGAGTCCGCTTTACCCCCGAAAGGCAGACATTCTCCGAGGCGGCTGAAATAGTCAGCTATGTGCCAAAAGCCCGAAAAGAGGGGCTCGCTCCCACTCGGGAGCGGGCCACCCATCAGCGGGCCGGAGTTAGGCACGGTGCTCTTTGTGATAGAAAGCTTCCGCCTTGGCGAGATTGGCCTTCGGGTTTTTCATGAATTGGGTCCTAGCGTGCTTGTTGCCGAAGCAATAGGTCTTCCCCTTGTAGATCGTATTGACGAAGCAATTCTGTTGAGACGTTCTTATGCGATGCAAGGCCCATCGTGCACATATTGCCAAACTCACCCTTCGTAGCCGCAACTGCCGCCGTGGCGAGCCCAAGGACAAAGGCGCCGGCGATCGCCGACGTAACGTATGACCTGATCATAGTGTCCTCCTTTTAACTGCGTAACGGCCCAGGGCAGATGCCGGGGGCAGATGCCGGGGGCAGACGCCCGGGCAGCCAGCAACCCGGCGCAAGGACGCGGGTTCCAGCGTCTGATCGACGCAGGCTTTGCGTGGAGGCGGGTACGTATCATGCAGCGGGGGTGACCGTGCGGGCTTAGGCGCACCTTTGGGTTACTGACAATGCGCGATGATCCGGCTTGACAAAACGACTCGCTATCCCCGGCCCGGGGGCGCACACTGATCTATCATCGGCAAACGCAGGGTGCAGGCTAGGCCGACGACCGAGAGCTTCAAGACTCCCGCCTGCTATGAAAGTGAGTCCGATGTACAGCTCTACATTCCTACAATTATTTAGGAGAGCAGACCCTGTGCGCCATTGAGCAGGCCATGACGAAGGTTTGGACATCGTTGCAAACGAGCGAGCCGTCCGTCGACTGGCTAAAAAATGGTGAGCTGAGGACTCTTCTAGCGAACAGACTGATGGACCTAGCCAAGGCCGGAATCACCGATCCCGACGAACTCAGCAGAAGGACGCAACACATTTTGAAACTCTATCGTGCCAAGCAGCGATCGCCTTGAGCCGTCACGATTTCATAGGCAGCCTTCTGCAAAAAAGAGAGCCCGGCGGTCGGCCGGGCTCACAATCAGTGCCTGTCCCGCACTTCGAGTTATCAGAGCATTGAGAGTTATTGTCCTTTGATCTCCCAGGTCGTGTTGTGCGGGATGTCCATCGAGGTATAGCCGCCTTCACCAGCAAGGGCGGGCAGTGAGTTGCAGGCAAAGGGCTCGCTGCCGGAGATGCCCTTGTATTTGCCCGTATCGCCCGTGATGACATGCGTGCCGCAGGCCATGTGTGGCTGTGACTTGTCGACGTCGCGCGTGTCGAAGGTCGAGAAGATCTTGTCGCCATCGGCGTCGGCGAGTACGCAAGCGCCGTCGATATATTTCTTGGAACCAGAATCGACGCTTAGCGCTTCGCAACGTGCCGCCTCCCTGGGTAGAGCGGCGGTTTCGAGCCTATGCTCTGACCATGGGAACCCGCCGCGATGCGACGACCCCGCCTAGTCCTTCAACGAAGATACAGCCAACTGGGTATCACCACCATGAGGTGCTGTGGGGACAGCCCGCCGCATCTGCCGATTAATCTCATCATAGGCGCAGCTGCGTCCTTCACCCAGGCCATAAACTGCCGAATGCCGTTTGAGGGAAGAAGCAGGTGCGAGGTCGGGCGCGGAGCTAAATGATGAATGTCCGCTATGGGTTAGCAGACATCCTGGGCTACATGAACAGCGTCCGCTTTGCCCCTGAAAGCAGACATTCTCCGAGGCGGCTGAAAACAGCCCGCTCTGTGCCAGAAGCGGACATTTAATTCGATGGCGAGATGCCAACTATGGCAGTGGTCTCCAGACCTGCAACAGCTGCCTGCGATGTTTATTCAGCTCTTCTTAGATGTCACCACGTAGACATGAGGCGGCACAACGGAAACCTTCTTGCTCCCACATTTGGGGCACTGGGGCTTCGCTGTCCCATGCTCCGAAATTGTCTCGGTACGTTCGAACGGCAGTGATACTGATAGGCCACACGGCGAGGGTCTCGGCAGAGAAGGCGGTGCACGGAATAAGCTCCAAGCGCCCTCGCAATAGGCCCCCGCCTATTCCGGGGGGAAGTCCTTCGGCAGCATCTCGACCTCTGGCGGCAGAGAGCGTTGGTCGAGCAGGAGGCGTTCGAGGCTCTCCATGAACTGATAGCTCTCGGCGACTAGTTGCCATTGCTGTTCGAGGTCTAGCAGTTGTTGGTGGACGCGCTCGTCAATCTCAGAGGCCGCGGCCTCTCTGCACTGCTCGGCCCGTTCCTGGCAGGTCTTAATGCGATCACCAAGTTGTTGGAGCATTGCAGGCCCTGGTTTGGTCACCCTACTACGTGGAGGTTTTCTCGGCATCAGTGCGACGGCCTGTGACTCCGCGCACGCCACATGCGCCAAGCAAGGACCTGGCGGCCTGGCACCTCAATGCTCGAATATGCAGGGAAAGAGGCACCAGGCCTAACCAGCCCTAGGGAGGTGGCCCTGAGAGGCTGGCTAGCTTGGAGTCTAAGGCCCGATCATGTGCTTCTTGAGACCTTAGTCCGTGCCTAGACAATTATGGAACACCGAAACGAGTATGGAACACCGAAACGAGCCTCCGGTTTGCTGCTCTGGCCAGTCGTGTCGAGCGCCTCTCAGAACCGGCTGGCTAGGCTCGGCATGGTCGCCCCCTTCCCTTGGGACATCGACTGTGCCGGGCCGCCACCTGTTCTTCGGTCCAACGCTCAATCTTGGCCTGAAACAAAATCGACCACGGCGGAGGCTCTTGCAGAAATTACCCTCTTCGCCCAAGGGCAGCACCTCCGAACTTAAAGGCTTAGTGCAATGGCTTATCAGCCATTCGCCAGCATAGGCCCCCACCACACTTCCCGAAAGCCCTGCCGTGCGCTTGGAGAGACTCCTGGAGCCCGGTGTCGCAGCGCCGGGCTTCTCGTTTGGAACACCGATGACCTAAACAAGTTAGGGCGGCCAGCCAGGAGAGGAGTCCCCCTCCTGGTTAGGCCCGGCCTCCTCTCTCCTGTGCAAGGTCTTAGGCCAACGCCGGGCCGCCCCCGGCCCAAACCCTCATCGCAGCGACACTTGAATTCTCCATTATTCTTTCCAATCTCTCCCGCCGCCAAATCCTGAACGCGACGTGTCGCAGGAAAGGAGGGTTGATAGGAGGGTCGCATGAGTATTCTGCTCATCAAGTGTCCACACACAGGCAGACCTATCTCGACTGGTATCGAGGTCGATGCCGATACCTTCGCAGCGCTGCCAGATGTCCTCTCGTACCTGACTTGCCCGGAGTGCGGGCTCACCCATGCGTGGTGGACGCGAGAGGCAGGGTTAGAGGAAGCTGTGGAGGTCGGTCCGGACGAGGCGGCCTAATCTGCTCCCCGGTTTGAAGTCAGGACGATTTTCTGGCCTCTAGCGCGTGGTCCACGCGCCGGTGAGCAGCTGTCTCGCAGGAAGTGCTTAGCAGGGCATTAGCACTTGAGATTTTTTCGGACCGCAATTGATCGCTTCCTAGAGGCCCGCGTTTACCTCTGATGGACGACCAGTCCGGTTGTCCGCGAGTATTTCGTGTAAGGAGAACGTCATTATGCAAGAAACCAAGAGGATGGCCGATGCAGCTAACAGAATGGGCCAAGAAGCTCAGGAGCGTGTCCAGAGTGGCTTCGAGGCGGCAAGCAGATCATTCATCGAAGCCAATAGGGGCTTTCAGGCCATGGCCGACGAGTTGACTGACTTCTCAAAGAGTCGTTGGGAGGCAGTCTTTCAAGCTTGGGAGCAACTCCTCCGTGTGCGGCATTTAGGAGACATGGTCGAAGTCCAGACCCGGTATGCCCAGGGGGCATACGACGCCTACATGTCCGAGATGTCCAAACTCGGAGAGATGTACCTGGGTACAGCACGCAATGCCGCTATTCCAGTAAAGGACACCGCGAGAAGGTTCAGCTAGTCCGATGTCAAGACCACTCAAAGTCCAGATCGTCGAACTGGCTCGTACTCTCATTGCAGACGAGCAGCATTGGTGCAGTCGTAGTTTGGCCAACGATGTAAACGGCGTTCCAATATCCCCGACATCTGGCCGCGCGGTTAAGTGGGTGCGGCTTAGGCGCAGTGATTGCGGCGGCTTATGAACTCACTCAGGGCTATGACGCAGCACATCGGCTTGGCCACGAAGTTCTACGCCCGCATTTCAGCCCCGCCACAGTCATTCACGTCAATGACGTGAGAGGTCATACTGCCGTACTCGCGTTGTTCGACGAGGTTATCGCAGTGGGATAGGTCCGTCGTAGCACCGTGCCTAGACCCCAGGGTCTCGCCCCTTCGGAGTGGAGAGGCAATCATGTTGTACAACCATCAGGTCGTCGATCACACCAAGCCCCGACTCCAAACTGCCATCACTGTCTTCGTCCGCTTGTACTGATTGATTATCACGAGAGCCTCCTCAAAGGCTGCTTGTACTGCAACCTATGGGGCCGACCAGGCGGGCGAGCATGGACACATCTGCCTGGTCATGATCTTAGCAGCCTTGAAAGAATGTTAGACAAGACGATGCGCGGACGAGAGCGCGGATAAACCATCAACGCCGAGTGATTAGGACAAGCGTGATAACAGTACCAGAGCCGCCAACCAGGCTCCGATGGCGGCAGCTATAGTTGCCGCAAGTATGACGCGTTGCCGTCGTTCCCGCCGTTCCTCCTGCTCCCTAACCCAGTCCAAAGCGTCTTCGCGCATTGGACCTCGCGGGATATCAAAGCCCCGAACAAGAGCAATGCGGACTCTTTCAAGCCCCATTAGCTCGAAGCGTACTCGGTTGTCTGGGTCGATCAGAGCTTAGAACCCAAACGAGAAGCTGACGCTCGACCCGTAATAGGGAGCAGGAGCGTAGTAGTACGGATACGGAGGATAGTAGTACGGGTCGTAGTAGTACGCGCCATAGTAGACGGATGGCCCATCATATGGACGGTAGCCATAGGCACGATGGCCATCTCGCCATCCGCTTTGCTCTGCCTTGTTCCAATCTCTATGCCCACGCGGTTCGGCAGTCGCTGAGTTGACGGTGCTCGCCAAGATGGCGACCGTGCAGACAAGGGCACCAAGCCCCAGAGTTAGAGTACGCATGTGAGATACCCCCTTTTTGGGTGAGGACCGCTTTAGCGTTCGGCCCGACCCGCTTCAGTTTCTTATTAAGGTATTACTAAGATGTTGAAGTGGGTGGAGCAGACCGCCCCAGTCTCGCGTTGTGCTTCCCCCCTTGGGTCCCTCGGACGGAGTCACAGTCCTAGAGGCTCCAACCCATCTTCTGTGGGTCTCGGCATGGCGTGCGCACTTACTGGCTACTTAGCGGAGCCCATGCGCCGCTTTCTCTCCTTCCTAATGGCCAGCCATCCTGCTCGCCGGGCTCGCGCTCGCAGGCTTCGAGATACTACGCGCTGATGGCGTGAGGCCCTTCGTGCTGTTCGGGGCGCTGGTAATGGTCGTGATTAGCGGGGCCTGGCTGCTAGAGGAGTTCGTGCTGCCTCGCTGGCGCTCTTGACTACATCCGGGGCATGGCAGAACGCTAATGAACGAACACATCGAGAAACATCGCCTAGCGCCATGACCGAGAACAAAGAGCACGACAAGCTATTCGCTGACCTCGATGCACTCAACGAACAGCACATAGAAGTGGGTCTAGCTGCTGGCGTGTGGAAGGTGCAGGTCCGAGCTCTGGTCCAACACTATCTCTAT
>Ga0070673_100002456_pt1 | contig 11297 bp, 8 predicted proteins | sample KBSM23metaG_FD_65342 | JGI IMG/M metagenome (GOLD analysis project Ga0070673, IMG submission 65342) | Miscanthus rhizosphere microbial communities from Kellogg Biological Station, Michigan, USA - KBS M2-3 metaG | ecosystem: Host-associated > Plants > Roots > Rhizosphere > Soil ...
GAGCCGAATCTTTTGTCCAACGGGATCCTCGCCGGGCCAGTACTGCGCGGCAAATCGCTGATTGACGATGACGGCTTCGGCCCCGGGGGCGCCGTCTGCAGGCGTGAACTCCCGCCCGCGCGGCATCGTCAGTCCAAGCGCGTCAAAGTACCCGGCCCCGATGACCGTCGTGGCGATGCGTGGCGGCCTGCCCTCGGAATTGGTCATCACGCGGTCGGCGAGGTGCAGATACATCCGCCCTGCGCCGCTCGCAGGAAGCCCTGATGCGATCGTGAACGACTCGACATCCGGCAGCGCGGCGAGACGTTCGGTGAGGCGATCCGTGAATGCCACGCGATCCGCGGCCTCCGGGTACTCCCGCTCGCCGAGCGGCACGGTCATGGTGAGCACATTGGCGGTTCGAAATCCCAGGTCCACGGTCTGCAAGGTGAACAAACTCCGAACGAGGAGACCCGCGCCCACCATCAGGACGAACGTCAGGCTGACCTCCGCCACGACGAGTGCGTGAGTCAGGAGCCGGGTACGGCTCCCGCCGGACGCCTGGCGTCCCGTTTCCTTCAATCCCTCGATGACGTCGGTCCTGGAGATCTGCAGCGCCGGCGCGAGACCGAACAGGATTCCGGACATGACGCAGATGACCAGCAGGTACACGAACGATGTCGCATCCATCGACCAGTCGACCCAGTACGGAATGCCGAAGGGCTGAATCGCCATGACGAACAGGCGAACGAGGATCAGGGCGAAGCCGAGGCCGACGGCCCCGCCCAGCATGCTGAGCAGGACGCTCTCTATCAGCAGCTGACGCACGATGCGCCAGCGGCTGGCGCCCAGGGCCACCCTGATGGAGGTCTCGCGCGACCGGTGCACCGCGCGCGAGAGGAGCAGATTGGCGACGTTCGCGCACGCGATCAGCAACACGAAGGACACAGCGCCCATCAGCGTCTGGCCCATCAGCCTTCTGCGCGGGCTGACCTCCCATTCGACGTAGGGCAACACGACCGGCTCGATGCCGGCGACCGGTCCGGAACGGCTGGCCGCAATACGCCCGGCGATGCCGCGCAATTCGGTCTGGGCCTGTAGCGGCGGCACCGCAGACGGCAGTCGGCCAATCACCTCGAACCCGGAGCGGAGGTACCACGAGCTGCGGTTCTCGGCGGTGTCGACGATCGGCACCCACAGCGTGCTTCGGTCCGGAAACTCCATGCCCCTCGGCATGATGCCCACGATGGTGTAGGACTCGGCGCTCAACGTCACCGCTGTGCCGAGAATCGACGGGGCGCCGCCGTATCGCGTCTGCCACAGGCCGTAACTGAGGATGGCGACCTTGTTGGCGTCCGGCATGCCGTCATCGGCACGGAAATCACGTCCGAGCAGCGGCCTCTGTCCGATCAGCGAAAACGTATTCGGCGTCACCAGGCACCCCTCCGTCAGGTGCGGTGCGCCGCGTTCGTCGCTGATGGTGTAGCCGTTGTTCATGAAGGCGGCGAGCCCCTCGAACGACCGGGCCTGCGCGCGGTACTCCAGGAAATCCTCGTAGAACACGCCACGCCTGTCCCAGCCCTCGACGAGATTCCGACTGTGGATGTGGACGATCTGCCGGGGGCTCTCGAACGGCAGCGTCTTGAACAGCGCCGCGTTGTAGATGGTGAACATCATGCTGTTCACACCGATGCCAAGCGCGATCGCGGCCACGGCCGCCAGCGTGAATCCAGGGCTCTTCGCCAGGATTCGCCAACCGAATCGAATGTCCGGAAGGATGCTCATCCTCACTTGCGCACCGGCCCTGTAAGAGCATACAGACTGCCCGCCGCAGCCGCGAAGCTGTTACAGTCCGGCGATGCGCATCGTGACGCTCGTGCTCTGTGCCGTCGTCATTGGCGCCGTTCAGGAAAACCGGGCACATTCCATCGCGTTCGTCGGCGCTACCGTGGTGGATGTCTCCGCCTTCGGCAGCGGCACCGCCGACATCCGGGACAGCGTCGTCATCGTCCAGAATGGCCGCATCACGGCGGTCGGCACGCGGCGCGCGACGAAGATCCCGCGCGACGCAGAGGTCCTCGACACGACTGGCAAGTTCATCGTGCCCGGTCTGCACGATGTCTTCGCGACGATCGACAACCAGGCATACGCGAATGCCTTTCTCTACCTGGGCGTGACGGCCATTGTCGCCAACGAGGCCCCGAGCGATCGTCGCGACGCTCTGTTCATGACCGGCACGCCATCGCCGCGCGTCTACAGGATGGCCACCGTCCAGGGGTACGACGCCAAAGGACTCTCGCCTGCGCCGCGCACCATCACCGAGCTGATGACGCGAGGGCGCAGGATGGACCCGGCGGAACTGACCACGCGCGTCGACGAGCTCGCCGGCGGCGGCGTCAAAGTGCTGCTCCTGCACTACTCCCTGCTGCCGGACCAGCTACGCCTGGTGGCGGCGCACGCGCGCCGCATCGGCCTGGGCACGATCGGCGAGCTCGGCGCGACGAGCTATCCGGAGGCGATCAGCGCGGGCGTGAGGGCCTTTGTCCACACCTCGCGATACTCGCTGGAGTTGGCATCGCCCGACCTGCGCGCCAAGGTGGCGGCGGCGCCGTTCGGCCCGCCGCGAATCCCGTACTACGAGTATCTGGCCAGCCTCAAAGATGACGACCCCGCGCTGGCGCGGTACGCCGCCACCCTGGGCGCCAGCGGAGTGATGCTCATTCCGACGCTGTCCCTGTCGTACCTGGATCTTCCCGGGCACCGCAACCCATGGACCGAACCGGTTGCCCGGTTGCTGGATCCGGCTGACCTCAACCTGCCGGCGGATCCGAAGACCGGCGAACGTCCTGTGCCGGCAAACCCGACGAGGGATGGGTTCCCTCCGGGATTCAACGAACATCTCCAGGTCATCGAGGCCCGGTACTGCAAGGCGGGCGCACGGTATCTGGCCGGGAGCGGAACCGACGCATTGGGCACGATGCCGGGAATCTCGCTGCACACGGAACTGGAACTTCTCGTCAAGGCCTGCCTGACGCCGCGACAGGCGCTCGCGGCAGCCACCGCCAACGTGGGCACCGCCTTCGGCTGGCGCGACGTCGGACAGATTCGCGCCGGATACAACGCCGATCTTCTGGTACTGGACGCGGATCCCGCGGCCGACATCGCGAACGTGAAGAGGATCGACCGCTTGATGGTCGCGGGGGCACTGATCGACCGCGCTGCGCTGCTTCGCGCTGGAAAGTAGAGGGACGACGCGGGGCGCTCGCCTGCATGCCCAGCCTGTGGCACTCTGGGCGACGACAGCCGAGATGATGTCGTACTGATCCAGATCGGCATGGCAACCAGCCCCTCAGGTCATCGCGCCGCCAGCGGACGAACTCGCGCCACGAGCTGGTCGACAAACGCGCTGGACCTCATGAACACCGCGAAGTGCCCGCCTCCCTCGATCGGAACGAATGCCTTCCTCGGCGCCCGGATGGAATCGACGAATGCGCGCGCGAGACTCGTGGGGGTGGTGAAATCCTCAGAACCTTGAAACACGAAAACCGGAACGGCGAAGTCGCCGGCGAGCGTTCGTGCGTCGAGCGCGCTCGTTTGCGGAACCAACCGCTCGCCACTGACATTCTGACCATCGAACCAGTCGTTGACATCGCGCAGCTCGTAACCCGGCGCGGCGAGCGCGAGGCCGACCATGGAGTAGATGAACGCGTCCGCGCCTTCGAAAAGATTCGACCACTTGCGCTGCACACCGTAGCCGCGACCGTCCGGATACGGCGGCGGCCCGACCTCGCGCAGCTCTCGGGTGGCGCGTTCGTCCCTGAGCGTTTCCGCCTTCTTCAACAGCTCTCTGTAGGCCACCGTGTAGCTCCTTGCCGGGTCCGCCACCTGGCCGGTGCCTACGAACGCGTAGAACAGATCGGGCCGCGCCTTCACCATGTGCACGCCAAGGATGGATCCCCACGAGTGGCCCACGAGGATGATCTTGTCTTCGCGCAGTTGCTTGCGCAGCATGTCGGCGAGCTCGACGCCGTCCTGCGTCATCCTCGCGATCGTGAGGGCCTGCGGCGGCATGTCCGGGTTCTTTCCAAACGTCCTGCCGGCGCCGCGCTGATCCCACTGGACCACGGTGAAGTACCTCAACCACGACCTGAACGCGGCGTAGCTCCAGAGGTTGGTCGCGTCGCCCGGTCCGCCGTGAAGAAAGAGCAGCACGGGGTTGTGTCGGTCTTCGCCGCGAATCGTGATCCACTGCTGGATGCCGCCGACCTCGACGTAGCGGGCCTCGTCGATGCCGTTCGGCGTGGAGATGGCGTAGTCGCGCGCGTTCCGCGCGCGCAGGAGCGCCCATGCCGCTTCGAGCTTCCGGGCGTCGGCGCTGGTCGGAGGACTCTGCCCCGCGGACGCGGCGGCGACGCCGACAAGAAGCAGGAGTGTCCGCAATCCGGTGGTTGCTCGTCTCATGATTCGCCAGCCCGCACGAGTCGTCACATTATGGCGACATCTTGACTTCGAGCGCACTCGAAGTTGGACAATCCGGCATGGCAGGGCCCATGACCATCCAGGAGTTCTCCCGCATCACCGGCATGTCGTCCCACACGCTGCGGTACTACGAACGCGCCGGGCTCATGCCGCGGGTGGAGCGGAACGCGAGCGGCCACCGGCGCTACAGCGAGCGGCACGAGCTATGGGTGGGATTCCTGCGTCACCTGCGGATGGCCGGGATGTCGATCGCCACCATCCGCCGCTACGTCGCGTTGCTCGATCAGGGCCGAACCGGCGATGCGCAACGGATGGCCCTGCTGCGCGCGCATCGCGATGACCTGGCCGGCCGTCTCGAGCAGTTGAAGCACCACCTGGCAGTCATCAACCGAAAGCTGCGAGACGGCTGCGGACCGGATGTCGAACGCGCGCGTCACCGCCGGGGTGGCCGACGCGCCACGAGGAGATCACCGTGAACAATCTGATTCCCGAACCGATACGGATCGCGATCCAGCGCTATTTCGACGGGCACGCGACCGGCGATCCGCGGGTCATGCGGCAGGCGTTTCACGAGCGCGCCCGTTTGCAGTTCGTTCAAGATGGCCGCTATGCCGAATGGTCGCTCGACGAGTACCTGGCCCGATTGCCCGGACGTGCGGCGGACGACGAGTCGCGTCGCGCGAGGCGCATCACGGCCGTTCACGCCACTGACGAGGCGGCGACCGCGGAACTGGAACTGGACTATCCGACCGTCCGGTTTGTCGACTATCTGACGCTGCTGCTCATCAACGGCGACTGGGTCATCGTCAACAAGGCGTTCAAGGCGCTGCCGAAGCGGTCGTGACGATGACTGGTGCGGAGCCGCGCTCACAGGTAGACTCGTAACGGATCGACTCGCGCGCGAGGAGGGTTCGTGGCTGAGGAGACGAAGCACCAAAGCGTTGTCCGGCGTACGCCGTTTCCGCGGTCGGCAACGAGTCCGCTCGTGCCGCCGATCGTCCCGTCTGCGGTATTCGTGGCGCGTGACGCCGACCACATGAACGGGGTCTACGAAGGCCGCGAGCAGGGCTTCACATACGGACGGGAAGGCGGTCCGAATGCGGAATTACTGGCGGCCAAGATCGCATCGCTCGAGGGCGCCGAATGCGGGCTGATTACCTCTTCCGGGATGTCCGCCGTCGCCGCGATTCTCCTCGGACTGCTCAAGGCGGGCGATCATGTCGTGGCGGGCAACCAGCTGTACGGTCGGACGCTGCGCCTGGTCACTCAGGAGCTCCCGAGATTGGGGTTCGCCACGGACGTCGTTGACGCGGCCGACGTCGCCGCGGTGGAACGGGCGATTCGTCCCGAGACGCGTCTGCTGCTGGTCGAAGTGGTCTCGAATCCGCTGCTGCGCGTCCCTGACATCGTCGAGCTCAGCGCGCTCGCGCGCGCGCGTGGCGTGCTGTTGGTCGTGGACAACACCTTCCCCACGCCGCTGGCGTTTCGGCCGCTCGCGCTCGGCGCCTCGATCGTCTTTCACAGCGTCACGAAGATGCTCGCCGGCCACAGCGATCTGACCCTTGGCGCGATCTGCGCCGCACGCGAACTCGCCACGCCGATTCGCGAGGCGGTCGTCACGTGGGGCCTGAATGGCAGCCCGTTCGACTGCTGGCTCGCCGAGCGGGGCATGCACACGCTCGAGCTCCGCGTTGCCCGAGCCAATGCGAATGCCATGGCGCTGGCGGACTTCCTGGCGCGGCAGCCGGCCGTCCGCCGTGTGCTCTACCCCGGCCGCGCTGACCATCCCGACCACGCCGTCGCCCGCCGTCTGTTCGGCGACCAGTTCGGCAACATGGTCACATTCGAGATCGCCGGCGGCCGCGACGCGGTGAATCGTTTCATGCAGGCGCTGCAATCGATTCCGTTCGCTCCGACGCTGGGCGACGTGTCCACGATCATCAGCCACCCCGCGGTGACATCGCATCGCGGCCTGACGGCGGCCGCGCGCGACGCACTCGGCATTCACGAAGGCACCATCCGCGTGTCGGTCGGCGTCGAAGCGTTGTCGCTGCTGGAAGACGAGTTCCTGACGGCCCTGTCAGCCGTCGCACCGGCCGGCGCTTCGTCGCGCAGTTGAACGGCCGGCCGTCGACGGCGTGTTCCCGGCTACTCCTGTCGCAACGCGTTGCAAGGATCTGTCCTGGCCGCGTTTCGCGCCGGAACGAGACCTGCTGAGACCCCGACGACACTCAGCACGACTATCGCCGCCGTCACGGTCATTGGATCGGACGGGCTGACGCCGTACAGAACACTGGCGGCGACACGAAGCGAACTGAGTGCGAGGGGAAGACCAAGGAAGATACCAAGCCCAACGACCACGAAGGCTCGTCGGAGAATCATCAACCGTATCTGCCGAGGCTCCGCACCAACGGCCATGCGTATGCCGATCTCACGAGTTCGTTGAAGAACGGAGAAGCTGATCAACCCGTACAGTCCGACCGTCACGATGAGCGTGCCGATTACGCTCAGGATCGTCGACAGTGTCGCGAGGAGGCGCTCCTGGCGCAGCGCATCGTCGACGCGTGCCTCGATGGTCTGAACCTGGAAGAGCGGCAGCGCCGGGTCCAGGGCGCGTAACTCCTGTTCGATGGCGCGCAGGACCGTCGCCGGATCCACGGACGCCCTGACGTGCAAGGTCATCGGGCTTCCTCCACGGAACGGAAAATAGACGGTTGGGAGCGGCGCTTCTCGCACGCTCATGTATTTCGCATTCTCGACGAGGCCGATCACTTCGATATCGGCCGAACCCTGTCTTCCGCGACCGATGTGCTTGCCGATCGGGTCCTCGGTGCCAAGGAGCAGCCGCGCCGCGGCCTCGTTGAGGATGGCCACCTCGATGTTCTCCGGTCGATCGGATTCGGTGAAGGGCCGCCCGCGGAGCAACGAAATGCCGACCGATTCGAAATAGCCGGCGCTGACGAAGTTGTTGTAGACCGTCAGGTCCTCGCCTGGCTGCGCGGTCATTCCGGCTGCATGCATCTGGTTGCTGACGAAACGCGTGCCCGCCGGCAGGACCCCGCTCAGTGAGCCGTGACTCGCCAGGCCGACGGCGTCAATCCCTCTGTGCGCCCGCACCCGTTGGATCAGTTGATCGAAGAAGATCGTCGTTCGAGGTCTGGTGTAGCCGTTTTTCTCCGGATCGACCGACGCCAGCAGCACGCTGTCGCGGCGAAAACCCATGTCCACGGCCTCGAGATTCTGCAGCGTACGCGCACACAGCCCTGCGCCCATGACCAGCAGCATCGCCAGCGCGACCTGGATGACCGTCAGCACGTCGCGTGACTCGAACATCCGTCCGGTCATGCGCACGAATCCTGTCCCACTCTTCAACGCGGCGGCGGCATGACCCCGGCCGACATGGAGGACGGGCGCCAGGCCGAACAGGAGTCCGCTCCCGAGCGAGATGAGGCACGTGAACGCCAAGATCTGCAGATCTGGCGAGAACTGCGAGACTTCCGCATTCCCCGGCAGAAATGAGAGCAGGATCCGGGCGAAGTACACGGCCACGATCCACCCGCAGGCGCCGCCGACGACGCCGATCGCCAGACTCTCGGTCATCAGTTGTCGTACGAGGCGCGACCGGCTTGCCCCGAGAGCGGTCCGCAGCGCCATCTCTCTCGCTCTCGCCGTCGCTCGCGTGATGAGCAACGTCGCGACGTTCGCGCATGCGATCAGCAGCAGGAGGATGACGGCGGCCATGAGGAGCAGGAGTGGCCGACTGTACTGACCGCGGAGTAAGGAATGGCCGGTCGTCGCGGGTGTGAGCCGCAGGGACGGCGGCTGATGATCCGAACTCGCCTTCGGTGCGGTGCCTTCGTCAAGCCAGTTGCTGTAGACGAGTGCGGCGGCCGCCTCGGCCTGCCGGACGTTCATGTCAGGTTCGAGGCGAACCATCAGCTCCAGATAGTTCTGGTCCCGTTGCCGCGGGGCGATGGCGCCAGCCGTCAGCGCCTGGACCATCATGAGCGGCGCCCAGATGTCCGGCCCGAACCCGGGCCTCGTTCCGAAGAAGCCTCGCCTCGCGACGCCCACGACTGTGAAGGGCGTCCCGTTGACCGACACTGTGCGGCCGATGACCTCCTGCGAGCCGGAGAACCGTCGCTGCCAGAACCGATAGCTCAAAACGAGAACCGGATGCGCTGCGGGGGTTTGGTCGTCCCGCGGCGCCAACACTCTGCCGGCGGCGGGGCTCACCCCGAGGACGTCGAAGTAGTTGCCGGACACGAGCTCGCCGCGCACTCGCTCCGTGACGCCGCTCTCCGTCAGGTTGACGCCTGACGATACCGCGGTCGACGAGGCAATCGCGTTGCGGAAGAAAGCATTCGAGGCGCGCAGGTGCTCGTAGAAGGCATGGGAATAGTAAGAGGGATTGAGATCGATGTTGCTCCCGGGTGCGGCGACGGTGAACAGCCGTTCCGGGGACTTCACGGGCAACGGGCGGAGAAGAAGGACCTCGACGAGCGTGAACACCGCAGCCGTCGAGCCAATGCCCAGAGCGAGCACGACCAGGACGCTGGCCGTAAACACAGGCGCTCTCAGCAGAATCCGCATGCCGTAGCGCAGGTCCTGAATCAGTGTCTCCAAATGATCGGTGAGCAGCATGCTGACGTCCACCGACGTGGCCTCTCGGATCCTCTTAGACGGAAGCGCACACCGGCGCGTTGGCGCTGGCATATGATGATGGGCCGGTGACTCGCCGGGAGCTCTTGTTCGGAACCGCGGCCGCCATCCTGCTGCGCCCGCACCGCGCGGCGGCGGCGGAGCTGGCCTTCGCCGTCCCCGCCGGCGCGTGCGACTGTCACACGCACATCTTCGGCAATGCCGCGCGCTTTCCGCTCTGGAGCGGCCGGACCTACACACCCCCCGAAGCCACGGTTGCCGGCTGGCAGGCGATCCATCGCACGCTGCGGATGGAGCGCGGAGTCCTCGTTCAGCCCAGCGTCTACGGCACCGACAACCGGTGCATGCTCGAGGCGATCGGCCGGCTCGGGCGCGGGGCGCGCGGCGTGGCGGTCATCGAGGAAAACGCGTCAGCTCGCGAGCTCGACGCGCTCCACCGCGCCGGCGTCCGCGGCATCCGGGTCAACCTCGAGACGTTCGGCATCGCCGATCCGGCGGCGGCGTCGGCACGGTTGCAGCGCGCGCTAACGCAGCTCGCAGATCGGCCGTGGCACGTCCAGGTGTTCGTGCGCTCGTCGATCGTACCGGCACTGGAGCCGGCCGTGATGAAGTCTCCCTTGCCGATCGTCTTCGATCATTTCGGCGGCGCGCGGGCCGAAGGCGGCGTCGACGATCCGGGGTTTCAGTCGCTCGCGCGGCTCGTTCGTTCCGGCACCGCATACGTCAAGATCTCGGGGGCGTATCGCGCCTCCTCGTCGGGGCCTCCGGACTACGCCGACGTCCGTCCGCTCGCGCGCGCGCTCGTCGAGGCCAATCCCGCGCGCGTGCTGTGGGGCAGCGACTGGCCGCATCCGGATTCCCGCCGTCGCGAGGGGCCCGCCGTCGCGGAGATCAGCCCGAACCTTATCGTTGACGACGTCACGACGCTCAATCAGCTGGCCGTCTGGGTGCCGGAGGCGTCGCAGCGGCGGGCGATTCTCGTCGAGAACCCGGCGCGGCTCTACGGGTTCTGAAGCCTCACTCGAAGCGCAGAGCGCTGATCGGCTGAATCCGCGACGCGCGACGCGCAGGAATGGTGACCGCCGCAAGCGGCAGCGCTCAGCCCTCCGTGCGCCGCGCGATCGCGCGCAGCCACATCCGCCGAATCAGCGCGCTGCCGGGATAGATGACCCGCCAGTAGGCTGCGAACCGCTGCCGCGCTGCGGTGTCACCGGTGGCCACGCGCGTTTCCGTGGAGACGACGGAGCCGCCGGCGCTGTCGGACGTGACCAGGAAGTTCATGGTCCCGACGGCGAACCCGGCGGGCGGCGCCTTGATCAATTCGGCCGTCGCCAGAACGCGGACTCCACGCGGGCGGCCCACCACGGCGCCCACCACCATCTCACGCGGGGCGTCGACGGCGAGCCAGATGAAACCGCTGCTGGTCGCAACGTCGAGCAGGGGCTGGTTCGACGCCGCGTTCAGGATGCCGGGCGGCGCGGGACGGCCTGCGCGCCGGATCCACGTCAGCGTCCGGAACAACAGGATCTCGTCCGCGCGCACTTGTCGTATCGCCTCGAAGACGCGCTCTGGGGGGGCTGCGATCCTGAGCGTGTGCACTTCGTGGAACTGCCACACCGGCGCGAACTCGTCGAGTCGCGTCGCCGCCTGACGCGCGCGGGAGTCGAAGGCCGGCAGCAGCAGGCCCCCGATTGAAACGGCGAGCCCGGCAGCCGCGAGGCCGAGGCCGCGCCCGCGCGTCGCGAGCAGCGGCGTGTGGAGCGGACGGACGAAGGCCAGCAGCCCGGCGCAGACGATGACCCCGCCCGAGTAGACGATCGCAGATCCGAGCACGTTGCGAAGCCTCCGTCGGTATAACGCGCGGGACGGTGGCGTTGTGACCGCCGCGGTTGAGCCGCGGGCTTACGCGGATGGCTTCGGCAGCATCTGCGCGTTCCAGGGCCGTGATCGTCATGGCCAATCGCGCCGCCGCCGTCGCGGCCGCCGTCGTGTTGAGGAACTCGCGTCAGGTCAGCCGGCGCGCCATTGCCGCGGTGAGCCTGCCAGATTTGCCGTTGCATATAATGCGCGGCGGAGACTCCATGCCATCGAAACTGATCGCCGCCGTCGCGGCATTCGCCATCGGCTCGTCCGCGTACTCCGCGTATTCCGCCGCCGTGGCCGCGCAGCAGCAGCCG
>Ga0070673_100002458_pt1 | contig 11294 bp, 7 predicted proteins | sample KBSM23metaG_FD_65342 | JGI IMG/M metagenome (GOLD analysis project Ga0070673, IMG submission 65342) | Miscanthus rhizosphere microbial communities from Kellogg Biological Station, Michigan, USA - KBS M2-3 metaG | ecosystem: Host-associated > Plants > Roots > Rhizosphere > Soil ...
ATCGGGCCGCGCCAGGATCACGCCCATCTGCTCGAAGGGCACGCCGTCCGCCGCCGCAGCCAGCAGGCGGCGCACGATCCCGCGGACCTCCGCCGCCTCGCCGGGCGCGGTCAGGAGCGTGAGCGAGGCGTCGCGGGCGGGATCGCCCTCGGGAGGCTCGAACAGCCGCGTCCGAAGCCGCGCGAGCGCCGGCGGCGCGTCGGGCACGGCGAGCGGGGCGAGGACGGTGTCGGCGAGGGCCACGGTGGCCAGGCCCCGCTGCGCGGCCCAGCCCGCGAACGAGGCCCGCCGGAGACCCTCGGGCCGGTCATGGGGGAGCAGGCGGACGGGGAAGGCGCGGGCCAGGTCCAGGACGAAGGCGGCCTCGAGGCCGTCCAGCTCCAGGTCGTCCACCACCAGCACTTCCGCATCGCGCAGCCAGCCCGCCTGGCCGAGGTGCTCGCGGGCGGCGCGCAGGACCGTGGCGGCGTCGGCGAAGCGGCCCTCGATCGTCTCGTGGAACGATCGGTACAGGCCGGCCACCGCGCGCAACCGGTCCCTGTCTTCCGAGGCCGCTGCCACGCGCTCGGATGCCGCATCCATCCGCGCCGGCTCGATCCCCGCCCGGCGGAGCGACGACAACGTCCGGGCCAGGGCGGCGGCCACCGGCGCGCGGGGCAGGCCGGGGGCGAGGCGCAGGCCGCGGGCGCCCTCGTCCAGCAGCCGCGCGGCGAGCAGGGCGTCGTGCCCGGCGCCCCAGGCCAGCAGACCTCGGCCGAGGAGCGCCGGCTCGGCGACGGCCCGCGCCAGGTCCATCACCTTGAACGGGTAGATCCCGGCCACGGCGCGGCCGGTCGAGGCCAGCCGCCGCGGCAGCTCCACCGCGGCAGCCAGGGAAGGCACGAGCAGGACGACCGGCCGGATCCCCACGACAACCGGATCATATGCCGAGCGGTTGCCACGAGGCGGTCCGTGTCCGCCCGCCTTGACGCGGGCGCGCCGCCCCCCTACGCTTCTCGCTTCCCATGAGACCTGGTCCGCGTCCTCTCCACCGCGCCGCGTGCTGACCGGCCGCGGGAGGCTTCCCCGCGAAGCGAACGATCTCGCGCTCCTCGCCCTCGCGGCCGTGATCATCCCCGCCACCTGGCGCCTCCTCCTGGGTTGGTCGTGGAGCGACCTCATCCCCGGGCACGACGGCGTGTCCACCGTGTTCCTGGCCATCCGCGAGCTGGTGGAGGCGCACGGGCGGTGGTCCGACCTCGTCTACCGCGCGGACCTCTTCGGCGGGATGAAGGTGCGCGACGCGGTGGGCCCGGTGCCCGCGCTGGCCCTCCTGGCCCGGCTGCCGCTGTCGCCCACTTCGGTCTTCAACGTCCTGACCTTCCTCATCCAGATCGTGATCGCCTTCCTGGGCGTGCGGACCGCGCAGGATCTCGCCGCGGTGCTGGCGCCGGGCTCCCGTCCCGCGACCTGGCTGGAGCGCGCGATGGGCGTATGGATGTGCGCCTTCGCGCCGGCCCTGGCCTGGCGGCTCGGCTACGGCCATCACACGCTGGTCGTGGGCGGGCTCCCGTTCCTGGCGGCGCTGGCGCTTCTGGCCGCGTCCGGGGCGGGCACCCTCGGCGTCACGCTGCTGATCGTGAGCACGGCCGCGCTCGTCAACGGCGTGCTGTTCACCGGCCACCAGATGGTCCTCTACGGCGTCGTCTTCGGAGGGCCGATCCTCCTGGGCCTCTGGCTGACGTGCGGCGGCCATGGCCGCCACCTCCGTGTGCCCGTGCTGGTCGCCGGGGCGGCGTTCCTGATCGCGCTGCCGGGGCTGTGGCCGGTCTTCGCCCACGCCGCAGGGTCCGACTCCCTGCGCTCGCTCGGGCGCATGGAGCTCACCTACTCCTGGCTCACGTCCGAGCCCATGGACTGGCTCACCTCGATCCCGTGGACCCGGCTGGCCGTGCCCTTCCGGCGCCCCGTCCTGTTCCACCACGAGATCAACTACGCCGCGGGGCCGCTTCTGGCCCTGCTCGCCCTCGTGCCCTGGCGTCGCGCGCGCGGCCTGGCCCTTGGCCTGACCGCGAGCGTGGTCCTGGTGCTGCTGTTCAGCATGAACATCCAGCCGTTCTCGCGCGCCCTGCTCTACGTGGTGCCGCCGCTCAACAGCTTCCGCGTCCCGCCGCGCGCCATACTGCCCGCGTTGTCGCTGCTTCCCGTCCTGGTCCTGGCCGCGATCCTGTCCCAGGCGCAGGCCCGCACCCGGACGGGCACCGCTCTCGTCGCGCTGGCGGCGGCCGGCCTCTTCTTCCTGCCCTCCCAGGGCCGCGAGGCCGTGGGCTGGACCGTGGCCCTTGCCGTCGTGGCCCTCGGGCCGCAGGGCCGCCGCGACCTGCCCGCGCTGGCCTGGGGCGCGCTGCTCGTGGGCATGGCCGCGGGTAGCGTGGCCGCGTTCCGCGAGCGGCTGCTGCCGTTCATCCCCGGCCAGGAGGCGCTCGCTCGCGCGGAGAGCGTGGGCGCCGCCGCGCTGCGCGCCGAGCCGTCACTGGCCTCGCCGCTGGTCCGGGCCAGCGTGGGCCCGGAGGACGAGTTCGAGGCCAACACCGCCTTCGCATCGAGGCTCTCCTCCCTCGACGGCTACTTCTTCCCGAGCCGCCGGTTCGTGGAGCTGGTCTGCGCCTTGCGCGGCCAGGACTACCAGCCGAATCAGCTCATCGTGCGCCTGCCCGAGACTCATCCGACCTCGCGGCCCTTGTTCCAGCTCTACGACGTGGCCTGGCGGGTGCGGGCGCCGCCCGGCTGGGCGGGGACGGTGGAGGTGCAGCCGCTGATGGCGACCGCCGGCCCCGCCTGGTTCAGCGCCGCGTTCCAGGAGGTGGACTCGTTCGCCACCCTGGGCCGCGAGCTGCTCGCCCTCGCAGACGCCGTGGGCGGCCGCGCCCGCGAGGTCCTGTGGCTGGTGACGGCAGATCGGGCCGTGTCGGCCGCCCGGCTGCCTTCGTCGGTGGAGGGCGCCTGCGGGTCGGCCCGCGTGCTCGAGGTGAAGGCCCAGCGCAACGGGCACGGCGCGTCGGCGTCGGTGGACGTCCCCGCCGATTGTCCGCTGACCTTCGCCATGAGCTACGCGGAGACGCTGCGGGCCTCGGTCATCGGCCCGGCCGGAGAGCAGCCGGCCACGGTGTTCCCAGCCTATGGGGCCCTGGCCGCGGTATGGGTTCCGCGGGCCACCACGGAGGTGCGGATCGAAGCGGTGCCGGGTGGGATACTCCTGCCGCCGGCCTGGACCATTGCCGGCCTGCTGGTGCTGGCAGCCGCGGTCCGGCTCGTCCTACGGGAACCTGGGGCCGCCGAAAGTGATCCAGGCCCGCTTTTCGCCAGGGATTCGCCCCCGACGGGTTGATCCAGCCGCTCCGCCCACGGTAACCTAGGTCTTTCGTCCGGAAGCGGAGGAGGTTGATTGCGGTTTCCCTCTCGTACCGTCGTTGCGCTGGCCGGCACGGCCATGACCCTGTGGGCCTGCTCGGGCGCGTCCGACCGGGCGTCGATGCCGTCCTCGCCGGGCGGACCTTCGGACGGCGCCGCCCGAGGCTTCTTCGCATCGCCGAGCCCGTTGCCCGCCACCACCCCCGCCCCGAGCCCTTCGCCGACGCCGTCGCCCTGTCCCTACGGCAAGGGGACCGTGGACACGACGTGCGTGCGCGGCGTGCCCGTGTTCCTGGAGAAGGTGGACGCCGCGATCTCGCAGCTCGTGGAGCAGCGTCCGGAGCTGTTCAACCTCGAGGACGCCGCGGGGCCCGGGGGCTACCTGGTCCTCGACTCCGCGCAGTACTACGCGGGCGTGGTGAAGAACCTGGAGGCCATGGCCTTCTGCGCCGCCGCCGACAACAACCTGGTCCAGCTCAAGAACAGCAACGAGTTCAGCGAGGACTACGACATCCTGCTGTCCACGAACCACGTCCGCCGCGGCCAGGGCTCGTACCGCGATACCTGCAACCCGCCGGCCTTCCCCGTGGACGCCGCGGACCTCATCGACGGGGTCCGCGTGGCCTTCTACGGCTTCGACTGCCCGAAGGACGTCGTCGTCCCGAAGAACGGCTCGGGTCAGCTGCCGGTGGGCTGCGCGGGGTTCGTGACCGCCACGCCGAAGACCAAGGACAACAAGGACGTCGACCCGCGTGTGCACGGCTCCGAGATCCAGTGGATCCACTGGGAGGGCCACGAGCAGGTCAAGGTGGAGGACTTCCCCGGCGTGCCCTTCAACAAGATCGTGGACGGCCTGCAGGAGGGCAGCTTCCGCCTCTGCGCGGTGGTGAAGGGCGTCGAGGGGTGCCTGAACGGCAACGTGATCCCCGCCACGGCGCCCTGACCTCCCGCTCCGCCGCGGCCTTCAGGGTTTCGGGATGTGCAGGGTCTTGCTGATCATCAGGGACCCCGACAGCCCGAAGAGCAGCGCCAGCGGGTGTAGATCGTAGGGGCCCAGGCCCCACACCCCGCCCGGCAGCTGGTCGCCCACCCGGCCCACCTTCGTGAGGACCAGCATGAGGAGGACGAGCAGCACGCTCGAAGGGATGGGCGTCCCCTCGAAGTACGTGACCTTCCCCGTGTCCGCGGACATCGCCTCGGCCGTGATGTTGTAGCGGGCCAGGCGGCTGATGCCGCAGCAGACGAAGTAGAGCAGCACCAGCGCGTCCCAGAGGCCGGTCAGCCCCAGCGAGAAGGCCAGGCCGGCGGGGGCCACGCCGAAGCTGATCACGTCGGCCAGCGAGTCCAGCTCCCGCCCCAGCGGCGACGCGCTGTGCCGCCAGCGGGCGATGCGTCCGTCCAGCACGTCGAAGACCAGGGCCAGCACGATGAACGCGCCCGCCGCGTACACCTTGCCCACGCTGCGCTCGCGGACGTGGTCCATGGCGAAGAAGAGGGCCGCGGTGCCGCACGCACCGTTGCCGAGGGTGAAGGCGTCCGCGAGGTGGAAGTCGCGGATCATCGAGAAGTGGCGGCCCATCACGAGCAGGCTATCATCGTTTGAAACCGCAGAGCCGATCCTGCAGCCGCAACCCCCTCCCCCTACGTGGGGAGGGTGGGGTGGGGGGTCGAGAATGGACGCCGTCTACAGGAGCGCGCTGAACCGGGAGGTGCCGCCGGCGGCGGATGGGGAGTTCCGCCCCATCCCCATCGGGCCGCTGTCCGTCTGGCCGCCCGTGGTCCTGGCGCCCATGGCCGGGGTCACCAACCCGCCCTTCCGCACCCTGTGCCGGCGATACGGGGCGGGCCTCTACGTGAGCGAGATGATCACCGCGCGGGCCCTGGTCGAGGGCAACCGCAAGACCGTCCTCATGGCCAGCTTCGGACCGGACGAGACGACCCGCAGCCTGCAGCTCTACGGCGTCGACCCGTTCCACGTGGGCGAGGCCGTGAAGCTGCTGGTGGGCGAGGGCCGGGTGGACCACCTCGACATGAACTTCGGCTGCCCCGTGCGCAAGGTCACGAGCAAGGGCGGCGGCTCGGCCATCCCGCTGAAGCCGCGCCTGCTGCGCGCGATCGTGGCCGCCGCCGTGCGCAACGCCGGCCCCGTTCCCGTCACGCTGAAGTTCCGCCTGGGCATCGACGATCGGTACGAGACCTTCCTCGACTCCGGCCGCATCGGCCAGGAGGAGGGCTGCGCCGCCGTGGGCCTGCACGCGCGCACCGCCGCGCAGCTCTACGACGGTCACGCGCGCTGGGAGGCCATCGCGCGGCTGAAGCGGGCGGTGACGCGCATCCCGGTGCTGGGCAACGGCGACGTCTGGGAGGCCGAGGACGCGCTGCGCATGATGCGCACCACCGGCTGCGACGGGGTGATCGTGGGGCGCGGATGCCTGGGCCGGCCGTGGCTGTTCCGGGACCTGGCCGACGTGTTCTCCGGCCGCGAGCCGGCGAACCCGCCGGACCTCGGCGGCGTGATCGACGTCATGCTCGAGCACGCGCGGCTGCTCGTGGCCTGGCTGGGGGAGACGGGCGCCATGCGCGCCTTCCGGAAGCACAGCTCGTGGTACACGAAGGGCTTCCGCGGCGGGGCGCCGCTGCGCGAGCGCCTCATGCACGTGACGTCGCTGCCGGAGCTGGAGGCGGTGCTGGCCACGGCCGACCGCAGCCAGCCCTTCCCGCCCGAGGCCATGCGCGTGCCGCGGGGCAAGACGGCGGGCACGCAGAAGGTGGCCCTGCCCGAGGGCTACCTCGACGACCTCGAGGACGCCACGCCCCCCGGCATCCTCGCCGAGGCGGCGGACTCCGGGGGCTAGCTGCCGCCCGGCGTGGGCTCGTCGCCCCTCGTCCCGCGGATGGCGGCCGCCTCGGGATCGCCGGCCCGCGCGATGTAGTGCTCCTCGAGCACGTCCCGCACCCGCGGGTGGATCTTGAGGATCGCGTCCAGCGCGGGCTTGTCGAGCTCGAGCAGCTCGCAGCGCGAGGCGGCGGTGACGGTGGCGCTGCGCGGCCGGCCCGACAGCGTCGCGATCTCCCCGAAGAAGGCGCCCTCGCCCAGCGGGCAGAGGGCGACGTTCCGTCCCGCGGGGTCCCGCACGAACACCTTTACCGTCCCCGTGGTGAGGACGAAGAGGCTCTGCCCCGGCTCCCCCTCGGTGATGATGACGTCGCCCGCCTCGAAGGTGAGCAGCCGCAGGCCGCGGATCACGGCCAGGAGCTCGTCGTCCGAGAAGTCCTCGAAGAGGGGGCTGGCCAGCAGGCCCGGGCCGTAGCCGCGGACCCGGGCCAGCGCGGCCCGCTCCGCCTCGGTCCGGCCGTCCTCTCCGTCGTCGCCCTGCCCCACGCGGTCGCGCAGCACGTCCACCAGCCACCCCTCGAAGAACTCGGCCGTGGGCTGCGGGCTCCACGCCGATCTCGGCGCCGCCGTCTCGCGCGCGGGCGGCGGGCCCGCATCGGGAGCGGGGACGGCCGGGCGCGCCGCGCGGGCCAGGGGGGCCAGGTTCACGACCTCGATGTTCCGGCGCTGGATCTTCTCGATCTTCTTGAGGACGGCGATGGCCTTCTCCGGGTATCCCGAGCGGGCCAGCTCGTCCGCGAGGCCGATGAGGACCGGGACCGCGTCCTGATACTTGCCCGCCTTCAGGAGGACGTCCGCCAGGCGCAGCCGCATGCGCGGGTCCCACCGGCTCTGGCCGAAATGGGCCTCCAGCACCTCGATGGCCTTCCGCTCGGTGGCCGCGTCGCTGCGGGGCACGGCGCGCACCGCGGCCGCCTCGGGGCTGCTGGCCCGCCGGATGTAGAACTCCTCCAGCACGTCGGCCACGTGGGGGTGGGTGCGCGCGATCTGGTCCAGCGTGGGCCGGTCCAGCTCGAGCAGCTCGCAGCGCGCGGAGGCCGTGACCGTGGCGGAGCGCGGGCGGCCGGACAGGCTAGAGATCTCGCCGAAGAACTCTCCCTCGCGTAGCTCGGCCACCGGGAAGTTGCGGCCGGAGGGGCTGCGGACGAAGACCTTCGCCCCGCCCGAGGCCAGGATGAAGACGCTCTGCCCGCGCTCGCCTTCGGTGATGAGGACGTCGCCGGGCCCGTGCAGATGGAGGCGCAGCCCGCGGACGACGGCCAGGAGCTCTTCCTCGGTCAAGGCGCCGAACAGCGCGGTGGCCAGCAGGCGCTGCGCGTAGCGCAGCACCAGACGGCGGTCGAGCGGCGCCGCCTCCAGCGGATTCTTGCGCGAGCCCGGCCGGCGCAGGATGTCCTGGACGAGATCGAGCAGGCGCTCCTGGAACATCTCGTCCGACATCGGGTCCTCTTCCCCCACGGTATCGGGGACGGCGGCGTCCTGCGGAGCGGGACCGGCTTCCGGCGATGCGATGGGGGAGTCCGGCACGGCGGCGGCTTCGGGCGCCGGCGCGGCGGGGGCCTCGGCGGCGGCCTCCTTTGCAACCGGAGCGGGCGCGGCTTCCGGGCTGGCCAAAGACGCGACCAGCCATCGGAATGCCCCGCGGATCCGTCCGGCCACGCCGGGCGCATGGGGGCCGCTCCCTGCGTCCGGAGGAACGGTGGCATAACGCGCCGTGATGGGCTCGTCGTCCGGGACCGGCGCGCCGACCGCCGCGTCGACCGGCGCCGCCTGCACGACGTCCGGCTCTGCCGCGACCTCGGGCTTGGACTGGGACTCCGGCTCGGGCTCGGCCTCGGCCTGGGACTCCGGCTCGGGCTCGATCTCCGGTTCAGGCTCGGCCTCGAGCTCGAGCTCCGCTTCGGCCTCCGGCTCGGATGGCGCGTCCGGCTCCGGCACGATCGCATAGCTGGCGTCGATCGTCTCGGGTACGGTATCGGGGACCGCATCGACGGCGGCATCGTCCGGGACCGTCTCGTCGGGCGCCGTCGCCGTCTCGTCGACCGTCGGCCCGGCGACCGGCGGCGGGACCACCGCGTCGGCGCCCGCCCCCGGCAGGGACGCGAGGAACCTCCGGAAGACGCCGCGCACCCTCCGGGTGGCCTCCGTCTCCGTGGCCGTCGGCGGCGGCACGACGATGGGCGGGACCAGGGGCAGGGCCTCCGCTTCGGCGGCGGCCGCCGGCTCCTCGGGCGGCGCGACCTCGGCCGCGGCGGCGGCCACGGTCTCCGCGGGCTCGGGCTCGGCCGCGGGGTCCGGCGCCTCCTCGCGGAACTCCTCGATCCCGAACTCCGGCACGCGGCGGGCGCTGGATCGTGGCGGGGGCGCGGCCCGTTGCAGCGTCACCAGCCGGGCCAGCCGCGACTCCACGTCTTCGCGCCCGGGCTGGATCTTGTCCACCCGCTTGAGGATCGCCACGGCCTTGGCCACGAAGCCGTCGCCTGCGAACTCGTCGGCCAGGCCGATGAGGACGGGCATGGCCTCGGCCTCCCGGCCCGCCTGGACGAGCAGGTCCGCCAGCTGCAGCCGCATCTGCACCGGCGGCACCATGCGGCCCTGGAGCTGCGAGCGCAGCAGCTCGATCGTCTTCGCGCGCTTCTTGCGGGCGATGAGGTCGCCGATGTCGGCGTCGAGAGGGGTGTTCAGCCAGTCGAGCGGCATCGCGCTTCCCTTCCGGGGGACCGCCGCGGTCTTGGGGCTTGGGCTACGGGCTCGCGGTCAGGCTACGCGGCGGGGCTGGCGCGGTCAAGTTCGAGCGCCCTACGGGGTGACGCAGTCGGTGTTGACGCGCTCGACGTCGAAGGTCCGCTCCGGGCTGTAGCTGCCCCAGATGCCGTTGACCCTCGCGCGCACGCTCCACTTCCAGCCGATGCGGGACTCGTCCGGGATGACCCGGTCCTCGAGCAGCGAGAACTGGGTGACCGGCAGGTCGCGGTCGAACGGGGTCTCAAGGCTGGAGTGGCTGAGGTGCAGCGAATACATGTCCGCGCCGGGGCACTCGTCCCAGTCGAAGTCCCACGCGATCCCGTTGTCCCGGCTCGTGCACCCGTTGTCCATCACCGCGCCGTCTGCCGGCACCAGCGGGTTGGGGATGCAGACCTGGACCACGTCGTCCACGCCGGCGGAGACGGCGTTGCCCCGGTCGTCGCTCAGCTCGACGGTCACGTTGAGGTTGCCGACGGGGGTGTCGGGAGCGAAGTCGAAGCTGAGGCTCATGGGGATCTCCCGGTTGCTCCCGCCCCCGATGTGGTTGCTGCCGCCGAGCTGCTCCTTCACCTGGTCCGCCCCGAGCTCCGTCTGCGCGAGCACCGCCCCGGCGGGATCCACGAGGGTCGCGCGCACGACCTGGATGTCCCCGCCGATGCCCGAGGTCTCCCTCACGGTGAGGGTCCACGCGGCGCTCCAGGGCGCGGCGGGCTCGGCCACGATGGGGCTGGCGCTAAGCGAGAGCAGGATCCCCGCCTGCGTCGGCGGCACCGGCGGCGACGGCGGGCTGGGCGGGGTGGGCAGGTCGCCCTCGAAGCCGCAACCCGGCAGGGCGAGCAGGAGAGCCAGGAGCCACGGCGCCTTCCTCGAGCCGACCCTCACGACACCCATGGATGGTTCCTTCATTCTCCAGCGAGCGGAACGCCTAGCTTGCACTCGCGCCCCTTGGAAATCAAGCCAGCCCATGTCAGCGCCGCCCCGGCGCGGCCAGCGGGACGAGCGAGGGCGCCAGCAAGGCCGCCAGGCCCGGGGGATACGCGGCCAGGCCGCTCAGCCAGGGCCGCTCCTGGTTGAAGACGAGCGGCGAGCCGTCGAGCGTGCGCACGTGCCCGCCGGCGGCGGTGACCAGGGCCACGCCCGCGGCCACGTCCCACTCGTGCTTCGGCGCCAGCGTCCAGGTGGCGTCGGCGACTCCTGCCGCCACCAGCGCCATCTTGTAGGCCACCGAGCCCATGGGCTTCACCGTGAACGGCGCGCCGCGATAGCGGTCCCAGTCGCCGCGGCTCACCTCGCTGCGGCTGGCCAGCACCACCGCTCCCTCGACGTCCCGGCGCTCGCTCATCCGCGCGGGCCGGCCGTTGTAGGTGACGCCGTGGCCCACGGCGCCCAACACCTGCTCACCGGTGGCGGGGTTGGCGATCCCGCCGGCCACCGGGCGCCCGTCCTCGACGAAGCCGACGGAGACGCACCACTCGGGCACGCCCTCCACGAACTCCTTCGTGCCGTCGAGCGGGTCCACTGCCCACACCCGGCGCCGCGAGAGCCGGCTCCGGTCGTCCCGGCTCTCCTCGGAGAGCCATCCCTCGCCGTCGCGCGGCAGGATGCGGGCCAGGGCCGCATCCACGGCGCGGTCCGCCTCGGTCACCGGGCCGCGGCCGCCCGGCTTGGCCTCGGCCAGCACGCCGCCGGCGCGGAAGCGTCCGAGGATTTCCACCGCCGCCTCCAGCCCCGCCTGGATGCGGGCCAGGACGGCCGAGAGGTCCTCCGCGCCCTCCGCGGGAGAGAGGGGAGACCCGTTAGGCCGTGACACTGCTGCGATCGAGGAAGCCCTGCGTCTCGAGGTAGTCGAAGACCGCGTCGGCCGCCTGCTCCGGGGTGAGGTCGGTGGTGTCCAGCGTGATCTCCGCGTCCTCGGGCGCCTCGTAGGGATCGGAGATGCCGGTGAACTCCTTGAGGATGCCGGCCCGCGCCTTGGCGTACATGCCCTTGCGGTCGCGCTGCTCGCAGACCTCGAGCGGTGTCGCCAGGTGGACGAGCACGAACCCGCCGTACGGCTGGATCATGCCGCGGACCTCCTTGCGCAGGGCGTCGTAGGGGGCGATGGGCGCGCACAGCGCGATGCCGCCGTTCTTGGTGATCTCCGAGGCCACGAACCCGATGCGCATGATGTTGATGTCGCGGTGGGCCTTGGAGAAGCCCAGCTCCGAGGAGAGGTGCTTGCGCACGATGTCGCCGTCGAGCAGCGTCACCGGCCGGCCGCCCA
>Ga0070673_100002459_pt1 | contig 11293 bp, 10 predicted proteins | sample KBSM23metaG_FD_65342 | JGI IMG/M metagenome (GOLD analysis project Ga0070673, IMG submission 65342) | Miscanthus rhizosphere microbial communities from Kellogg Biological Station, Michigan, USA - KBS M2-3 metaG | ecosystem: Host-associated > Plants > Roots > Rhizosphere > Soil ...
AACGACCCGCCGCGCATGCGATGGCCCGTTGAAGAAATCCGGATCACCGAACGACACGTGCTGCGCGCCTGCGGTGATCTGCATTCGAACGTCCTCGAGCACGACGTCTACCGGAATCGCACGAAAGGCACCGCGGTACACCGGCACGATCGGGCAATGCCGGCACAGATGCTTGCAGCCACGTGTCGATTCAGTCGAACCCACGACGCGTCGCGAGCCATCGGGCATCTGCAAGGCGGCATATCGCTGCAGCGGCAACAGCGTCGATCGGTCTGGCTGAATAAACTGCAGCTTCGGGATTCGCTCCCTGTGGGAGTTGGAAGTTGGACGTTGGACGTTGGTAGTCGGAGGTTGGGACGTCGCGATCCGTACCAACTCCTCCTCCGCCTCGGGCCCCACCACGTGCGACACGCCGCGCTCACGCAGCCACGCCGCGTTGAGCGGCGCGTAGAGTCCGTACGCGATCAGCGTCGCGTCTGGATTGACGACACGAATGCGCTCGATCGCTGCCGCGGCGAGCCGCGTGGCCGTATGCATCGGCAGATACAGCGCAACGGCGTCGGCCCTCCGGATCGCATCATCCGAGAGCGATTCGCGTGACGTGTCGGCGCAGTCAACCTCGACACCGGCACGGCGCAGCCAGGCAGCTGGCGACGCGAGCCCGAACGGTTGCCGGCCGAGGTCATAGGTGGAGACGAGAAGAACCCGCACGGCTTTTCATTGTTCCACGTTATCCTTCAGGCAGCGGGGGCTCGAAGAGCCCTCGGCTGCCCGACAGTATCTGCTGGCCGCGCTTCGCGCGGCTCAGGAGGACGCGTGAACCCACCGACAGCAACGGCCGCCGCGCGAGCAATGAACGCTCCGGCGGTGAGCGCGGATACCAGCTTCTTCGGCCACCCGCGCGGCCTCTCCACCCTCTTCTTCAGCGAGATGTGGGAGCGCTTCAGTTACTACGGGATGCGCGGCTTCCTCATCCTCTATATGACGGCGGCCGTCACGGCCGGCGGCATGGGCCTCGATACCGCCACGGCCGCGGCGGTCTACGGCACCTACACATCGCTCGTGTATCTGATGAGCATCCCCGGTGGCTGGCTGGCCGATCGCGTGCTCGGTCAGCGCAAGGCGGTGCTGTACGGCGGCATCCTGATCGCCGCCGGCCACTTCACGCTGGCGATCCCGATCGCTTGGTCGTTCTACGCCGGGCTTGTGCTCATCGTGCTCGGCACCGGCCTTCTGAAGCCAAACATCAGCGTCATCGTCGGGCAGATGTACGGGCCGAACGACGTCCGCCGCGACGCCGGGTTCTCGATCTTCTACATGGGGATCAACCTCGGCGCCTTCATGGGACCGCTGCTCACCGGGTTTCTGGCGCAGGATCCGCGTTTCCGCTCCCTCATCGCAGGATGGGGCATGGATCCGAACTCCGCGTGGCACTGGGCGTTCGGCGCAGCAGGCGTCGGCATGACGCTTGGACTCATCCAGTACGTGGTGATGGGCTCGGCAATGGGATCGGCGGGAATGAAACCAGGCGGCGCGACCACGCCGCAGCTGGCGGAGAGGTACAAGCGGCAGGCGGTTCGGTACGCGGGAGGCGCAACTGCGCTGGTGGTCGCCGTGGCACTGCTCGCTCTGGCCGGCGTGATCGCGATTTCTCCGACCACCGTCCGCGACGTCACCGGCTATTCGCTCCTCATCATCACCGTGATCTTCTTCGCCACGCTGTTCCTCGATCGGAGCTGGACACCACAGGAGCGTGGCCGCCTGTGGGTCATCTTCGTGTTCTTCGTCTGTGCGGCGATCTTCTGGTCGGTGTTCGAGCAGGCCGGCTCGACGCTGAACCTCTTCGCCGATCGCAGCACCCGCAACTCGATGCTGGGGTTCGACTTCCCGAGCAGCTGGTTCCAGTCGGTGAACGCGTTGTTCATCATCATCTTCGCGCCGATGTTCGCGTGGCTGTGGCTGAAGCTCGGCCCGAAACAGCCGTCGGCGCCGGTGAAGTTCTCGATCGGGCTCATCGGCGTAGGTCTCGGCTTCCTGATCCTCGTTCCGGCCGCCCAGGCTGCGGACGCCGGCGGCGTCCTCGTCAGTCCGATGTGGCTGGTGATGGTGTATCTCGTGCACACCTTCGCCGAGCTGTGTCTGAGCCCGGTCGGCCTCAGCTCCATGACAAAGCTGGCACCGCCGCGCGTCGTCGGCTCGATGATGGGGGTGTGGTTTCTCGGCGCATCGGCCGGTAACTTCATGGCCGGCCAGATGGCATCGTTTTATGAAGCGATGCCGCTCGACCGCCTCTTCATGACCGTCAGCATCCTGCCGATCGTCGCCGGCATCGTCATGCTCGCCCTGTCCTCACGGATCAAGCGATTGATGGGAGGCGTGAGCTGACCCTCGAGAAATACAAAGCCAAGCGCAACTTCTCCGAGTCGCCCGAGCCCGCCGGCGATTCGCAACACAAGTCCCCGGCCGGACGCACGCCCAGATTCTTCTGCGTACAGAAACACCTCGCCAGCCACCTGCACTACGACTTCCGCCTGGAACACAACGGCGTGCTGTTGTCGTGGGCGGTGCCGAAGGGGCCGTCGCTCGACCCCAAAACCAAAAGGCTCGCGATGCACGTTGAGGATCACCCGATCGAATACGGCAACTTCGAGGGCGTGATTCCGTCCGGTTACGGCGCCGGAATCGTGATGCTCTGGGACCGCGGCACGTGGACGCCGGAAGTGGACGATGTCGATGCGGCGCTGAAGAAGGGCGACCTGAAGCTCACGCTCGACGGTTTCAAGCTGAAGGGATCGTGGGTGCTCGTCCGCACCAAGGGCGGCTGGGCCGGCAGCGGCGGCAGCGATCGCTCATGGCTGTTGATCAAGCACCGCGACGACTGGGCGGGAGACGTGGACATCGCCGCGTTCGCGCCCCTGAGCGTCAAGAGCCAGGGTGACTTCGCCGACATCCTCGCGCAGGACAACCCCGCGATCTGGATCTCGCATCGTCCCGCCGAAGGCGGCGAGACCGGCGCGATGTTCAAGAAGATCATCGAACGCGCGCTGGCACTGAGAGAGGAGCACGCGACGCCCCCAAAGGCCAGTCCGGCCGGACGCACGGCGAAGCGAACGGCGACCCGGAGCGTGAAGAAGAAAGCGGCGTCGGCGAAGAAGACGCCGGCCGCTAGGAAGACAGCGACGCGGAAGCGGGCGCGGTAACGTTCCGCTCCTGCAGAAGCCGCTGACTCAACACCGTCCACACGGCAAATGCCAGCCGCCGCCGGTCGTGACGGGCGATCTCCGTGCACCAGAACGCGCCGTGCACCAGTTCGATGGCCGGATCCAGATACCCCAGCGGCAGCGGCTCTTTGTGTTCGGCAGCGTAGCGTGTCACCGCTTCCTCCGACGGTCGCCCATCGTTCGCAATGACGACGTCGACCTGACGGCCGATGGCGTCGGCCACCCACTGCGCGGCGTCCGCAGCCGTAAAGCCAAACATTCCGCGCCCCTCGGTGAGGAGATTGGCAATCAGGATGATCGGACCACGCACCTCCGCCAGCGCCTCTCTGACACCGCGCACGAGCAACGGCGGCATCAGGCTGGTAAAGAAGCTACCGGGTCCGATGAGCACGGCGTCGAAGCCGCGGATCGCTTCGGCGACCGCCGGATGGATCGACACGTTCGGCTCGAGCCACAGCTTGCGTACCTGATCGCCACGCGACTGCCGCGCGTCGACCTCCGCCTCGCCGCGCGAGATGCTGCCGTCGCCATACTCCGCCACCAATGATCCCGGCTCGACGCTGACCGGCCAGACACGGCCGCGGCAGCCGAGCAGGCTGCGAAGCGCGTCCACGGCTGCGAGGAAGTCGCCGCTGTACTGTTCCATCATCGACAGCAGCAGGTTGCCACCCGTGTGCCCCGCCAGACGGTCGTGCTGCTCCATCGTCGGCAGCCTGGCGAGGAGCACGCGGCGCGCTTCCCCTTCGTTGCGCGCCAGCGCGAGCGCGCACTTGAGCACATCGCCGGGCGGCAGCACGCCAAGCTCGTCGCGGAGCTGACCCGAGCTTCCGCCGCTGTCGAACATCGTGACGACGGCGTTGAGATGCAGCCACGGATTCGCTTTGAGACCACCGAGCAGGCTCGGCAGTCCGGTCCCGCCGCCGACGCAGCCGATGTTCAGCTCGCGCAAATGCATTGCGACCATTGTACCAACCACTACAATGAACCGATGGCACCGATGTGGGGCGGGGCCCGCGAGCGCTCATGACGACCCGAGCGGACCTGCCAGCGTGGCAGTCAGCGGCAAACGGACTCGTCAACGATCTCCGCGGCGTCTTCGGAGATCGGCTTCGGTCGGTCGTCGCCTACGGTCCACACATCGAAGGGCACGCGGCGGCGCCGCTCATGTGCCTGGCGCTCGTCAGCAGCCTCGGCGTTCCCGACCTCGAGTCGTGCGCGCGGCACGCGGCGCGGTGGCACCGGAACCGGATCGCCACCCCCCTCGTCATGTCAGATACGGAGTTCCGAACATCGCTCGACGCGTTCCCGTTGGAATACGGAGAGATCATCCGCTCCCATCAGCGAGTCCATGGAAGCGACCCGTTCGACGGCGTCGCCATCGCCCAGGCCGATCTGCGGCGCGCCTGCGAGACTCAGATCAAGAGTCACCTCGTTCATCTACGCGAAGGCTTCATTGAAAGCGGCGGTAACCCCTCCGCGATCGCGTCGCTTGTCGCCGATTCGGCTCCGGGCTTCACCGCACTGCTCCGCCACGTCGCGTGGCTGAGCGGAGCGACGATCAAGGATCGCCTCGAGGCGACACGCGAAGGCGCGCGCGCCGCCGGGATTTCCAACGGCGTGGTCGCCGAACTGCTGACGCTCGAGCAGCAGCAGTCCATGCGCACCAGCGATCCCGCCCGGCTGTTCCCCGAATACATCGCCGCCGTCGAGCAACTGGCACGCACCGTGGACGCCTGGCGCGTCTAGTCTTGGCCACAACGCGCACAACATCTTTGGCCACGAAGAACACGGAGTCTTTAGCCAGAAAGAACACAACGCTCACGAAGTTGGTTTTTCTTTGTGTTGTCTGTGTCCTTTGTGGCGTAACCTTCGTGCCCTTCGTGGCGGCGCAGCCGCCGACGCCGGAGCTCACCCAGCCAGTCAACGACTTCGCGAAGGTCATCGATCCGGACAGCGCGGCGAAGTTGGACGAACTGATCCGCTCGCTGCAGAAAGCCAGCGGCGACGTCATCGTTGTGGCGACGGTCGACACGTTCCAGCCTTACGGCGACATTCGCGAGTACGCGGTGAAGATGTTCGAGAACCGGGGTCGCGGCATCGGGCAGAAGGGCAAGGACAACGGACTGCTGGTCCTCCTGGCCGTCAAGGATCGTCAGGTACGGGTGGAGGTCGGCTACGACCTCGAGGAGTTCATCACCGACGGTTACGCCGGTGAGTTGAGCCGCAAGGTGATGGTGCCGGAGTTCCGCACCGGGTCGTACGGCGCCGGGCTCCTGGCCGGCGTCACCCAGATTGCATCGCGGATCGCCCAGCGACGGAACGTCACCCTCGAAGGCGTACCGCCGCCGACCGAGGACACCTCCGGGGATGAGGTCGGGTTCGGCGGCGCTGGATTCATCGCGTTCGTCGTGATCCTGCTCCTGCTGAACCTGCTCGGGCGCTCGCGCCGCCGTGGGTTCTGGGGCGGCTCCGGGGGCGGATGGAACAGCGGTGTGGGTCCATTCGGAGGAGGATTCGGCGGCGGGTTTGGAAGCGGCGGCGGATTCGGCGGTGGCTTCGGTGGATTCGGTGGCGGCGGCGGTGGCGGGTTCGGAGGCTTCGGCGGTGGCCGCAGCGGCGGTGGTGGCGGTGGCGGGTCGTGGTAAGAACGTACTCGCGAGAAGGAGCAACGGAAATGAAGGTGATGCGCACGATCGGCGTCGCAGTGCTTGCGACGTTCATGGCAGCCGGGCTCTCGGGATGCTCGTACAACAAGTTCGTCGGGCAGGAAGAGGCGATCAAGACGCAGTGGGGGCAGGTGGAAAACCAGCTGCAGCGCCGGAACGACCTCATTCCCAACCTGGTGGAGACGGTCAAAGGCATCGCGCAGCAGGAGAAGGACGTGTTCGGCCAGATTGCCGATTCGCGCGCGAAGCTGGCCGGAGCAAAGACGCCTGAGCAGACAATCGAGGCCGCAAACCAGCAGAGCGCCGCGCTCTCGCGACTGCTCGTGGTTGTTGAAAACTACCCGCAACTGCGGTCCAACGAACAGTTCGGGCGGTTGATGGACGAACTGTCGGGAACTGAGAACCGGATTGCCGTTGAGCGGATGCGTTACAACGAGAAGGTGCAGGCGTACAACACCTCCCGTCGTCAGTTCCCGTCGAACGTGACGGCCGGCATCTTCGGCTTCAAGGAGTACCCGGTGTTCAACGCGCCGCCCGAAGCCGAGCGCGTGCCACGGGTGGACTTCGGCCAGAAGAAGTAGCGATGGCGATGGCAGACGCGTTGTTGCCGGAGTTCGATCACGAGATGACCGTCACACGCAAGCTGCTCGAGCGCGTGCCGGACGGTCAGTTCGACTGGAAGCCGCATCAGAAGTCGATGTCGCTCGGCCAGCTCGCCCAGCACGTCGCCACCATCCCGCGCTGGGGAACCATGACGATGTCGCAAAGCGACTTCGATCTCGCCAGCGATGAGCGGCCGCCTGCCTTGACGACGCGTGCCGAGTTGCTGTCCATCTTCGATCAGCACGTGAAGGACGCGCGAGCGGCCCTCGTCGGCAAGGGCGACGGCGAGCTGATGGCGCCGTGGGCGTTGAAGCGCGCGGGCACGACGATCTTCTCGATGCCGAAGGCCTCGGTCTGGCGTTCCTTCGTGATGAGCCACATGATTCACCACCGCGCGCAGCTCGGCGTCTATCTGCGGATGCACGACATTCCGCTGCCGTCGGTGTACGGTCCGAGCGCAGACGAGGGATCGCTCTGATCAACTCCCAACTCCCGACTTCCAACGTCCAAGAGGCAAAGCTGCACGAGACCGTGCGGGATCGCTCTTGGAGATTGGGAATTGGGAGTTGGGAGTTTTATGTCGGGTTTGTTCTTTTCGCCCTCGCCGCTACTGCCAACGGCGCCGGCTACCGCTACGGCACTTCTGACCAGGCCTTCTACATTCCCGTTGTCGTCCGCGCGCTTAATCCGGCGGCATTTCCTCACGACGCGTCGCTGATCGACTCCCAGGGCCGGCTCATGCTGAGCGATGAAATCGCCGCCGGCATCGTCCGCGTCACCGGTCTTCCGCTCGACTGGCTGTTCTTCGCAGCGTATCTGCTGTCGCTGCTGCTGATCTGGATCGCCATCACAGCCATCGGTCGTCGCCTCTTTGCGTCAACGTGGTTGACCGTCGCGTTCGCGGCGGCCATGACGCTGCGGCATCGCATCCCGAGCACCACGGCAAATTCGTTCGAACCGTACTTTCATCCACGCATGCTGGCGTTCAGCCTCGGCGCCATTGCGGTTGCGGCGGTGCTGCGACGTCGGTTCGCCCTTGCAGTTGCGCTTGTCGCGGTCAGTGGTTTGATCCACGTCACTACAGGGCTGTGGTTTGCCGTGATGCTGGGCGTCGCGATCGCGAGGCTCGACGCTCAGTGGCGACGTCTGGCGACCGCTGGTGCCGTGGCGGCGGCGGCGCTGGTCATCTGGGCCGGCGTCTCCGGTCCGCTCCGCAGCTCGTTCGTGACGATGGACGCCAAGTGGCTGGAGGCGGTGGCCGGCAAGGATCTGTTCGCGTGGGAGTGGCCGGCCTGGTCGTGGGTCTCCAATCTGGGACTCATCGTCGTGGCGTGGGCCGCCTACCGATGGAAAGAGAGTCGGCCCGAGCTCGGTGCCATCGTCTGGGGCGCGGCGGCGCTGATTGGCGTGTTCCTCGTCTCATTCCCGCTGGTCCGCGCGAAGCTCGCCCTTCCCGTTCAGCTGCAAATATCCCGCATCTTCTGGCTGGTGGATTTCGTGACCGTCATCTGCCTCATCGGGGTGGTGCGGCGAGAGCGTACGGCGAAGATCGTCGCAGCGATTCTGGTTGCGGTGGCTGCGGTTCGCGGCGTCTACGTCATGACCGTCGAACATCCGGAGCGCGCGCTTGTCGCGGTGCACCTTCCGGCGTCCGACTGGGACGACGCCATGAAGTGGATCAAGGCGCAGAATATCGATACACATGTCCTTGCCGATCCCGGCCACTCATGGAAGTACGGGACCAGCGTCCGCGTCGCCGCCGAGCGCGATGTGTTCCTGGAAGAGGTGAAGGATGCCGCGATCGCGATCTACTCGCGCGACGTCGCGTTGCGGTATCTCGACCGCCAGCGCGAGATGCCACGCTTCGAGCAAATGAGCGTGGGTCGGGCGCGGGAACTTGCCCTCCTTTACGACCTGGACTATCTGGTGGCCGAGCAGGATCTCCCGATGCCAATCGCCTACATGAATCACCGTTTCAAGGTTTACACGTTAGAGAAATAGCCCCGTAGTGTCCGGCGTTAGCCGGGCTTAGAGGAGCAACGTCTCGATCCGGTGCGCGTGGACCATCCCCTCGCACGGCGAATATGCGAAGACCGTAAACCGTCCGTCCTGCGAGGCGACGAGCGCCGTCGCGTCGCGCTGATCGTGGATGAACTGCGCACCCGCCAGGTGACGCGTTGCCCCGATCTCCCCTGGCGCCAGGACCAGCGCCGCCGTTCCCTCAATCGGCTCCGTCAGCGTCAACTGCTCGATCTGCGTTCCGCCCTTGCGGCGAGCCACCTTCGCACCGAACGCCAGGACGTCATACCCGCTGGTCACGACCGTGGCACCGTCGATCGCGGTCAGGCTGGCCACCGCATCGACGGCGCGATTCAGCTCCTCGCGCCAGGCGCGCTGGCTGACGCCGTCAGCCGGTCCCGCCGCCAGCATCGCGAGTTCGGTAAACGGCGGCGACACCTCGTACGTAGGCGGATGGACAATCGACTGCCGCCAGAGGTCCGTGCCTTCCGGCACGACGAGCAGCACGCCGCCGCGGCCGTGCGCACGCATCGAGACAGCGAGCTGCACCAGCACGTTGACGTTCGCCGCCCACATGGACGGCGAATCGAACGCCAGCAGCGACGTCAGCAACGACGGACAATCAGGAAGGCTCAATGCGTGCTCGTCGATGACCTTCACGGAATCGCCCTGCAGCACAGCCACATTGACGAACTTGGCTTGCGCCTCGCCGCGATGATGCTTGATGACCAGCAGTCCGGGTTCCGCGACCTGCACGACGCAGCAGTATCTCGGAATCGTCCGGGCCATGCCCCACACGGACAGCTGGCCGTCGTGATACGCGACGCCAAGGTGAATGCCGGGCCGCTCGACCACGGCCGACAGCCGTGTCAGCGCTGCCGCCTCGAGCGGGATCGGACGCTCCAGCACCAGCGGATATCCCGCCTCCTCGCGCGTCAGGAAGGCCAGCGAGATCTTCGGCTCCATGCCTTCTTCGCGCCGCAGGCTCGCCCAGAACGCCACGTCGATCATCCGGGAGATCGCCCGTTCATCGGGGATTGAGCCAAGCCTGGTTTCACCGCGACTTCTTGCGGCTTCGAGATGGAGCGTCAGGTGTCGCAGCACGGACGGCGCCACAGATCCGGCCGCCGCGTACGTGTAGTCGGGCATCGAACCATTATCGTGCGATGGGTGCGAAAGGTGCGACGGGTGCAAGGGGTGCGGTCTGGTAAGCTCGATTCAGTGTCGTTCGAGCCCAGCGAATACAAGCCGCGATTCACCGGCGGTCATCTGCAGACCCTCTACGCGTGGGCGAAGCCGCGCCGGTTCGAGAGGCTGCCTGCGCCCGTTGAGCGCTACTTCGATGTGGCGGCCGACGCACGCGTGCTCGCGCATTGCCACTGGCACGACCAGCGCGACGAGCATCCAACGCTCCTCCTGCTGCATGGCCTGGAAGGTTCGAGTCAGGCCCACTACATCTCCGGGATTTCCGACAAGGCGTGGGCGGCGGGCTGGAATGTGGTTCGTCTCAATCAGCGGAACTGCGGTAACACCGAGCATCTCTCGCGCGGTCTGTACCACTCCGGCCTGACGCATGACCCGCTGTTCGTCATGCATGAGCTGATCAGAACTGAAGGAATCCGGCAGCTCGCGGTCGCGGGCTACTCACTGGGCGGTAATCTGACGCTGAAGCTCGCGGGCGAGCTGGGCGCCGACGGGCTGCCTGAGCTCAAAGCCGTCTGTGCCGTGTCGCCGACGATGGATCTCGCGGTGTGTGTGGACGCGCTCGAACGCAAATCGAACATTGCCTACGAGTTCAACTTCGTCCGCAACCTGAAAGCACGCATGCGGCGGAAGGCCGCGGCCCATCCCGACGTGTTCCGGCTGGATCGGCTACCGCGGATCTGGACAGTCCGTCAGTTCGACGAGGCGTATACCGCTCCCCACCATGGTTTTGCTGACGCCTCCGACTACTATCACCGCGCCAGCGCAATGCGCGTTGTTGAACGCATCCGCGTTCCCGCGCTGATTCTCACCGCCGAGGACGATCCGTTCGTGCCGCCCGAGCCGTTTTATGCCGAAGCCGTCAGACGCAATCCGGCGATCACGGTCGTCGTCACCAGGCACGGCGGCCACTGCGCCTTCGTCGAGCAGTCGCAGAACGGATACGACGGATACTGGGCCGAAAAAGAAGTCGTGCGCTTTGTCACCGCGCACATCCAGACGGGTTGACGTTCCAGTCTGGTCCCTTGACCCCGTCGGCATGAGATTTCGCCACGCCTGGCTCGCGCTCGTCAGCGCCAGCCTCGTTTTCGCCTGCTCGTCACCCCGCAAGCAGCCCTCATCACCACAGAAAGAGCCGACGGCAGTCACCGCAGCGGCGCCGCCGCAAGTACCGGTTGAGGCTACGGTCGCCGCCGACTACGGAGTGGTGCCTGGACGACGCACGTTCGACGAGAACAACCCCGAGCACTACATCCGGGAGCCCGGATACCCGCCAGGCGTGTTTGCCGTGTCGATCACCAACCGTGAACGATTGCTGGCGTTCGACGTTGACTCCAACGTGGCCGGTATCTGCACGCGTACCGACAAGGAACCCTTCGCGCTGGATCGCGGCGGCAATTACGTCCGGTTCCGATGCGGGGATTCGTGGCCGGGCCGGGAATCGGTCTTTGTCGATGCGACGCAGTTGCTGCCAACGTCGGCCGTGGAACTCGAATGGACTGCGCTGGCGGGACCGTCACCCCTGCCGATGCCCAGTTCGAAGCCGGGCACTGAGCTTCATGACTACGCGGCCGCCGCAAC
>Ga0070673_100002464_pt1 | contig 11288 bp, 8 predicted proteins | sample KBSM23metaG_FD_65342 | JGI IMG/M metagenome (GOLD analysis project Ga0070673, IMG submission 65342) | Miscanthus rhizosphere microbial communities from Kellogg Biological Station, Michigan, USA - KBS M2-3 metaG | ecosystem: Host-associated > Plants > Roots > Rhizosphere > Soil ...
GGACCGGCGGCAGCAACACCGGGACCGGCGGCAGCAACACCGGGACCGGCGGCAGCGCCAGCGGGACCGGCGGCAGCGGCAACACGGGCGGGACGACGCCGATCGGCGGCGGCCCGCTTCCGCCCGCGCCGACGGATCTGTGCGTGGGGCTGGTGACCGACAAGCAGGCCCATCCGATGACGACGCTGGCGAAGCCGGCGGTCGGCCAGGCCGTCACCGACGCCGAGTTCGGAACGACCATCCGCCGCGTCAGCGCCGTCACCGGCGGCGGCAGCAATCCGGTGATCAAGCCGATCTACTCGACGGTGCCGGCGTGGAACGCCGACGAGTCGCGGATGATCCTGTATCAGGTGGGCTCGGGCCACCAGCTCTACGACGGCAAGACCTACGCGCGCATCGGGGCGCTCGACATCGCGCCGCCGGATCTCGAGCAGGTCTTCTGGCACGCGACGGATCCCGACGTTCTCTTCTACGTCGACGGCAAGAACTTCATCCGCTATCACGTCGGCGCCAAGCGCAAGGAGACACTGACGACGTTCAGCTTCTGCTCCGGCGGCGCCACCAGCGGCCCCGACCCGATGTACATGTCGTTCGACACGAACCGGATCGCCCTCCAGTGCGGCAACCAGCACTTCATCTATCAGGTGTCCACCAACACGGTGATCTCCCGGAACACGAACAGCGAGAGCGCGCCGCAGATGTCGGCCAGCGGCAACTTCGCCTGGCTGGGCGACACGGGGCGCGTGCTCGACGCGGCGACCCTGAACCCGCTTCGAACCCTGGACCTCAACGAGCCCGACGCCCACGCCAGCCTGGGCCGGCTGCCGACCGGCGAGGACACATGGAACGGTCAGGTCTACGACGACGGGCCGATGGGAAACAGCGACATCGGATCGGTCGTCACCTGGAACATCGCCACCGCGACCTCGAAGGTGGTCATCGGTCCGAAGACGGGCTGGCCCTACCCGCCCGGCGGTCACGTGTCGGCGGTGGCGATTCGCCAGCCCGGCTGGGTCGTGCTCGCGGTGCAGGGCGGCGGGAACACCGGCAAGACGCTGCTCGACATGGAGCTGGTGCTGGCGAACACCGTCAACGGGGCGTTCTGCCGCGTCGGCCGCCACCGGACCTTCGGCAAGGACAACACGAACCTCGGCGACTCGTACTGGGCGGAGGCGCACGCCGTGATGAGCCCGAGCGGCACGCGCATCGTGTTCGCGAGCGACTGGATGAACGGCACCTCCGTCGACACCTACGTCGTCGAGCTGCCGAGCTACACGCCCTAGCCGGCCGCCAGCCCGCGACCGTCAGCTGGTGTGGTCGTTGAAGACGACGCCGGCGAACTTGGCGGGGTCGAACAGCTTCACCGCCTGGCCGATCTCGTCGGGGGTCGCGCTGGCGTAGCCGACCACCAGCACGACGAAGTCGACGAGCTCCGCCAGGATGCGCGCGTCCGGTGAGCCCTTCACCGCCGGCCCGTCCAGGAACACGTAGCAGGGCGCTTGCGCCAGGGCGTTCATCAGCATCCGCATGTGCTGCGAGGAGAAGTACTCGCGCGGCATCTCCGAGGGCTGTCCCGCGGGGATCAGGTGCAGGCCGGGAATCGGGGTCGGGTGCGCCAGCCGCTCGACGGCGGCGAAGGGGCGCTCCAGGTAGTCGAACAGCCCGCCGTCGTCCGCCTGCACGCCCAGCACCTTGTGCTGGGTCGGGTTCCGCAAGTTGCAGTCGACGAGCATGGCGACCCGCTCTTCCTGGAGCGTGAACGCGCCGGCGAGGTTGCGGGCGACGAAGCTGGCGCCGCACGACCCCGTGATCCCGACGACCAGCGTCGTGAAGAAATTACGACCCTGAGCGTTGCCCATGGCGATCAGCCGGGTCCGCACCTCGCGGAACGCGTCGAGCTGCTCGATCGCCGCCATGTCCATCGACAGGACGTCGGTCTCGATCGGGACGGACAGCCGCGCCTCGGTGCGGATCGTCAGCGCCTTGCTCTGCTTTTCGGCGGCGGCACGGTACGGATCCGTGCCGGCACCGGTGCCAGTGCCGGGCCCGGTGTCGACCACGCCAGACGCGCTCATCTGGTCGCGATTGGCCGCCTCGTCCGACCCGTTTGGACCGCCGCGCCGGAAGCTCATGAAGACATCTTGGCCACGAAGACCACGACGTAGATGACGAACACGCCACCGACCATGGCGAGGACCAGCGCCCGCTCGCGGCGGAAGCGGCCCTTGTCGCGGCCGCCCGACGCCCCCGGGATCGCCGCCAGCACCGGCACGCGAACCAGGCGTTCGATCTGCCAGCGGCTGCGGACCTTGGGATCGAGCTTGATGAGGGCGAACAGGAACCCGAACGGCGCCAGCGCCGCGATCACCAGCGCGATCGCCGTCATGTGCAGGAGGCGCATGCTGGTCGAGATCGCCGGGAGCTCGGCCGCCTCCTGCACGCGCATCGTCAGGCCGCGGCGCTCGACATCCAGGTCCATCGACACGCGCGCGTTCTCGCGCCGCTTGAGGAGGTCCTGGTAGACGTCGCGGTTCGCCTCGTAACGCCGGAGTAGCTCGGACAGGGTGGTGTCCGTCCCGACCTGCTGCATTTCGCGATCGGTGCCGGTCGCCTCGACCGCGGGGACCGGCCCCGTCCCGGTCAGGCCACGCGAGCTGGGACGGCGGCGGATGCCCGTGGCAGCCGAGATCTGGCGCTGCACCTCGTCCAGGCGCAGGCGCGCCGCGCGCGACACGTCGTCGTCGAGAGCGGTGGCCGCCGCCTTCGCCTTGTCGCGGTCCACGCGCGCCTGCTCCGCGGTCTGAAGATCCTGCCGGGCGATCTCGAGATCGCGCTTCGCCCGCTTCACCTCGGGGTATTCGTCGGTGTAGCGGGCGATCAGGCGGTTCACTTCGCCCTCGAGCTGCAGCACGCGCCCGCGGTACTGATCTTCGAGCTGCCGCGACTCGGCGGCCGACGCCCCGGCGGGGTTCCGCCGGCCGAGCTGCGCGGTCAGCGTCGCTTCCTCCGCGCGGAGCGCCGCGAGCTGCTGCGGCGAGACCCCATTGCGCAGCGTCGTCGACGGCGCCGGCGCCGTCGGGCTGACGGCGGTGCCGCCCGTGTCGCCGACCGTCTCGCCCTGCGGCTTCGGGTGTGGCGGGCGATCCCGATCGTTCCCGTTGTAGTAGGCGAGCAAGCTCTGGTGCGACTCCGTCAGCTTGTCGCCGTACTCCTTCACGCGCTTGTTGATGAACTCGAACGCATCGCGGCTCTCGCGCTCCTTCGCGACCGCGCCCTCGCGCAGGTAGATCTCCGCGAGCTTGTTCGCGACGTTGAACGCGCGAAAGCGATCGGTGTCCTGATAGGTGATCCGGATCAGCTCGTCGCGGGGGCTGGCGATCTTGATCCGCCCCTTGAGCTGACCCATCAGCTTCTCCTGGCTCTGCGCGTCCGTCTTCGCGGTGATCCAGCCCCCGAACGTGAGCACCTCGCGCAGGATCCGCCGGCTCATCACCAGCTGCGTGACGATCGCCTTCTGATCCGCGACCGTGGTGAGGGACGCACGGCCCTCCATCAGCGGCTTGATGATGTTGCGCTCTTCAGCGATCAGGACCGTCGACGCCTCCCACTTCTTCGGCGCCAGGAGACCGACCACCAGGCCGGCGATCGCCAGCACCGAGAACGCGACGCCCAGCGTCAGCATGCGCTTGCGACCTTCCTTGAGGAGCAACTCAAGGACGTCACGTATCGCCGTGATTTGGGTGCTCATAGCGCCTGTCCCGCGGGGTCGAGCGTCATCTCAGAACTTTTTGGCCACGGTACGATACCACAGCGGCATCGCCAAGTTAGTGGGCTCCCGTGATCCCGGGGGCTCAGAAGAAGGCATGTTTCGGTCAGGCGCCGCCGGAGCGGTCGCGGAGCCGCCGGACGGTGCGGATCACCCACCCGGGCGCGCAGACCTTCGCCAGCGTCCTCATCGTCCGACGGTCGAGGTAGCCCCAGCGGACGCTTCGAAGCAGGTGGCCGGCGGCGCGCGCGTGGGCCGACTCCGCCAGGGCGTTCGCGGCGGCCAGGTGGGCGTAGCCGACGCGGCGGCGGAAGGCGGGCCTCCCCAGCAGCGCCGGATCACGCGCCATGAGAGCCTCCACGACCACCAGGCCCGAGCGCGCGATCGCCGCCAGGTTCGCGTCCCCCGACATCTGATCCGGCGTCACCCGATAGCGCATCAGGGGGAGATCCACATAGGCGCAGCGGCCGGTCTGGCTGAGGCGGATGAACCATTCCCAGTCCGCGTCCCTCTCGAACACGGCGTCCATCGGCGCGATCCGCGCCGCGGCGTCGCGCCGGAACATCACCGTCGGCGGGTGCAGGCAGTTGCCCTGGACCAGGACGTCGTAGAGGGGGCCGCTGTAGACGCGGATCGCCTCCGGCAGGCCGCCGCCCCCCAGCTCGGACAGGTAGGGCAGCTCGGCCGTCGGCACCATCTCCTGGTCGCTGAACATGCCGTCGAGGCCGTGCGGGAATCTGTCGATCGCCGTGTAATACGACCGGACGTGCGACCGCTCGAAGAAGCCGTCGGCGCCGAAGGCGGAGAAGTCCGAGGCGATGCAGACGGTGTCGGGCCGCCGGCGAAGGTATCCGAGCTGGATCGCGGTCTTCTCCGGGTTCCAGAGGTCGTCGGAGTCCTGCCAGGCGACGAACTCGCCGGTCGCCCTGGCCAGGCCGACGTTGCGCGAACCGGGCAGGCCCTGGTTCTTCTGGCGGATGTAGATGACCCGCCCCCCGAACCGGCCGACCACCGCCTCGGTGTCGTCGGTGGAGCCGTCGTCGACGACGATCACCTCCAGGCGCTGATACGTCTGGGCGAAGACGCTCTCCAGGGTCTCGCCTATCAGGGCGCCGCGGTTGTAGGTCGGGATGACCACACTGACCAGCGGATCCAATGGCGCTGTCGCCATCAACCGGCGGTACCACGCCGTATGTATGCGGTCAACCCGCGGCGGCGGTGCCGGCGAGGTTTTCTGGGCGCGCCTGCTGCCAGGCTTTGTAGATCCGCTCGTCGCCGTCCACCCACTGGCGCCGCGAGAACAACCTTTCCACACGCTCGCGCGCCGCCCGCCCCATCTGCGCGGGCCGCCCGTCCGCCAGCATGTCGAGCATCCGGTCGCGCAGCTGCTCGACGTTTCGCGACTCGAACAGGAAGCCGGTGACGCCCTCGTCCACCACCTCCGGGCACCCGCCGATGCGCGGCGCGACGACCGGCCGCCCGGCGGCCATCGCCTCGCGCGCGGCCAGCGGGAACGACTCGCGCGTCGACGACAGCACGAACACGTCGAGCAGCGCGAGGTAGTCCGGGATGTTGCGCTGCATGCCGGTGAAGATGACGACGTCGTCGAGGCCCAGCGTCTTCGACTGCGCCTTCACCTGCTCCAGCAGCGGTCCGTCGCCGATCACCATCAGGCGCGTGTCGGGCCGCGCCTTGCTGACCTGAGCGAAGGCGTTGAGGAGGATGTCGTGGCCCTTCTCCTCCGACAGGCGGGCCACGATTCCGAAGATCTTGTGGCGCTCCGGATCCAGGCCGTAGCGCCGGGCCAGCTCCAGGTCGCGCTGCCGCGGCACGAAGCGGACGGTGTCGATCCCGCTGTGGATCACCGCGGACTTTTCGTCCGACAGCCCGCTGGCCATGCACCGGTTGCGCTCGTAGTGCGACTCGAAGATCACGTAGTCCGTGCAGCGCTGGAGGATGTGCCCGGCGTAGCGGAAGTGCATCGGGTTGTGGATGTTGTGGATGGTCGTGACGATCGGGACGCGCCGGCCGGTCGACGGCACCCGATACAGGAACGGCACCAGGCGCAGCGCCGCGTAGGTGGCGATCGTCGAGCGCACCGACTGGGGCGCCACCATCTCGATTCCGTTGTCGACGATGGCGCGGCGGAGGACGCGCCCCGCCCGCGCCATCCCGCCCAGCCCGGAGTAGCGAAAGTCCATGTCCAGGTGGCGGGCCCCCTTGGACTTCAGCTCTTCGAGCAGCACGCCCTCGGTGGTGGCGACGTAGACCTCGTGGCCCTTCGCGGTCAGGTCTTCGGACAGCGTCAGGATGTCCGACTGGACGCCGCCGATCCCGAACGGTTCGGTCATCAGATAGAGCAGCTTCATGGTGAGATCCCGGTTGCGGTGGCGGGCGGCGACCGGCGCGCGCGCGCGAAGTTCCATTCACGGCGTCGATGCAGCAGCCGGTGCACCGGATCGTACGCCCCCATCAGCTTGAACAGCAGCTCGCGCGCGCCGTCGCGGTCGGTGACCTCGGTGCGCCGGAGCGCGTACCGTTCGGTCGCGTCGCGGTTGCCGCCCGGGCAGACGCTGACCGCGGCGCGGTAGCCGGCGGCGGCGACCAGCGTGCGCTCGCGGGCGGTGAGATCGCCCGACGGATAGCAGAAGAACTCGACGTCGCGGCCGACGTGCTCGGTGATCTCGCGGCGGCTGCCCGCCACCTCTTCCTCCGCGGCCTTGTCGTCCAGCCGGGTCAGGAAGGGATGGGTCAAGGTGTGCGAGCCGATGGAGATCCCCGGCTCCGCCGCCAGCGCGGCGATCTCGCTCCAGTCGAGGTGCAGGCGCCCGGGCTCGTCGGGATAGCGCGGGTGCCGGCGAGACCCGTCGCTGAAGCGCGCCGTCACGAAGATCGTCGCCGGCACGTCGTGGCGGCGCAAGATCGGCAGCGCGTTCTCGAGGTTGTCGCGGTAGCCGTCGTCGAAGGTGACGACCGCGGTGGGGACGCGCGGGGCGCCGCCCTCCAGCTCTTTCACCGCGTCCGCCAGGGAGACCACGCGCCAGCGCGACTTCAGCGCCGCGATCTGCTCCTCGAAGCGCTCCGGGGTGACGGTCAGCTGGTCGTAGGCGGGCAGCCGCGCCACGCGGTGATACATCAGGATCCGCACCGCGGGCCGCATCAGGTGATCGGGATAGGCCACGGGCAGGAACAGGTACGGAATCATGTTCCGCACGCCGTTGCGGACGTCCGATGCGTTCATGCCGGCTGCGGCCCGAGATCCGCCGGCGGCATCCGCAGCGCGGCGCTGTAGAGCTCTTCGTACTTGCGCATCGTGGTCTTGACGTCGAAGCGCTGCCGCAGCGTCGCCAGCGCGTTCGCGCCCAGCCGCGCGCGCAGCGCCGGGTCGTTCGCCAGTCGCGCCAGCGCCGCCGCCAGCGTCGCCGGCTCCTGGGCCGGGATGAGCAACCCGTTCTGCTCGTCCTGGATGACGTCGGGGATTCCGCTCACGCGCGTGGCGACGACCGGCCGCGACATCGCCATCGCCTCCAGCAGCGCCATCGGCAGGCCTTCCCACAGCGACGGCATCGCCATCACGTCCAGCGCCGCCAGCAGGCGCGGCACGTCCTTGCGCAGGCCGGTGAAGATCACGCGGTCGCCGACGTTGAGGCGCGCCACCTCGGCCTCCAGCTCCGCGCGCAGCTCGCCCTGCCCGATGATCAGGCAGGTCGCCGCCAGCCCCTGATCGCGCAGCAGCGCCATCGCGGCGATCAGATCCTTGTGGCCCTTCTGCTCGTGCAGGCGGCCGATCACCCCGATCAGCAGCGATCCGTTCGGGACCTTGAACTCCTCGCGCACGCCGTCGCCGCGCGCGCCGGCGAAGCGATCGACGTTGATGCCGTTCGAGATCACGCCCAGGCGGCTGGCCGGCAGACGGTCCTGCTCGCGCATCACCCGGCCGACCTCCTCCGAGCAAGCGACCACCCGCGTCGAGATCCAGGAGAGCGCCCAGTGAACCGTCTTCTTCACCTTCCCCGCGGCGGTGTTGGTGTTGTGGGCGGTCGAGAACACGCCGCGCACCCCCGCCAGGCGGGCGGCGACGCGGCCGTAGCTGTCGGCGGTGAACAGGTGCGTGTGCACGACGTCGACGCGGTTCTTCCGCATCCAGAGTGCGAGCCGCACGACCAGCGTCGGATCGACCGCGCCCCGGCGGCCGATCACCTCGACGGGCACGCCGAGGTTCCGGATCTCCTCCGCGATCATGCCGTTCGCGCCGCCGTCGATCAGGGTGAGCACCGTGAAGCGGAAGCGCTTCGAGCGGTGGTACATCATGTCGGCGATCAACCGCTCCGCGCCGTCGGGCGGCAGCTCGTCGATCATGTGGACGACGTGGGGGAGCGATTCGCTCATCGGGGTTGCTCCGCCATTTTGCGCGCTTCGATCTCCATCCATAAACGTGAAACGATGGCCAAGGTAATCCAGAAGTCGACGCTGACACAAATGTCGACCATGCGCGACCCGAACATGTTGACGAGGAACGCCGCCCCCGCCAGCGTCGTGGCGGTCATCCCCACCACGCGTTCGAACCTCTGGTCGCTGGCGCGATAAACGCGCGCCCCCAGCCTTCCCATCTTCCACATCAGCAGCAAGAGCAAGACGGCCGCCGGGATGCCCATCTGGGAGGTGAGGTAGAGGTACATGTTGTGGTTGTCGGATTCATGGACCTCTTCGTCCGTGAACTCGCCCTTGAACTTGGGAAACGTCTTGAACCCGTACCCGAACAGCGGGCTCTTCTTGGTGATCTTGAGCGCCGCGTCCCAGAGGATGAGCCGCGTCTGCGAGCTCTTGTCGATGTTCTCGGTCGTGGGCGCCCCTTCGCTCGTGGTCTGCCCCATGCGGGCCTGCAGCGACTGGGGGACGATCTGCGGGAACACCACCACCAGCAGGACGCCGAACACCGCCGCGCCGATCAGGAAGAACTTGCCGCGGACCCAGCCCGCCACGATCGCACCCAGCGCCACGCCGAGATACGCGCCGCGCGAGAACGTCGCCAGCAGAATGCGCGCCGTCATCAGCAGGTACGGGACGGCGAACGCCAGGATGCGCGGCTTCGCGATGTTGATCAGCACGATGGCGATGAACGGCGCCGCCGCGTAGGCCATGAAGGCGCCGAAGTCGTTCGGCTGCAGCTGCGGCCCCAGCAGGCGCGCCTTCTCGATCGAGCTGGCGTCGCGCTTCTCCAGCCACTCCTGGACCCCGAGCCCCAGAACGACGGTCGACGTCAGCATCATGTAGACGAGCAGCCGCTGCGCCATCTTCCCGTCCTTGATCAGGCGGAAGAAGGTGAAGTAGACGATGAACTGATCGAGCCACCAGCGGACGTCGAGGATCTTGTCGAACACGAAGTCCGCGCCCGCGACGATCAACGCCGTCACGACGGACAGCAGCGTCACGCACGCGTAGGCGGTCACCAGCGTCGACGTCTGGTCCTTGGGGGCGTCGCCCTTCTGGGCCGCGTCGGGGTCGCCGCGGCCGGCGCGGATCCAGTGGTACAGGAGCAGCCCTTCGACGATGTTCGTCGCGTTGATGCCCGGCGCGATCGGGACGGCGAACATCTTGTTCAGCGGCAGGTAAGCGATGGCGACCGCCATGACCGGCTCGGGATCCCGCAGCAGGCGCGGCATCACCGCCAGCCCGAACACGCCCGCCACGCCGTACAGCAGCCAGGTCGGCAGCCCGCCCCCGAGCAGGATGAACACCCCCAGCACGCCGGGGACGATCATCAACTTGAGCGTCGCCTTCAGCGGCGCGCCGGCCCACTCGTTGGGGTCGGGCGCCGGGGCGGCCTCGGCCGGGTCGGCCGGGACCGTCTCGGGCTGCGGCTCGTTCATCGGCGCGATGATATCAGCCCCGCCGTCTCCGCCCGCGCCCGCTGTAGCGGTCCCGGCGCGGCCGAGCTCAGTCCTGGCGGCGGTAGGCCTCGCGCAGCTTGTTCATCACCGCCGCGAGGCTGAACCGTGACTCGACGATCTCGCGCGAGCGCCGGCCCATCCGCACCGCCAGCGCCGGATCGGCGACCAGCCTGCGTATCGCCGCCGCCAGGGCCTCGGGATCGCCGGGCGGGACCAGCAGACCGTTGTCACCGTCGGCCACGACATCTTCGTTGCCGCTGATCCGGGTGGCAACGATCGGCAGCCCCATCGCCATCGCCTCGAGCACGGCGTTGGGCAGGCCCTCCTGGAACGACGGCTGGACGTAGATGTCGCCTCGCGCGAGCACCCCCGGTACGTCGCTGACCTCGCCCAGGAAATCGACGCTCTTTCCGACACCGGTGTCGCGCGTGCTCTGCACGAGCGACTCGTGGAACTCGTCGCGCCGCCCGCTCATCTGCTCGCCTTCCCCGGGCCCCGCGATCAGCAGGTGGGCGTCGGTCCCGCCTGCCATGACCTTCGGCCACGCGTCCACCAGCACCTTGACGCCCTTCACCTGGCGGAGGCGTCCCACGTAGACGACGGTCATCGGCGCGCCGGGCTGGCGGGCTCCGATCGGACGCGGCGTGAATCGCTCCAGATCGACCGCGTTCGGGATCATGCGCAGCGACGCCTCGCGGTACCCCGCGGCCCGGAGCATCTCGCGCGTGAACTCGCTGACGCATTGGATGTTGTCGACCCGGCGGACACCCCAGTTGTAGAGGCGCTGGATCGGCGACCGTCGCAGGTTGGGATCGAGCAGCCCGCCGGTGAACTCCCAGGCGCCGGAGATCTTCACCGTGACCGTCATCGGCAGCCACGGCCGGAGCATCCCGGAGACCGCGGCCAGGTTCTTGGCCATGTTGACGTGGATCGCGTCGAAGTCGGCGCGGCGCTTCCAGATCCAGTAGCCGTAGCGCACGCACAGGATCCCGGCGCCCAGGAGCTTGATGCGGGGGTACGCCAGCCGGGTCAGCGTGATGCCGTCGACCGTGTCGGCGGTCGGCAACGTCTTGTCCAGCCGCGGCGCCACCACCTCGACGGTGTGGCCGTCGGCCACGAACGCCTTCGCCAGCGTCCTGACCTGCTTCTCCGCGCCCCCAGTCGCCGGGTAGAAGCCGTCGACGACGAACAAGATGCGCGTGAGCGGCCCGGCAGGCTCAGGAAGAGGGACCTGGGAAACGGGCTGCGGAAGCTGGCTCATCGTCGTGTGGCGTGTCGCTCGCCCCTACCCCAGCGACGGAGCATCGGGACGTAAGGGATGACCATAGTGAGGACCACGTGCTCTTTCAAGGGGCCAGCCGTCGAATGATCGACACGGAGCAGCCCGGAATCACGCCACGCGTTTGGCCCAGATCCGTAGATTCGTGCCGAGGCTTGCCAGCGAGGTGGCGCGATCGAGCAGATTGAGTCCGGCCAGCGTCACCTTCGGCGCGCGCGCGAGCGCCCGCGGGAACCGTCGCACCACCAAGCCGCCGCCGATGCCGTCGCGCACCTGAATCACCCGACCGCCCTGCTTCTCGACGATGCGGGTCAGCGTCTCGCGCGAGAAGAAGAACATGTGCCCCGCGTCC
>Ga0070673_100002465_pt1 | contig 11287 bp, 8 predicted proteins | sample KBSM23metaG_FD_65342 | JGI IMG/M metagenome (GOLD analysis project Ga0070673, IMG submission 65342) | Miscanthus rhizosphere microbial communities from Kellogg Biological Station, Michigan, USA - KBS M2-3 metaG | ecosystem: Host-associated > Plants > Roots > Rhizosphere > Soil ...
AGAATGGAGCAATTATTATTCTGAAACAATATCAAGCCGGGAATATCTCGGGAAAAAGGAAGAGGTCATCAGCAACCTGCTTCAAAAACTGGATGGCAGGAAATTACTTGATCTTGGAGCTAATGAAGGCTTCTTTTCCAATCTTGCTGCTGCTAAAAATTTTGATGTGGTAGCAATTGATAAAGATGATCAATGCATTAATACTTTATATAAAAAAGTAAAGGAAGAAAATATCACAAAAATTCTTCCTCTTTGCATGGATCTAATGAACCCCTCTCCTGCTTCGGGCTTTGCCAACAATGAGAGGGCTTCGTTCGGAGAAAGAATTCATACTGATGCAGTGATGGCCCTGGCGCTGGTTCACCACCTGGCAATAGGATATAATTTACCATTGAGCAAAATAGCAGAGTACTTATATGGATTTTCGAATCAACTGATCATTGAATTTGTTCCGAAAGAAGATGAAAAAGTGCAGTTGCTTCTTCAGAATAAAAAAGACATCTATCCAGAGTACACCCGGGAACATTTTGAAAATGTTTTCCGGCAAAAGTTTGCCATTAAAGAAAAAGTGGAGGTTCCCGATAGCAACCGTATAATTTACCTAATGAAAAGAATAAATTGATATTTACCAGCCAGAACGTTTTGTGCAATTTCATAACATGAAAAAAAAACTTGAAAAATATCCACTATTCCTTCTGTTATTACCTGCATTTGTTGTAATACACCTGGAAAAAGAATTACATTACGTGATCCGGTATGAGTTTGTCTATGATAGAGTCATTATTTTGTTTGCGGTACCTTTTATCATACTGGGGATATGTTATTTATTTTTAAGGTCTGTTTCCACGGCATCATTAATGACAGTAAGCTGTCTTTTGCCTTTTTATTTTACCGGCGATCTTAAAAACTGGCTTTCGGACAAATTTCCCGGGTCATTTTTGCAAAGCTATTTTTTTCTGCTGTCTCTATTTGTTTTAATGCTACTTGTTCTTTTCTTTATTTTAAGAAAAAAACGAATTGTTCAGGGAAACCTTTTTCTTTTTATAAATACAGCCTTGCTTTTGTTTATAGCAGCTGATGTAGTTACTATTTTTTTTACAGGCATTAAAAACAAATACACAATAGACGGCAAAAACGAATTAAGTTACAGTGCATGCGATTCCTGCAACAAACCCGATATATATTACATAATTCTCGATTGCTACACTTCTTCGAAACAATTAAGAAATGAATACGGATATTCAAACCAGGCGATTGAAGATTATCTGCATAACAAGGGGTTTTATATTGCAAGAGACTCGAAGAGCAATTATAACTATACCGCCTATTCTGTTAGTAGTACTTTAAATATGAATTATATCAAAAATGTTGATACCCTTATTAAAACTACAGACAGGGAATATCTCCTGGCGCTGAGACTTTCTTATAAAAATGAAGTTATCGCATTTCTCCAAAATGAAGGATATAATATATTAAACCACTCTTTATTTGATTTTGATTCACACCCAACAACCATAAAGGACTTTGATTTCTGGGGGATCAGAAACTTATATGACCACTATAATCTATTGTTTAAACTTAACCAGGATATCGGTTACCACTTTCCTGCAAAAATAAAAACGCTTCTTAACAATGACCGCAAGTTTGTTTATACCCCAATTAATATGGGGCAGCACACTGGTAAAACATTAAAAGAAATAATGACATCGGTAAAATTGAAAACGGAAGGCCCAAAATTCGTTTATGGCCATTTTCTAAGAACGCATCCACATTATTTTTATGACTCAACCGGAAAACTTTTTGGATCAAGTCCCCCTTCAAAAAAAGTAGAGTATCTGCACCAGATCGCATTTTCGAACAATATAATAAAACAAATTACAGACAGCATTATGTCATACTCAAATCGCCCGACAGTTATTATTTTTCAAGGTGATCATGGTATTTCTTTTGATGAACCAATTAATCAACAGGGTTTTTTTTCAAATTTCAGTGCGATATATTTTTCAAATAAGAATTATAGTTTATTGACCGATTCTACACACAATGTAAATACTTTCCGGATCGTTTTCAACACTTTCTTTGGTCAGGAAATGGAATTACTGCCTTATAGATCTGAATTTATCCGGTGGTATTGATCTGAAAATAATAAATGCTCTATGGAAATTATTCCTGCTTCTTAGCACAATCAAAAACTATATTGAATGCCACATCTTTGAGGTATAAAATTTTTTCATCGATACCAAAGTAGCTTACCCTTTCTTGTATAAGCTTAATAAACCAACTCTCAATTTCTGTCTTTGGACAGGCGTTTAAGGTTGTATCAGAGAATGCTGCAGTTGTATCTGCTAATGCCGTGTCGGAAATCGTAAACTTAATTGTAGGTCCTTTAATTATATACTTACCTGAAAATTTATTGCAACCAACAATCGCGGAGAAAAGGGTATCCCCATAAAACTCCAGGTAAGCTGAGGTTAAAGAATCCGGAACAGCTCTTGCCTGTCTCCTCATTACATTGATCATCCATTTGCCTTTGAATTTGGGGCTTAGATCCGGCATGATATAACCAATTTCGGTTTCATAATAAACAACAGAATCCTTACGAAGGCTGTCCCCAAACGTTTCAAATATTTTGGGACCCTTTTGCTCAGGCACGGCTTTTTTGCTTTTCGACTTCTGCCCAACGGCAGCCGATTCAAAAATAAAAAGTGATACCAGTAATATGATGAATAAACGCATTATGAATTATTATTAAAAAGTACGGGAGGGATTTCAAAGGGGGAAACGTAAATTTATCCATTCTTTGCAGAATCACCATCCTATTTTTTCGCCAAATTTCCCCAAGCCAAAATGTTCATTTAATTGAAGGCTTAACCCTAATTGATCGTAAGCGGTATTATTCTGGTAATGCGTTCTTGCATACCGAACTTGTATCTTTTTTACAACCAGCCCCACTCCTACAGAAAAGCCATTTAGGCCGTTTGTGGTATTAGCAATATTCAATTCTTGTCTCAGAAGATGGTTATACCCAACTGTTACTTCAATTTGAGATATTGGGAAAACTTGAGCAGCAAAAACAAAATGCCTGAAAATTTTATCAAAAGTAAAATTGCCATCCTTACTTACACCAGTATTCTCATTGTTAAATACTGTGTCATTATATCGAATATCAAATTGATGCAAATGATGTGCAGTAAATGAAAAAGCCAATGGCGCATTTTTTAATTTCTTTGTAATTCCAACTTGCAGATCAAATGGTAACTCTTCGGACTCAGTGCCCGAATATTGCTTTAATTGATAACCCATATTCTTTGCAACTAATGAAACTGAAAGGAGATTCGCGGTATCTGTAAATAAAAGCCCAAAATCCATCGCAATGCCATTTGACCTGTAAATACCATAGTTCGAAGAAATGAATTTGAAACTCGCCCCATACTTCCATTTTTGTAAATAGCTGCGGGATGCTGATACCTGCATCACCCAATCAGTTGGTTTTAATGCGCCAAGAATATTACCTGTTGCATCCGTTTCTGAAATTTTTCCATAGTCAAAATAGCTAAGCCCCCACCCAAAATTTGTTTTTAATTTTTCATGCCTGTATCCAAATGATAAATGATAAGCGTTTATACCGGCATAAAAGTTATTGAACACCGCATTCATTTGTGTATGCATTTCCTTTTTAAGAAGCGAAGGGTTATTAAATGCAAGACCAACATCATTTGATGGTACTGATACATTTACTCCACCCAAAGCAGTAAGTTGCGGTGTATGGGGAAGTTTTAAAAAATTAAATACTGAACTGCCCCCAATAGTTTGTGCAAACAGGGACGAAGAAAGAAGAACGGATAATATTACTATGATCAGGCGCAAAGAGCTAAGTTGAGAAAACTTAGGCAGAGTTTAAAACCAAGTACAAAGAAATTCCACCGGAGAGGCCGGGGGAATTTCTTTTGTAAACCCTAAAACAACCAACATGGAGAGATTTGTATATAATCTAATAACAAAAAACACCAGTAAAGGTTGCCTGTAACTGGAAATATTTTTAATCTAAGGCGAGTTCCAACACCTGGCTCATATTTTTTACATAACGGAATTTCAGGCCTTTTATAAAATCAGGATCGATCTCGTCAACATCTTTTTCATTTTGTGAGCAAACGATCACTTCTTTGATGCCGGCACGTTTGGCGGCAAGCACTTTTTCTTTTATGCCACCAACAGGCAATACTTGTCCGCGAAGTGTGATCTCACCGGTCATGGCAAGAAATGGTTTTACTTTTTTGCCAGTAAAAGCAGAAGCAATCGAGGTCATCATTGTAATACCTGCGCTGGGGCCATCTTTTGGAACTGCCCCCTCGGGCACATGTATATGAATATTTCTTTTATCAAAAAGTTTTTGATCAATGCCATATTTTTTTGCATTGGCTTGTAAATAACTCAACGCCGTGCTTGCACTTTCTTTCATCACATTCCCAAGATTACCGGTGATCTTTAATTCACCTTTCCCCTCACTAAGACTTGTTTCCATAAATAATATATCACCGCCAACATAGGTCCATGCAAGTCCAATTGCCACCCCGGGAATATTTATTGACTTATACAGGTCATTACTATATTTTGGCTTGCCAAGTATTCTTTCAACATCATTGGCTGAAATATTTGGTCTCACTTTTTCATTCAATGCAAGTTCTTTTGCCTGGTTACGCATAATAGAGGCAATATGCCTGTCCAATTCACGAACACCACTTTCTCTTGTATATTCCTGTATTATTTTTTCGATGATCTTATCGTTGATGGTAAAATTAGTTGTCTTTAATCCATGAGCTTCTTTTTGCTTTGGAATTAAATGACGCTTCGCAATTTCCAATTTCTCCTCAACAGCATAACCACCAAGATCAATGATCTCAAGTCTGTCACGCAATGCAGGCTGAATGTTTTGAAGATTATTAGCTGTTGCTATGAAAAGTACTTTGCTCAGATCATACTCTAACTCAAGATAATTATCATAAAAAGTATTGTTCTGCTCCGGATCAAGCACTTCCAATAATGCAGAAGAAGGATCTCCGCGAAAATCATTTCCAACTTTATCTATCTCATCAAGTATCATTACCGGGTTTGAGGTCTTTGCTTTGCGGATAGATTGCAAAATACGTCCGGGCATTGCGCCAATATATGTTTTGCGATGTCCTCTTATTTCACTTTCATCATGCAAGCCACCAAGACTTTGTCTTATATATTTTCTTCCTATAGCATTGGCAATACTTTTTCCCAATGAAGTTTTACCAATTCCCGGAGGACCAACAAAACAAAGTATCGGGCTCTTCATATCTCCTTTCAATTTCAGAACGGCTAAATATTCAAGAATTCTTTCTTTGATCTTTTCCATGCCGTAATGATCATGGTCGAGCACTTTTTTTGCTTTTCTCAGATCATATTTATCTGCGGTATATTCTTCCCACGGAAGATCAAGCATAAGGTCAAGATGATTATATACAACGGAATAATCCGGCGTGGTGGGATGCATTCTTTCTAGCTTCTCAATTCCTTTCTGAAACATTTCTTTTGCTGCAGGTGACCACTTTTTAGCATCAGCTTTTTTCTGCATCTCCTTTATTTCCCTGTCATTCGAATCACCGCCCAGTTCTTCTTTAATGCTCTTCATCTGTTGCTGCAAAAAATAATCCCTTTGTTGTTTCTCCAGTTCTGTTTTTGTTTTTGTAGTTACTTTATTTTTTAATTCAGCAAATTGCAATTCACGTTGCAGCATCTTCATTAGGGTATCTGCTCTTTCCCGAATATTGTTTGTTTCAAGAAGCTGTTGCTTCTCTTTTAGTTCAGCGCTTAGATTACTTGAAACGAAATGAATAAGAAAAGCTGGGTTTTCAATATTGCGTAAAATGATAGATGCTTCTGCGGGAATATTTGGTGAAAGCTGGATAATTTCAGATGCTGTTTCTTTTATATTAGAAACATAAGCCGCAAAATCTTCATCCTTTGGCGACTCTTCTTCTTTAATAATTTCAATACTTGCTTTGAAGTAAGGATTATCGGAAAGAATGTTTTTTATCTTGAACCGATTTCTTCCTTGTATAATAACGGTGGTACCACCATCCGGCATTTTTATAAGTTTTACGATCCTTGCTACGGTTCCAATATTTTCTATATCAGGAATTCCGGGATCTTCTACATTACTGTCTTTTTGCGCAACAACGCCGATCAATTTGTCAGCCTTGTAAGCGTCATTAACCGCCTTAATGCTCTTATCGCGGCCAACAGTTATAGGAAGTACCACACCTGGAAAAAGTACAGTATTTCGAAGTGGAATTATGGGCAATTCATCCGGGATATCAGTCCCATCGCCGGTTTCACCATCACTTTCATTCAAGGGAATTATCGGTATAAAATCCATTTCATCTTCCGGTCGCAGAAAAAAATTAGAATCTTTCATTATTGATCTTCGTTTTGACAACCTGACACTTAATTGGCCAAGGGGTTAAAAATACAGAGTGAATCTATAGTTGTCAAGTATTATACCACGGATTAATCACCGATTAATCAGATTGATTAGGATTTTATGGAATTTTTGGCCGAATCTTCTTTATAAATCTGTTCAATCAATAATAATCCACAAAATCCCTCATCGAATCCGTGAAATCCGCGATAAAAAAATCCCTCCCGCAACAGCGAGAGGGATAGCTTCAAAAGATATATGAACTTAGAGAGACAATCCCACGGATAATTGTATTGCCTGGCTTTTCCATTTGTCCTGGTTATCGATGTCATTGATATTGGCAAGGCCAACAACATAACGACCCGATAAATAAATTTTTGCTATTCTAACTTGTGCACCCCCGATCATTGAAAAATCTCCATTCTTAAATGCTTCGCCACCATTTTGCAAAAAGTTTTTATTTTGATCCATTAAGATGCTAAACGCAGGGCCAGCTTGTAAGTAAAGAGGTCCGATCAATCTATAATTAAGTAAGATCGGGATAGTAAGATAATTGAGCTTTATATGAGCTTGTTCCGAGCTAAGAACATTTTCATAAACGGATTTAAAACTACTGTCGAGAGTTGTAGAATACTGATTAAATAAAACTTCAGGTTGAAGGGTAAGTTTCCCGTCTCGTGTGAGACCGATCTCAGCAAACCCACCGACGTGATAGTTATATCTAAACTCATCTTTGAAAGATTTTCCATCAACCTTTACAAGATTAGCGCCGCCTTTTGCGCCGATGTGGAATTGGGCCGATGCTGCCTGCACTGTAAACAATGCAATGGCCATGATAGCAAGTTTTGTTTTCATGTAAGAAATTTTTGTTTGGTGTGTAAAACTTCAACTATAATGCCATCAGGAGTTTTAGTGCTGTTAAAATCTTTAAAATACAATGCTTTAACTCTTTCTCTGAATCTTTATTGCTCGCTATTTGGTAACAAAATGTAAAAGTCTCAGAATATCATTCCAAGATTAATTGAGAATAAGGTGCTGAAATTCTCCTTATCCGTCGGGAAATAATAATCAAGCGCAAGCTGAGGCTGAATAAAAAATTTGCCAATAGAATATTCCGCTCTAAAAAACATAGTAAGTGAAAGTGGCTGAAACTTCAATTGGTCATCTAAAAAAACACTTTCAGAATTGTATAGAACATTTGCGCCGGTACGAACAAGGGTAGCGTAGGTATTTGCTGATTGATTGAAACCAAACTTTTGTGTACCGCTGATAAAAGCAAGTTGGGGTGTGAGACGGAAATGATCTTTATAAGAAAAAACATTGAGCCAATAAAAATCATGTCGCAATGATGCGATGACGGAGAAATCGGTGATCGATTCTTTTGAATTGATCCTGGTAACACCACTTCGGCGCAAACGAAGATCCTGTATCAACTCTTCTCTTTCCACATAATCTGTGCGATTACCCCATCCATAACTAAGTGCAATTGTTGGCCTGATCCACCATTTACGATAAGTAAAGTAAGCAAACAATTCATTTTGCAAAGGCGTTGTATAAAACGACAGCGTGTCTTTTGTAAAAAATCTTGTATAAGTAATTCCTGTTGCCAGGTTCCTGTTTTCAAGATAATCATATCCCGGACTTACAGCTATCTGATAAAGATTTGGTTTGTTGTTTTCAGTAATTATATTCCCGGTGGTAACTAAGCTTAATCCTGATTTATGATAGTACCCAAGAGTTGGTATGTAGGTAAAATCCCTCCTTGTCTCAAGTAATGTTGTTGACTTGCTGGTATAATTAAAATAACCCGTTCCCATTGCAAAACTTCCCAAGAGATAACTATGAGGTAATAAAATTGAATCAAGAAAAGAATCCATGTCCTGCAACAAAAGATCATAATCAATTGTTGAATCAATAGCCCAATCTTCAACTTTTTCTTTCTTCTTTGTAGTATCAGAAGAAGAGACTTGCGAAAACACAGTTACGCCCAAAAAGAATAATGGAAGTATGATGATGTTCTTTTTCAACATACGGCAGTGGTGTCCGGAAATTATTATTTGGCCAAAAAAATTCAAAAGCTGTGACTTATAAATACTTAGATAGTTTAAAATCTATTTTATCAGACTTAAAAACGCCGTCCATGGCTGCTTTATTTAGTTTTTTCACTTAATTATTCATCAAATCAGCTCGATCACCGTGATTTCGGGTAAAATACCCACACGACCGGGATAGGCAAGAAAACCGAACCCTCTGTTTATGTAAAGCTGTTGATTACCCTCTTTGTAATGGCCTGCCCACTGTTTATAGACGTATTGGACCGGACTCCATTTAAACCCGGGAATTTCTATGCCAAACTGAAAACCGTGCGTATGGCCTGAAAGCATCAAGTCAATATCAGCGTATTTCTTTGTCACCTCGGCATCCCAATGTGAAGGATCGTGGCTCATCAATATCTTGAAATGAGATCCTTCGAGACCCTGGTAGGCTTTTGCCAGGTCACCATAACTATGAAAACCTCTTTTGCCACTAATATTCTGAACCCCGATCAGGGAGATCTTCTCGCCGTTTCGTTCAAGCTGAGTATTTTCATCAAGCATCAACTGCCACCCCAGCTCTTTATGTACCTGTTTTAACCGTTCAAGGTTTGCGATCTTTTCATCCGGGGTATCCCATTTTGTATAGTCACCATAATCGTGATTTCCTAAAATTGAATACACACCCATCGGCGCTTTTACTTCTTTAAAAAGATCTATGTAATCATCCATTTCATCGCTGCGGTTATTTACAAGGTCGCCGGTAAAAAGAATAAGATCCGGCTTCTCTTTTAAAATTTTTTCCACTCCTTTTTTCACCGCATGTTTATCAGTAAAACTTCCGGAATGAATGTCTGATATGTGTACAACTTTTAACCCTTTAAATGAGGCAGGTAATTTTTCAAAAGCAAGTTGCATTCGTCGAAGTTGGTAACGATATTTATTCCCAAACCCATAAATAAGTGATCCAAACAGACCGCCTCCTATCAGCATTCCTGTCCAACTAAGAAAAAGCGAACGGGAGATTCTTTCACCTGCCTGGTATCCTTCGCCTTCTGTATTTGAAAAGAAAACTTTACCAGCAAGCCACTGTACTCCTCGACGAATATCATCAACAAGAAAAATTGATGATGCCACCAGCTTTGCAAAAAATAAACCGGCGATCATGGCAAATAAAGTGTTCCTGAAAAATTTGTTCTCAAAATTCAGATATGGTAATAATAATAACAAAACAAGAGCACTGATAGAAACAGACCAATAACAAATAAAAATGATAAGTCTTGCTTTTGAACTTGCAGTTTGAGTGATAGTTTTCAAAGCCTGGAAAAAATAAAAATCAAGCAAAATCATGAATCCGATCAGGACCCACCAAAAAACTGAGTTTCTCATAGTTCCCAAAATTAGTATAATTACATAAGTTGCTCCAATCCGTTCTTCACTCACAAAACTTACATTTGCCCGAATCTCAAAAATTAGATATGAAGTTTACTTATTACGGCCATTCCTGCTTCATGGTAGAAACATCAGGAAAAAAGATATTGTTCGATCCTTTTATTAGTTATAATGACCTGGCGAAAGGAATTGACATTTACTCGATCAAACCACATTTTATTTTTTTGTCTCATGGCCATAGTGATCATATTGCAGATTGCATTGCCATTGCTGAAAACTCTGGTGCCAAGGTTGTTTGTAATTGGGAAATTCATGAATGGCTCAATCATCGTGGAATTAAACATACACACCCGATGAATACAGGCGGCAAATGGAATTTTGGTGAGTTTACCGTAAAATGTACGGTGGCCCAACATTCAAGCGGATTGCCGGATGGTAGCTATGGAGGAAACCCGATGGGATTTATCGTGACAAGTAATGAAGGAAGCTTTTACTACAGTGGCGATACGGCTCTTACAACCGATATGACACTGGTCCCAAAATGGGCAAAACTAAATTTTGCCGTTTTACCGATCGGAGACAATTTTACCATGGACGCTACGGATGCTGCAGAATGTGCCGGCATGATCGATTGTAAAAAAGTAGTTGGCGTGCATTATGACACTTTTGGTTTCATTAAGATCGATCATGAAAAAGCTAAAAAAACGTTTGCAGATAAAGGAGCCGAGTTGTTACTGATCAATATTGGAGAAACAATTACAATTTAAATAAGCATGGGAAGAATTATTGGTGTAGCAAATCAAAAAGGTGGAGTAGGAAAAACCACATCAGCCATTAACCTGGCTGCCAGTCTTGCCGTACTTGAATTTAGAACTTTGCTGGTTGATGCCGATCCGCAGGCCAACAGCACAACCGGTGTCGGTTTTGATCTGCATAACGTAACCCAAAGCTTATATGATTGCATGGTAAATGAAGCGTCTGCAAAAGATGTTTTATTAAAAACAGAAATTCCAAATCTTGACCTGATCCCTTCGCACATTGACCTGGTTGGTGCAGAAATTGAGATGATAAATTATCCTAACAGGGAGCTTGTTTTAAAAAACATTCTTGATCCGATCAAAGATGATTATGAGTTTATAGTTGTTGATTGCTCCCCTTCACTTGGATTAATAACTGTAAATGCATTAACCGCTTCTGATTCCGTTATCATACCTGTGCAATGTGAATTCTTTGCATTGGAAGGCTTAGGCAAATTACTTAACACAATTAAGATTGTGCAAAGCAGATTAAATATAAATCTTGAGATCGAAGGTATATTGATGACAATGTATGATGGCCGGCTTCGTCTTTGCAACCAGGTAGTAAGTGAAGTAAGAAAACATTTTGAAGATATTGTTTTCAATACCATCATTCACCG
>Ga0070673_100002466_pt1 | contig 11287 bp, 9 predicted proteins | sample KBSM23metaG_FD_65342 | JGI IMG/M metagenome (GOLD analysis project Ga0070673, IMG submission 65342) | Miscanthus rhizosphere microbial communities from Kellogg Biological Station, Michigan, USA - KBS M2-3 metaG | ecosystem: Host-associated > Plants > Roots > Rhizosphere > Soil ...
ACGCAGAAGAAGTAGGGCGGGTCCTTCCGGACCCGCCGCTGAAGCCGACGCCGGATCCCAAAAGGACCCGGTCTGACCACTTACGGGACGATCACTTCAGTCCGGCTGACTTTCTCGAACGTGCCCACCATCAGCTCGTGGGCGTAGTTGGATTGCTGGCACACATACTCGAAGAGCTCCCGGTCCGCGCCCCAGGTCATCGTGAACGGCGTGGTCGACCAGGTCGCGGTGTACGCGCCGGGATCGTCAATCGTCACTTCGTACTTCATCGTGTCGTGATCGGTGCGCGTGAAGCGCTCGATGTAGCGAAGCTGCGTGGTGTGAGGAGTACCTGCCCGGTCGATCCAGGCGCGCTCGTTGAAGCCGACCGTGTCCACCACCAGCGTATCGCCTTCCCAATGGCCGATGGAGTGTCCGTAGTAACTCGGCGTCAGATCCTTTGGATGCTGCCGGCCGTCCAGATAGATGATCCGGAACGTATGCGGTCCTCCGATATCGAACACCATGATTTGCTTGAGCTCGCGGAATTCCACCAGCTCGGTCCCATAGGGCGTGACGAACTGCCGTGCCCCGCCGGAGGGATGGCACCGCGTGTGTGGCTCCAGCTGGTTGTTCCGGCGGTCGGCGAGCAGCGCCTTCGCCCATGGTTGAAATGGGGTCTTGGCATTGCTCAGGCTGCCGCAGCACGAACCCCAGGTGCCGACCTTTTCTCCCGGCACCGCGCCCATGACCGGCTTGCCGTCCGGCCAGCGTGGCGTCGGCTTGGCCGGAGGTTTCGGCGCGACGGGACGCGCGGGCGCTTGAGGCGCGCCCTGCGGCACGCCGACTTGAACGCTCGGCCGCACCGGCTGACCCTCCGCGTCTTCCTGTGCCGCCTGCGCCCTGGCAAACGTTGGCGCAGATACCATCGCGACGACCGCCAGTCCTGCACACACGAGAAGTCGCATAAATCCTCCCCTACACTATGATCCTACTGCTCCGCTGGCGGCGCCGCTGTCTTAGGCGGATCGGGTATCGCGAAGGCGATCAAATTCGTTGCTGATCGCGTCGCGGCATTGCCCTCGACCGCCACCAGGACGTACTGCTTGCCTTTGTACAAGTACGTCATCGGCACGCCGGTCGGCGGACCCGGTGCGGTTTCCACCTCCCAGATGACCGCGCCTGTCTTCTTGTCGTAGGCACGGAACTGCGGCGGGTTGGTCTCGTAGCCGGAGCCCGCAAACAGCAGCGTCTTGGTCACCATCAGGAGAGGCGCGCGCCCCACGCTTCCGGTCTGCGGGATGGTCACGCCTTTGAGCAGCGGGTGATTCTTGACCCAGTCCGGCGTCGGTCCGTTGGGGACCTGCCACACCTGATCGCCCGTGTTGAGATTGATGGCGGTGATCCGGGTCCATGGTGGTTTCACCACGGGCAACCGCTGGATCATCGGTCCCACGCTGCCGGTGCCGACCATCTGGATGTCGGTTTCGCCCGGCTTGGGATTTTGCAGCCCGTAGACCGCCGTGTCCGATCGCGTCGCGGATCCGATGTACAGGAACCCGGTCTCCGGATCGACCGCCCCGCCTTCCCAGTCGATGCCGCCCGAACCGGGGAACGTAAACGTCCCCTTCAGACCCTTCGCCGGATCGACGAGCGATGGAGGCGTGAACATCGGGCCGATTCGATAGCCCTTGATCGCATCGAGCGCCATCTGCTTGAGCTGCGGCGTGTAGTCGAGGAGGTCGGCCTCGGTCAGCCCCATCCTGTCCACGCCTGCCGGCTTGGTCGGAAACGGCTGCGTCGGCGACGTCTTCTCGCCGGGCGCGTCGGACTGCGGGACGGGCCGCTCTTCGATCGGAAACACCGGCTGGCCGTTGGTCCGATCGAAGACGAACGCAAATGACTGCTTCGTCAACTGCACGACGGCCTTGATCGGCCTGCCGTTCACGTTGATGTCCACCAGGATCGGGGCGGTGGGCATGTCGTAGTCCCAGACGTCGTGATGCGTCAGCTGGTAGTGCCAGATGCGTTTGCCCGTCTTGATGTCGAGGCAGACGATCGATGAGGAGAACAGGTTGTTCCCCGGACGCTGGCCGCCGTACTGATCGCCCGTCGCTCCCTCGACGGGTATGTACACGTATCCGAGCTGCTCATCGACGGCAAACGGCGCCCACGCGCCCGTGTGTCCCGTGTAGATGTTCGAATTATTCAGCCACGTGTCCTCGCCGAACTCGCCCTTGCGCGGAGTGGTATGAAAGCTCCACAGCTTCTTGCCGGTCCGCACGTCGAAGGCCATCATGTCCGCCTTCGGGAACTTCATCGACTTCGGGTTGCGGGCGTTTTCCATCGAGGTCGGAATGATGGCGACGTTGCCGAACACGAGAGGCGGCGACGTATTCATCAGGTGGCCGATGCTCGGATCGTAGTTCGCGTCCTTTTCGACCTCCTTCGTCATATCGACGATGCCGTCCTTGCCGAAGGAAATATCCGGATGGCCGGTCTTCGCGTCGAGCGACACGAGCTGGTAGCTCGGCGTGACGGTGAGAATTCTCGACTCCCGTCCGCTGGTCCAGTACGCCACGCCGCGGTTGTTCTTGCGGACGCCGTTCGCGCGCGCCCCTTCGTCCATCCGCCAGGTCCAGAGCGTTTCGCCGGTGCCCGGATCGGCCGCGACGACGGCACGCCTGTCGCCGGCCGTGAAATACAGAACGCCCTCGATCATGAGCGGCGTGTTTTCGTTCTTGATCTCCACGCCCGAGCCGAAGTTGTCGCCCTTCCACGTCCAGGCAACCTTGAGGTTCTTGACGTTGGCCGCGTTGATTTGATCGAGCGGCGAGTACCTCGTGTTGCCGCCGTCGGCATAGTTCCGGCGCCACTCACCCGACGCCGGAGCGCCTTGCTGTCCGGCCACCCCGCCGACCAACAGCAGCGTGGCGGCAATAACCACCGCTGGCCTCAATAAAACGTTTTTTTCCGCCATATGCTTTTCTCCTTCGCTCACCGCGGTGGCCCAGGAAAAGGGGTACGACCCCTTTTTTCGGCGACGACAATCTTAAAAAGGGGTCGTACCCCTTTTCTGTGAAAAATCTACTGACCCGTCGGAGCCGGCTTGCTCAGATATTCCTTCGACTGCGCCTCGCTCTTGAGTGGCGCCATCTTGTCGGGATCGATGCGAACCATGAAATAGGAAATGTGATCGTCGATCTTGGTGAACCAGTGGCCCGTGCCCGCAGGGATGACGACCATGTCACCGGCCTTGAGCTGGACGGTCATGGGGTTGTTAATGCTTTCGCCGTTGTTGCCCGGTCCGTTGTACTCGACGACGGTACGCTGCGTCGCGGGGCGGCGCTGGCGGTTGACGATATCGGGCCCGAGGACGAGCGTCGCCGAGCCCTCGATAATCCGATAGACCTCGCTGATCTGGTCGTGCTCGGCGACCGAGGCGGCGCCTGGCTTGTCCAGCTTCGTGCGGTATTCGATGCCGATGCCGATCCGGGACTTGCCGATGTCGATCGAGCGCACCTGCTGATCGACCAGCTTCTCTTCGATCGCCTTCTTCGTGTAGGCCTGCAGTTCCTCGGCCGGAATGTACGTCGCCGGGCACATGTTGCACGTCGGCTGTGGATCGGTGGGGTTGATTTTCGCTTGCGCCGCCATGAGCACCGTCATGGCACCAGTTGCGACCACGAGTCCCAACACAAAATTTTTCATATGCGTCTCCGTTTACATCCGCCTCGAATCACTTGTTCCAGAGTACGCCCTGCGACACCTTCGCCACGGGCCCCGTGCCTTTGTACAGGAACCGTTGAATGCGTGCGCCGGTGTAGGTCTCCGTGGCGTAGAGATTCCCCTTCGAATCCGTATCCAGGTTGTGGACGCCGAAGAACTGGCCCGGCTGCCGTCCGCCATCGCCGAAGCACGTCAGCGTTTCGAGCGTGTCGCGCTTGACGACGCAGATCTTCTCGTCGACGCCGTTCGCGTAATAGAGGTACGCCTGCTGGGGGTCGCGTGACAGCGTCATGTCCCAGACCGCGCCGGAACGCTGCGTGCCCTTGTCGAAGAAGGCTTCCTTGACGAACGTCCCGTCCTTTCTGAACACCTGGACGCGATCGTTAATCCGATCGCAGACGTAAACGAATCCGTCCTTCGATATCTGCGCGCAATGAACCGTGTTGAAATGTGGCGATGGCTGATCGCCCGGTTTGTACGCCGGCACCTTGGTGTCGTCCGGCTTCTTGCCGTACGCGCCCCAGTGCCTCTTGTACTTGCCGGTATCGCGGTCGAGAACGATGATGCGGCGATTGCCGTAGCCGTCGGCAATGTACACTTCGTTCGCGGTCGGGTCTTCGACAATCTTCGCGGGCCGCCAGAAGTTCTCGAGGTCGTTGCTCCCGTTGTGCTTGCCCTGATGACCAAGCTGCAGGAGGAACTTTCCCTTCTTGTCGAACTTCAGGATTTGCGTGTCGGTGTTGCCGTTGCCGCCAATCCACACGCTGCCTTTGGAATCGACCGTGATGCCGTGATTGCTTTCGGGCCACTCGTAGCCTTCGCCCGGCCCGCCCCAGTGGCCGACCAGATTCCCGGCCGGATCGAATTCCAGTACGGGGGGCGCGACGGCGCAACATACGCCGATCGGCAAATCGCCGACTTTCAGATCGGCAGCTTTGAAGTTATCTTCGACCGTCTGCGGCCGATGGATGACCCAGACGTGATCCTGGGCATCGACGGAAAGACCGATGGTCGATCCCTGCACCCAGTGGTTCGGGAGCGGCTTCGGCCAGTACGGATCGACTTCGAAGATGGGTGCTGTGGCCTTGCTCTGGGCGGCGACGCTCGGTGTACGAGCTACATAGAGTGCGCCGGCGAACGCGAACACTGTCAGGCCGACATACGCCGGAGTCCTGAATTTCATCGCTGCCTCCGCGCCGAAAGATGGACGAATGAGAGAGGGCGGCATCGTCACACACCGCCCCCCTGAACCAGTGCCCCCGATTATCGTTGTCGTACAGCCGTTGTCAAGGACGAAGCCTTGGAAAAGGGACGGATTTTGCTCCTGTACGGAGCATCCGTCCCCTGCGCGAACTAATTAGCAGCCGCCCGGTAACGCGCCTCCTGGCCCGCTACTTTTGCCGGGTCGGCGTTCGCCTTGGGCTTGAATTTGACGATCCGGCCATTGAACACTTCGGCGACGTACAAGTTGCCGTCCTGGTCGGTCGTCAACTGGTGGGGGCCATTGAACTGCCCCGGCTGCCCGCCCCGTCCGCCCCACCCGTACAGATAGTGTCCGTCCAGGTCGTATTTGAGGATGCGATTCGTCCCGCCGTCGCCGACCCAGATGTATCCGTCGGTCGAAATGTAGTGGTAATACGGCGACGAATTCACGCCGGTCGAGAACATGGTGAGGAACTTGCCGTTCTCGTCGAACACCTGGAACCGGCGATGGCCGCGGTCGACGACGAAAAGCCGCCGGTCCTTGCTGATGGCGATGCTGTGGACCGTATTGAACTCGTTGGGCCCCGGGTTGGCCGCGTCCTTGGGCTTGGTGCCCCAGTCCATCAGGAACTTGCCGTCCTTGTCGAACTTCGCCACCCGCGTCCCGCCGTACCCGTCGCTGATGAAGAACGTCCCGTCGGGCAGCCAGTCGATGTCCGTCGGCCGGTCGAAGAGCTTGCCCCCGTCACGGCCCCTCTGGCCTTTCGTGCCGAGCGTCATCACGATCTTCTTCATGTCGTACGTGAACTTGTAGATCATGTGCAGCTGGTCGTCGATGATCCAGACGTGCTTGTCAGGATCGTAGGGGTTCATCTTGATCTTGTGCGGTCCGCGCCCGCATTTCATATCGAACAGCTTGTCGTATTCCGGCCAGTAATCGACCTGCTTGCCGTTGCGATCCACGACGAAGAGCACGTGGTGATACCGGCGCTCCCACCCGCGTTTCGGTTCCGGATCGCACGTGGCGGTCGATCCATCGTCATTGCCCGTGGCGTTGCCGCGCGTGGGATTGAGCATCCCGTACGGCGTCCACGGCTTCGCGCCTGGCGGCAGCGGCAACTCGCCGCGCATGGCGATCCAGATCCGATCCGGGGTCTCGGCGTACACGGCGCCGGTCGAGCCCCAGGTCCAGCCATCGTGCGTTTTTCCGTCCGGTCCGTCCGGCAGCGGCTGAGGCCAGTCCTTCACCACTTCATACGGGCCGAATTCGTCCTGGCCGCCAATCTCCTGGGCCGGGGCAGTCGCCGCGGGCGTGGAGGGTGCCGGATTGTTCGCCGGCGCGCTGCAGCCGGTGAGCGCCGCAAACGCCAGCACGACCACCGCCGACAAAATCGTGAGCGCCGAATTTCGTACGCGCATCGTGAGTCTCCTTATGCGTCTTCAATTGGCCGACGTCGACGGAATGGAACCTGCGAATCGAACCTGCGGGATCGGGCTTTCGCCGGATTGGTCCGCCAGAGTCTACCCAGCGGAAATCGCCGGCGCAACGACTAAAGTAGGAGCCATGTCCAAGACCGATACCGCCGTCGAGCGGGCCTCCCGCCTCGATACCACCGCGATCAGCGACGCCATGGACCGCCTTGGCATCGCGGGCCAATGCCTCGGGATCAAGCCGCTCGAGCACGGCATGCGCCTCGCCGGGCGCGCGTTTACCATCCTTTACGGGCCATCGGGGAAGCCGTCGGGCACGGTGGGCGACTATATCGACGATGTCCCGGCGGGCGGCGTCGTGGTGCTGGACAACGGCGGCCGCGAGGATGCCACCGTGTGGGGCGACATCCTGACGTGGGTGGCCAACCAGCGCGGCCTGGGCGGCACGGTGATCGACGGCGCGTGCCGGGACACACATCTGGCGCTGGAGCTTCGCTATCCGATCTTCAGCCGGAGCTATTCCATGCGCACGGGCAAAGACCGCGTGCAGGTGGAAGCGATGGGCGGCCCCGTCACGATCGGCGACGCGCGGTGCGCGGCCGGCGATCTGCTGCGTGGCGATTCAGACGGCGTCGTCGTCATACCCGCCGCGCACGAAGACGACGTGCTGACCGTCGCCGAGGAAATCGACGCGATCGAGCAACGCATCCGCGAGGCTGTGAAGAGCGGCCGCACGCTGGTCGAAGCGCGCAAACAGCACGGCTATCACGCGCTCCAGACGCGGAAGAAATAATCGAACCGTGAACCGTGAACCTGTTCTAGTTCGCCGTGGCGGCCCCAACGCCTGCGGCGCGCGAGAGATCGGTCATGTCGCCCAGCCGGTTGCCATGAAGCCCCGCGATCGTCTTCACGTCCAGCTTCAGCCGCTGAATGTTGTCGTACAGCGCTCTCGCATACGGCACCGCCGGCGGGATCAGCGGCGTCCCCGCTTGCGGCGGCGGCGTGAAGGCATCGGGCTCCGCCAGAATCTTGTCTTTCGGAAGATAGACCACCAGCATGTCGCCGGCATGTTCGTAGCCCTGCAGCCGGTAGAGCTCGATGGTCTGCGTTCCATCGGTCAGCACGCCCTTGTCGCCGACCGTCTGAATTTTCACCGCCTTCTTCGACGCCGCGAGCCGATCGGGCGTGATGGTGTGCGGCGTCTTCGCGACGCGCTCGAGAAACGCCTTGTTGGACTGGTGCGTCACGATGGTGGCGCCCTCGTCCATGGCGGTCCGAATTCCACCGAGATGATCCCAGTGGTGATGCGAGGTCACGACGAAGCGGATCGGCTTGTTCGGAATCAGCTCCTTCGCCTTGGCGAGGACCGCCAGCGCGCGCTCCTCGGTCTGCGGCGTGTCGACGACCACGATGTGATCGCGCATCTCGACGGCGAGACTGTGATGCGACCCGCCCGTGAGGTAGAAGACGCCGTCGGCGAGCTTCTGCGAGGCGACCTGAACGGCGGCGGGCTTCGCGGTGCGGACGTTATCGGGCACCGGCGCGTCGAAGGCGGGATTCGCGGTGACGGCCGAGATTGTCAGATCCAGGGACGGATAGCCGTCCTGCGTCTGGAGGATCCGCGAGGGGAACGTCACGCCGCCGAAGTCCTTGTAGCCGCTGTATGTCGTCTCGACGAGCATGTCGCCGACGATCGGATGATCGATCCAGGTCTGGACCTTCTCCACCTGGCCCTGCGCGTTGATCGTGCCGGTCATCTTGTACTTGCCGCCCACCATGAACGACACTTCCGTGCCGCCGCGGGCGGCACGAGTCGTCGCATTGTTCGCCATCGCCGCCTTGACGAACCCCTGCGGCGTGGACCAGAGCGCCAGCATGCGCTCGAGTTGTGCGCCGGGCTGCGCCGCGGCATTGCCGGCTGGCGCGTTGGGCGCCGGCGGCGGTACGTTCCACGCGTAATTGCCGCTGACGACCTGAATCGCACGCTGCTCGCCGAAGAAGGGCGCGCCGCCGCCGCGCGGCATCACCGGTCCCATTTCGCGCAACAACTCCACGCGCATCGCGCCCGTGTCGAAGTTGACGACGGCGGTGTAGTTCTTGACGGGCACCGGCGGCCACGGTTCCGTTGAGGTGTAATTCTGTCCGACCGAGAAGTTGCGGCCGGAACCGGTGAACTGGAGAGTCTTGAGGTTGGCGACGCCAAGCGTGGCGGCCGCCGTTTGAAGCGCGCCCTGCTGGGCGGCGCCGCCGACGCCCAGCGCCAGCGCGCTGATGAGTCCAATCAATATAGCCTTGCGCATGCGATCCTCCATTTATCTCGGGCGTGTGGCGGGTCCAAAAGGACCCGCCCTACTTATTTGCCAACCATGTGCTGAGCGTCCTTTTCGTTGTCGCAGACGTTTTCGATGAGCTCGGTATCCGGCAGCAAATCGAACCGCGCGGTGACGGTCCAGGGCTTGGTGTACGCCTTGGGGTCGTCGATCGTGATGTCGATTTCCAGATGGCCGAAATCGAGGCGCCGGAACCGTTCGGTCGCGTGCATGGCGTCGGTATGCGGATGGCCGGGATCGTCGAGCCACGTCTGGTCGTTGAAGCCGGTCGTGTCGACGACGAAGGCATCGCCTTCCCATTTGCCAATCGAATAGCCGAACCACGCGGGGTTCGGATCCTTCGGAAAGCCGCGGCCATCGGTGAACACCTGGCGGTAGTGATTCATTTCCTCGAACAGAATCAGCGTGACGCGCGGCGTCTGCACGATCTTCCACGGTCCCGAGCGCACCATCATCGCGTCCGGGATGCCGTGCGGCAGGCAGCGCTCGGTCGGTCTGCCTTTCGCCAGATTGTCCGACCGTTCCTTATATAAGGTTGCGGCCCAGGGCTGGAACGGCACCTCGCGCAGATCTTCGGTGATGTTCTGCAGGTACTTGCCTTCAGCGGCTCTCCAGATCCCGGAGAAGTCCGGCTTCCCGTCGGGCGTCTTCGGCGCCGGCGCCGAGAGGTTGGGCTTGCCATCGGCCGTGCGCGGCGTGTCGGGAAGCGTGACGTGAATCCATTGCCCGAGAACTGGCGCGCCGGCCATCACAAGGAAGATCGCCGTCGTGACTCCCAGCCTCATCGTGATCTCCTTTGAGAACGATCCTCAGCGCAGTCCGAAGGCGTAGAGGGAGTTGCCGGCGGCGACGGCGACATATTGCTTGCCGTTGACGGCGTACGTCATCGGCCCATTCGCAACCGCGCCGCCGAGCGCAGATTTCCAGAGCATCAATCCGGTCCGCGCGTCCAGGGCGAAAAAGTATTCTTCACGGTTGCCGCTGAAGAGCAGATCGGTCGCGGTCGTCAGAACGCCGGAGTCCGTGACGTCGATGAAATTGAACTGCCATTTCTTTTCGCCCGTCGTCCCATCGACGGCAATCACCGCGCCGTGACCGTCCTCCGGGCTCCGGGTATTGTTCTGGATCCCGCGGTTCAACGCGAAACTGGATCGGTGCATACCCGCCGTGAATCGCTGGCCTTCCGTATAGGGCTCTTCGGCTTTCACGTAAATCGACCAGGTGTCGTCCCAGGCGGGGATGTAGAAGAGTCCGGTGTGCGGACTATAGGAGGGCGAATACCAGTTCGTCGCGCCCTGATTGCTCGGATAGACGCGCGTGCCCTCCCGAGTCGGTTCCTGGCCCGGCACGCGAATCGGGCGGCCGTTGCGGTCGAATCCGCTCATCCACGTCACCTTGGTGAACGGCTTGCCGGTCAGGAACTGCCCGTTGGTGCGATCGAGCACGTAATAGAGTCCGTTGCGATTGGCCGTCATGACGACTTTGCGCGGGCGGCCCTGATACTCCACATCAGCCAGCACCGGCACCTGCGTCGCGTCGTAGTCGAACTCGTCGTGCGGAGTGAACTGATAATGCCACTTCATTTTTCCCGTGTCGGCGTCGAGCGCGACGACCGAATCGCTATAGAGATTGTCGCCCTCGCGCGAATCGCCATTCCAATCCGGACCGGGATTGCCGATGCCCCAGTATGTGAGGTTGAGCGCGGCGTCATACGTGCCGGTCACCCACACGGAGGCGCCCCCGGTCTGCCAGGAATCGCCGGGCCACGATTCATGGCCCGGCTCGCCTTTGCCGGGAATCGTGTAGAAGCGCCACATTTCTTTACCGGTCGCGACGTTGTAGGCGGCGATGAAACCACGGATGCCGAACTCGCCGCCGGCGACGCCGACGATGACCCTGTCCTTGATCACAAGGGGCGCATGCGTGATCGCATACCCCTGCCCCGGTTTGGCGATTTCCCTGTTCCAGAGCGGTTTGCCGTTCTTGGCGTCGACCGCTATCAGACGCGCATCGATGGTGCCCATGACGAGCGTGTCGCCCGCGATCGCCACACCGCGATTCACGCGGCCGCAGCAGGGCCGTGCCAGCGTCGACGGCGTGTAGTTATAAGTCCAGAACACACGCCCTGTCGCCGCGTCGAGCGCGACGATGTCGTTCGGCGCCTGCACCGTGTACATCACGCCATCGACGACCAGCGGCGTCGCCTCGAATTTCTCGAACGAGCGCGCCTGGAAGACCCACTTGAGATCCAGATTCTTGACGTTGTCGGGGGTGATCTCGGCGAGCGTGCTATAGCGCTGGCCCAGCACCGTGCCGGAATGCGTCAGCCAGTTCTGCGGCTCGGCGCTGGCATTGAGGAGACGGTCCCACGTGACCTGCGCGTGGAGCGACAAGGCGACCGCCAACATCATCGAACAGACGACGGCCCCGGTTTTCATTGACCTTCGGCTCCTCTCAGGCTCCCGACGTAGGCGATCACGTCTGCCAGTTCCTGTGGCGTGAACTTGTCCCGGTAGGACGGCATCGGCGAGTTCTTCAGCAGCCCTGATTCGCGAAGATCGGAGCGCGCGATGGACGCCAGGGCGCCGTTGGCATCGAGCATCTGCACCGAGAAC
>Ga0070673_100002468_pt1 | contig 11284 bp, 7 predicted proteins | sample KBSM23metaG_FD_65342 | JGI IMG/M metagenome (GOLD analysis project Ga0070673, IMG submission 65342) | Miscanthus rhizosphere microbial communities from Kellogg Biological Station, Michigan, USA - KBS M2-3 metaG | ecosystem: Host-associated > Plants > Roots > Rhizosphere > Soil ...
CGACACGGGGCTGCTCGGCCGGCTCGTCGAGGACGTCTGCTTCAAGAACGCGCGCGCCTACTTCGGCTTCGAAGGCGTCTGACCGCCGGCGTTACGGCAAAAGCTGCACGGCGAACCTCTGGCTGCTGGCGCCGCTGCAGCCGTTCATCTCCATCCGCGCCCCGTTGGCGGTGCTCCCACCCGTCACGTTCAGGCAGAGGTTCGGGTTGCCAGCGTTCTTCAAGGCGAAGACCCCCGAACCGGCCGCCGTCTCGCCCGTGAGCCAGGCCTGACCGGAGCTGCCGTTGCAGTCCTGGATCTCGAGCCTCGCCCCGGCGGCGGCGGCGCCACCGACCGGACCGATGCACTTGTTCTGGTTCGCCTTCATCGTCAGCTTCGCGTTGCCTGTGCCCGCGTCGCGGATGTACAGCTTCTGCGTGTCGCTGGGCATATTGGTGTAGAGCTGCACGGGCGTGCCATTCGTCTGCGATCCGCCGGCGATGTCGAGCGACGAGCTCGGCGCGTTCTGCGGCGAGAGCCGGTAGGTGCGGCCGGGATCGATCGCGGCGGACGAGACCGCCGTGAACGTCCACTTGGCCGCGTCGGCGGAATTCTGGCCGGCGTCGACGGTCGTGATCAGAGCGCCGTCCAAGGTGGACCAGTTGGTCCAGAAGACCGCGGTGCTCGATGAAACCGTCAGGTTCGCGAACCCGGGCTGGTTCAAGATGTAAGTGAGCGGGACGATCTGGTTCGCCGCACCCGTGTACGGCTTCTGGACAACGGGGTTGCCACTGAAGGACGTGCCAGGGACAGCGAGCGCCATGCCGCTCGTCTTGTTGATGATCTTGTATTTTCCCGGCGTGACCTGCACGACTTGCCAGGTCTGGCCCGCCGCGCCCGTGAAGGTGCGCTGCTCGACGTTCGCGCCGTCCGCGATGCTGCCGTTGACCACACCCAGGCACTTGCCGCCGTTCTTGTTGCAGATCTTGTAAAGCTGCGTCGACTCGAAGTTCCGGTAGACGGTCACCGGGTGGCTCCAGGTACGGCCGCCGTTAGGCTCCGTGCACTGGGAAAAGCCTTCATTCAGGGCCGTGCACCCCAGGGTGCAAGACGCCGGCAAGTTCTGATTGCTCGAGCTGTCCCACTGCCAGCCGAACGGGCTCTTGAAGACGGCACTGTTGTTCCCCCACGGGTTGCCGAGGCGGCCCTTCACGTTTGCCGCCGCCAGGTTCTTGCCCGCGCAGTAGTTGCTCGGCATGTCGGCCGCGAACAGGTTGCCGAAGTAGGCCGCCTCCTGGTACGGGAAGTTCGGGTCCGAGCCCCAGCCGATGCCGTTGTCGGGGCCGACCAGCCAGATGCCGACGTGCAGGCCCGAGTTGTTCACGTGCGCGAGCAGGGCGCCGCTGATCTTCTCCTGGCAGTTGACGTCGCAGGTGCCGAATTCCGCTTCCGGTGCGACGCCGAGGCTGCCTTCGAACGTGTAGCTGTTTCCGTACTGGTCCTGCTTCGTCAGGCTGTGGCCCACCGGGTACGCGACCCTGACCAGGTAGTTCACGAAGTCCCGCCCGCCCGGGGTCGTCATCAGGCCGCTCGTCGACGGGAGATTGCCGGACAGCGAGAGGCCGTTGAAGGCGAGGCCGTTGAAGGCGAGCCCGTTGAAGGCGAGACCGTTGAAGGCGAGGCCGTTGAAGGCGAGACCGTTGAAGGCGAGGCCGTTGAAGGCGAGGCCGTTGGCGGAGAAGCCGTTGAAGGCCAGGCCGTTGAACGCGAGGCCGTTCTCCGCATTGACCGCATGGTCGTCGGTGGCGCTCGCATCATCACCGAGATCCGCACACCCGGCGGCCAAGAGGGTCGTTGCGATCATCAGGTGAGAGCGCCCGGCGAGTTTTGTGAGCATGCTGACGGCTTTTGCAGCCGTTGTGCCACTCGCGAAAGCGCGTTGCGGGCGGGTTTATCCAAGAGGCGTCGCGCAATTGCGCGAATTGGGAAAAAGGTCCTTTTCTCGAATTGCGCAACCGCCGATGTCCTGCGCGAGGGATGAGCGGCAAGGGCGAGTCGCTGATCGACAGCACGCTGGTGTCCACCGATCGCGGCGTCGAAGCGGGCCGGACCGTGCCGCGGCGCCTGATGATCGGAACCGGTCAGGCGGTCACGACGCACATGCTGCCAGAAGAGGGCATATTGACGCTGGGACGCGCACCCGACGCGTCGATCCGCGTCGAGGATTCGTCCGTCTCGCGCCTGCACGCGCGCCTTCACGTCGGCCCGGTGATCCGCGTCGAGGATCTCGCGAGCGCGAACGGAACGCGCGTCGGCGGTGTGCGTCTCGGCGCCAACCAGCCGACGCCGGTTCCGCCCGGGCAGGTCGTCGAGATCGGCAGCAGCTGGATCATGATCGCCAACGCGCCGCTCAGCAGCTCGACGACTGTTCACGAGCTGACGCCCTCGCCGCCGGCATCGCCCGAGTCCGGGCGCGAAAAGGCCGGCTTGATCGTCCTCGACGAGGCGATGCGAAACCTCGAACGCATCGTCGAGCGCGCCGCGCTCGCCGACATCAGCATCCTGCTGACGGGGGAGACCGGCGTGGGAAAAGAGGTGTTCGCGCGCCGGATTCACGCGCTGTCGCCGCGGGCCGCCAAGCCCTTCGTCGGGCTGAACTGCGCGGCGCTGGCCGCGACGCTGCTCGAGAACGAGCTGTTCGGCCACGAGAAGGGGGCGTTCACCGGCGCGGGTCAGGCCAAGCCCGGCCTGCTCGAGACCGCCGACGGCGGGACGCTCCTGCTCGACGAGGTCGGTGAGATGCCGATCCCCGTGCAGGTGAAGCTGCTGCGGGTCCTCGAGGAGCGGCAAGTCCTGCGCATCGGCGGGACGCGTCCGCGCCCGATCGACGTCCGGATCCTGTCGGCGACGAACCGCAACCTGGACGCGGAGGTGGCGGCGGGCTCGTTCCGGCGCGATCTGTTCTTCCGCCTGAACAGCATCACGATCGAGATCCCGCCGTTGCGCGAGCGGCCGTCGGAGATCGAGCCACTGGCGCGTCGGTTCGCGAATCTCGCAGCGGCGCGCCTGCGCGCACCGCCGCCGGAGATCGACGCGGCGGTGATCGAGCGCCTGCGTCGCTACCAGTGGCCCGGCAACATTCGACAGCTTCGCAACGTCATGGAACGCGCGGTGGTGCTGGCCGGAGGCGGCCGCATCACCGGCGACGTGCTGCCGGCCGATACCTACGTGGGTCCGGCGCCAAAAGCGCCGCCGTCAGACCCGGCCGCCGCGGCTACGCCGGACGGAAATGCTGACGTCGAGCGCCAGCGGATCCTCGACGCGCTCGAACGTTGCGCCGGAAACCAGACCCGTGCCGCGGAGATGCTCGGCATCTCGCGTCGCACGCTGGTGACCCGGCTGTCGGAATACGATCTTCCGCGGCCGCGGAAGCGCGGACCAGGTAGCTAGCCGCCCCCGTCGGGGACGCGCGCCGCGGCGTGCTCGCGCTCCCACGCGGCGATCGCCCGTTTCAGACCAGCGGCGGTCGGTGCGTCCGCGATCGCCTCGCTCGCCATGTGCGCGAGCTCCAGCGCTTGCTTGCGCTGGGACGGCGACGATTGCCAGAGCGCGCGCGCCAGCGTGAATCGGGCCTCGGCCGTCCAGCGCCGATCCTGTGTGCCCAGGAACGACAGCGACTTCTCCAGCGAGGCCACCGCGGCGCGGGGATTTCCCTCCGCCAGTTCGAGCTTGCCCTCGTCAAGGAGCATGTAGCCGGTACCGAACGGACCCGGGTCCTCCTGTTTCAGGATCGCGCGGGCCTTCTCGATCGCGCTTCGTGCGGCGGCGAACTTTCCCAGGGCGGTCAGGATCTCGCTTTGGTTGAGGGAGACGATGGCGAAGCGGCCGTTGTCCTCACCGAGCTTGTCGCCGAAGATCTCGAGCGCTCGGCGGATGAGCGGCTCCGCTTCGGCGTCCCGTCCCAGCTCGTGCAGAAAGATGGCGGCGTTGTTGGCGGACAGCGCGACGTCGAAGCTGCTCTGCTCGGACAGCGATTCCTGGATGGCGATCGCGCGCCGTTCGTCGCGGACCGCCTCCTCGAAGCGGCCCTCGGCGCTGAACACGATGCCTCGAGAGGTCACGATCCGCGCCTCGAGGCCCGGGTGACCCGGAAACCGGGTGAGGATCGCTTCACCGAGGCGGATCCAGCTGCGTCCCGTCTTGCCGTCGTGGACCCGATCGGCGTAGGCGCCGCCCAGCCAGGCCGACGCTTCGATGGCGATCTCCTCGTGTCGCGACGCTTCCGCCGCCATCACTGCGTCCTCCAGGTCGGCGAGCGCCTCCTGGAGGTCGAAGCAGGTATCGACCCGCCGCCCCAGTGCGTACGTGATCTCCGCTTCCAGCGGACGGTAGCCGAGGCGCACCGCTTTCTCCCGGATCGGTTTGCCCAGCTTCGCTGCTTGTTCGCAACGTCCGGCCGAAACCAGCGCGCCCACCTTGGCGACGTCCTCGCGCAGTCGGGCGACTTCGGCGCGCGTCGCCGGATCGTCGGGCGGTTGGATGACGGCACGCAACATCGACACGTCGGCGCAGCGTTCGAGCGTCGGCAGCGATCCCGCAGCCGTGGCCGCGTTGTCGACCAGGGCCCGATCGGCGGTCGCGAGGACGTCGGTCAGCGCCTTGACGCCGGACAGGCGCTCGCCCAGGCATTCCATGCGCAGATCGAGGACGTCCGCGGACTGATCGCCACGAACGTGCGTCGCCTCGCAGGTCTCGCCGTACATGCGGGTCCAGCGCGCCACGTATTGATCGATGAAGGCGGCGGTGCTCGCGAATGCCTGCGCGGCGCGCTTGTGGCCGGTCGACGCGAACGCGCGTTCCACGGCGCCTCGCTGCCCCGCGCCCCAGACCGTCGCGGCGCGCGCGGGGCCGCCCGCGCAGAACGCCCGCTGTCCGGCGGAAAGATGCGCGAACCCGACCGCCAGCCCGGCCACCGCCGCCATGCCCACCGTCGCCAACGCGAGCCGCTTCCACCGGACCGTCGGATCCTGGGCCAGCGCCGTCAGCAGCTCGGCCATCGAAGGAAAGCGATCGCGCGGCTGGGTGGCCAGGCCCCGCAGCAGGATCTTGCGGATCCACGCAGGCACAGCGGCGTCGGCGGGGGCCGTCACGATCGTACCCGAGACGACGTTCGCCATGACGGCGAGGACGTTGCTGCCTTCGAACGGCCGGTGGCCGTACAGCCCTTCGTACAGGGCGATCGAGAAGGCGAACTGATCCGTGCGCGCGTCGCCGCCGGCGCCGGCGAACTGCTCGGGCGCCATGTACGCCGGGGTTCCCAGCATCGCGCCGGTCTGCGTCAGCTTGAGGCGAAGGTATCCGCCCGAGCCGGCGGGCACCGCGGCGGCATGGTCATCGCCGTTGCCGTCCCCGCCGCCCAGCTTCGCCGTCGCGTCGGGATCGGCGGCCGGATCCACGGTCTCGGCCAGCGCCGCGGCGCGCGCGCCCGCGTCCAGCGCTTGCTGCTGCGCGGGCGAGAGCTGGTCGTGCGTGATCTCCTCGCGCGCCAGGCCGAAGTCCATGACGCGCACCTGGCCGGCCTTCGTGATCATCACGTTCTCGGGCTTGAAGTCGCGGTGGACCAGGCCGGCGGCGTGCGCGGCGACCAGGCCGCGACCCGCCGCCTGGAACACATCCAGCACCTCGCGCCAGGGCCGCCGCTTCGCCTGCAGCCAGTAACCGAGCGTGTGCCCTTCGACGAACTCCATCGCGATGAACACCGAGTCCCGGAACGTGCCGACGTCGTAGACGACGACGACGTTCGGGTGCGACAGCCGCGCGATCGCCTGCGCCTCGCGCAGCAGGCGCGTCCGCCCGTCGATCGTCGACTGCCCGCCGCGCGTGCGCAGCAGCTTCACGGCGATCTTGCGATCCAGCTCCGGATCGTAGGCGGCGTACACCTCGCCCATGCCCCCCCGCCCGAGCAAACCGAGAACTACATATCGTCCGATCGTCGCCCCTTTTGCGAGGCCGGCTTCGCTTCCAGCGCCGCCAGGCGGTGGACCTACCGGTTCGGCGGACATGTGTCAGCGTGAAAATCGGCTGTTCACGCGGGTTTATTGAGCGCTCAATCTTCCGGGAAGCTCGGGCATGACCGCGCCTTGATTTGCAAGGAACACAGCGCCGATACTGCGTTCCTGGTCTAGCTTCGCATGAACTGTGCTCGTCCCCGCTCCGTTACGCGTGCGTCGAGCCATGTCCGTCAGGCGAGGTCCGCGTGACGAAGCTGGCGGCGCCGCCGGTGGACCCGGTCCACGGCACGGCGGATCGGATCCAGGCGATCGACGTCGCGCGCGGCGCCGCGATGCTGATGGTCTTCCTGTCGCACTTCTCGCTGCACTACCTGTACTCGGTCGCTGGACCGCGCTGGTTCACGGCGCAGGCGCTGGTCACTCACATCGCGACGCCGGCGTTCGTCCTGGTCAGCGGCATCATGCTGGGCCTGCTGCGCGCGTCGCGGCGCGACTTCACGCGCATGCGCGACAAGCTGATCGATCGCGGGTTGTTTCTTCTGATCGTGGGACGGCCGTTCATCGCGCTGGCCCACGTCGCGCTGGAGGATGACTGGCGGCAGCCGTTCGTCGATCAGGTGTTCATCACCGACACGCTGGGCGTGTGCCTGATCCTCGGTTCTGTGATCGCAACGACCGTCGGCGATCGGGGCCGGCTGCGCCTCGGCCTCACCATCCTCGTGTCGTCGTGGGTCCTGGACGTCTTGTGGCTGCCCGACAACTGGGGAGGAAGCCTGGTCAAGGAGCTGCTGTTCGGGCGCCTGCGCGGTGAGTCGCTGCTCTACAACTTCCCGCTGCTGCCCTGGTTCGGGTGGTACCTGGCGGGCAGCGGGCTGGGATCGATCGTCGCGCGCGCTCAGACCGTGGGCGGCGGAAAGGTCGCGGCGCGCGGCATGTTTCGGGCGGCCGCGATCAGCCTGGGCATCGCCGTCGCGGCGCGGCTGGCGGCGTTGCCTCTGAAGCTGGCCACCCACGCGGTTGGAACCGCGACGGTGGCCGGCCGCGCGGCGCGGCTGCTGGCGCTGGGACAGAAGCTGCCGCCCGGGATCACCTTCCTGTTCTTCTACGGGGCGGTCGCGTTGCTGGGCGTGGGGGCCGTGCTGGAGTGGGGCGAACGTGTGCCCACCGAGGACACGCCGGTCGCGTGGCGCGGGCTGGCGATGCTGGGGCGCAACTCGTTGCTCGCGTTCGTGATGCAGTTTTATGTCTATTACACGGCGGTTCACCTGCTGCCGAAACCGCCGCTGTGGATGGCGCCGCTGTACTTCGCGGTGACGGTCGCGTTGTTGCTGGGCGCGGTGGCGCTGTGCGATCGCTTCCGCCTGAACCGGATGTTCACGGTGGGGTACGCGCGCTGGGCGGCCCGCCGCCGCGCGACGCGACTAGCGATTGCCGCGCCGGCGCCGATGCTGGCCGCGATGCCGCGTATCAACGGCCCGCGGACCCCATCCGGTCACGACGCGGTGAACGAACACCGCCGCTGACGGACGGTCGCGCGCGGAGCTCTAGCCGCTGCCGCGCTTCTTGGCGAGGTCGTCCAGCTCCGCCACGGCCGCCTTGCGCGGTGGCACCACGATCGCATCCGGCAGCGGATGCGCACCGTAGTTGGCGGTGGTGTTGTCGTGATCGGACTTCAAGACCTGCATCGGGTTACCGATCACCATCGCGCGCGGCGGCACGTTGCGGCCCACCACCGTGAGCGGACCGATCGTCACGCCCGATCCAATGTGAATCTTTCCGAACACGACAGATCCGGCGCCCACCCACACGCAGTCGCCCATGGTCGGCAACCCGCCCCCAAGGCCTTGACCGTCGGTGCGCACGCCGATGGTGACACGTTCGGAGACGCTGCAATCGGCGCCCATCTTCACCGGTCCGATGATGATGGCGCCGGGGTGACCGATGTAGAGGCCCGCGCCGATCTGCGCGCCCGGATGGATCTGGATTCCCCAGAGGATGCGCATGGCGCGCTCCACCAGGTAATAGGCGGCCTTCAGCGGGTAGCTCGCCGCCTTGGGCAGCGGATCTTCCTGGATCAACCACGAGCCAAAGCGGAACACGCCGATGGCCTGGAGCTGAGGTACCGAGGCCAGGATCTGCAGCTTCTCGAACAACGCGGGGGTACCGTCATTGCTCTCGATGCTGAAACAGCGCGCCAGATCCCGCCGGAACCGATCGAACATCCGTTTGAACAATAACAGAACCGGTTCGCGCGCGTAAGGGAGGGCGCGGCCGATGACGTTTACGTCTGGGGCGACTGAAGCATGCCGGCCCGCTCCGCGCGTGTCGCCAGCAGCTCCCGGTGCAGCGACCATTGCCCGAGCGCGCGCACCAGGTTTTGCTCGCCGCGGCCGGCGAAACGGGCCGGGTCCCAGCCGAAATACGATTCGAACAGCGCGTCGGCGGCGAAGCGCGCCGCCAGCTCCAGGCTGACCCACTCGACGCCGAGCAACAGGGCGCGCCGTTCGTCATCGGACAGCGCGCGGCCCAGGCCCGCGACGTAACCGCGCAGCGACGCGCCCAGGATCTCCAGGTCGAGCACCGCGTTCACGGCATCCTCGCCGGCGCGGTTGCACCACGAGCGCCAGGCGTCACCCAGCTCGAACGCGAGCGACAGCGGTCCGACGGTGTCGAGATCGATCAGGCAGAGAGCGCGCGCGTCGTCGGGCGGCGTGCGTCCCGCGAACAGGATGTTGTTGAACTTCAGATCGCCGTGGCAGACGCGCGGGGGCAGCGCGGGCAGCGGGGGCAGGGCGCCGGCGCCGTCCAGGATGGCGCGCGCCAGCGGTCGGACCTCCGCGATCAATCGATGTCCGGCGTGGACGGCCACCGCCTCCTCGAGACGGGCGAGGTGGCGGGGCGTGTCGTGGACGCCGACGCGCATGCCGACGAACGCGTGCTTCATTCCGTCGACGGCGGCATGGAACCGGCCCACCAGCTCGCCCGCGGCGCGCGCCTGCGCCGCGCTGCCGACGACGTCGAACGCCACGCCGTCGACGAACGTGAGCAGCCGCCAGAGGCCGCCGTCGCTGGCGGCCACGTAAGGCCGACCGTCGCGCGTCGGCAGGAGGCGCGGCGTGAGCAGGCCCGCCGCCGCCAGCCGATCCGTCACCGCGACGATGTTGCCGTGCATCTCGGGCGGGAAGATGGCGTTCACGGCCTGGAGGACGGCGCGCCCGCCGTCGGCGCGCGCCAGCAGGTAGCTGCGGTTGATCAGGCCGCCGGCGATGCGCGTGATCGCGGCGCCGTCCCACCCGTCGAAGTGGGGAAGGACGCGCGCGCGGATTTCGGCGACGTCGTCCACGATTATTTCTTGGCCGATACCGTGACCTTCACGGGCGCCGCGACGTCGCGCGCCTGCTCCTGCAACGCCTTCGTCCAGCCGCCGGCGTCGGCGGCGCCGCCAGGCCGCTTGCTCCACTCCGAGCCCATGTAATAGACGAATGGAACGCCGGCCGTCGCCTTGGCGACGAGGAAGGTGTCCAGGTCGGTCGAGCGCAGCGACGCGGCCGTGCCCGCGGGTAGAACGATGGCGCACCCGAGGCTGCTGTCGTCGTCCTTCACCTTCTCCCACGTGCGGATCCACAGCTTGTCGGTCTTGAGTTCGGTGTTCGGGTGCTTGCCGATGCCGACGCCGACGTCCAGTTTCGCCCCGCCGCCCTCGACCTTGAAGGTGCTGGCGACGCGGTTGAAATTTCTTCCGGCGTCGAGGGTGATGCGCTTGGTCTCGGTGACCTTCGCGTTCGGACCCGCGTCGAACGGCGCGTAGACGACCTCGAACGTCAGGCGGAGGGGGCCTTGCGTCAGCACGCGCGACGACACGAAGTTGCGCGACACGGCCGGCTTGTCGCCCGCGAAGATCGCCACGCCGCCGCAGCCGCGCGATTGCTTGACCGAGTAGAAGTCGGCGCCCTCGCCGTTGTCGCGGTGGTAGTCGTCGGTCATGTACCACTCGTTGACGACGAGGCGCTTGGTGCGCTTGACCCAGACGTCGATGCCGCTGGAGGTGAGCGGCTCCTTCTTCCAGATCTCCAGATCCGGTCCGTACATGCGGTGGGCGACGCGGTCGTTCTCCCAGGCGAAGTCGTCGTGCCGCTCGCGCACGAAGCGGCCGTAGACCTTGAAGTCGTCGGCCTTGTACGTGGGGCGCGCGCCGCTCTCGACGGTGAACGTCTTGCTCTCCTTGGCGCCCAGATCGGTCTGGAACACCAGCTCGTCGGGTGTGTCGTCGCCGTCGCCGTCGACCAGCTGCGACAGCACCGGCTGCCGCTTGGCGTCCATCACGACGATCTTCTGCGCGTCCAGGCCGGGCGAAAACTTGCGCAGCTCCGCCAGGGTCAGCGCAATCGTTTCCGCGCCGCGCGCCGTCGACAGCGGGTTTTGCACCTTCACGGCGACGGGCGCCGCCGGCGGCGCGGCGGGTGCGGTCGGGGCAGGGGCCGGAGCGGGAGCCGCCGCGGGGGCGGGCGCTGGGGCGGGCACGGCGGCGAGCAGGGCGAGCAGCGGAACGGTCTGGGTCACTGGGGTCTCCTGAGCGGTGGAACGCGCGCGGTCGAGGTCGGTAGGCCCGGCCGGCCGTTCGAGTTCGGTAGGTTAGACTCAATTCCCGCCCGTTGGGAACCGTGGTGCTGAGCCGCCGGGGTCGGTCGGGGACACTTCCAACAGGGTGATTTCGCCAAGGATTCGCCTGTCATGAGCCAGACAACACTGCACATCGCCGAACAGGACAACGTCATGGTCGCCCTGCGGCTGATCGCGGGAGGAACCGTGGTCGACGGGGTCACCGTCGCCAGCGACGTCCCGGCTGGCCACAAGATCGCGACGCGCGCCATCCCGTCGGGCGCGACGGTCCTGAAGTACGGCTATCCGATCGGCGTGGCGACGCGCGACATCGCGCCCGGCGAGCACGTCCACTCGCACAACCTGACCAGCACGCTGCGCGACGACTTCGATCCCTCGAAGCACGAGGTTCATCTGCGCAAGCTGCCGGCACCGGCGACGGCTACGTTCGACGGTTTCCGGCGCCCCGACGGGCGCGTCGGCGTGCGCAACGAGATCTGGATCGTGAACACGGTCGGCTGCGTGAACAACGCCGCCGAGCGCATCGCGGCGGCGGCACGAAAGGAACTGGAGGGCGGCGCCGACTGGGGTTCCGTCGACGGCGTGCACGCGTTCCCTCACCAGTTCGGCTGCTCGCAGCTGGGCGACGATCTCGAGCTGACGCAGAAGATCCTGTCCGGCCTGGTCCGTCACCC
>Ga0070673_100002471_pt1 | contig 11282 bp, 8 predicted proteins | sample KBSM23metaG_FD_65342 | JGI IMG/M metagenome (GOLD analysis project Ga0070673, IMG submission 65342) | Miscanthus rhizosphere microbial communities from Kellogg Biological Station, Michigan, USA - KBS M2-3 metaG | ecosystem: Host-associated > Plants > Roots > Rhizosphere > Soil ...
GGCGGCAACCTGCTCACCCACTACAACTACCGGCGATGCCGCGCGGACGTGGAGGCGACAGGCGATCGCCTGCACGTCGGCGTCTCGTCGCCCGACGGCGGCGGCGATCTCGACGTCACCGCCGATCTCGCCGATCACTCCCTGCCGGCGGGATCGCCGTTCGCGTCGGTGCGCGAGGCGCGCCGCTTCGCCGGGCCGCTGCCGTATACCTTCGACTACGAAGCGGAGAGCGACGCCATCGTCGCCATCGAGGCGCGGCGCACGAACTGGCGTCCCGCGCCGGCCGCCGCGCGCGTCGACCGCGTCGCCTTCTTCGACGGACCGGCGTTCGCCGGCTGCGCGCCCGTCCTCGCCGCCGCGTTCCACGTGTCGCGCATCGACTACCGCTGGCTGCGCGGCGTGCGCTATCCACTCGCGCCGGCATCAATGGAAGCGCCGGCATGACTCGCGGGCTGCGGCAGATCGTCCGCCTGAACTGGCCCTTCTACGTTGCCGCCGCCGGCGTCGCGATTGCCGGTCCGCTGCTCACGCGGGCGCTGCCCTTGCCGTCGTGGACGCGCCTCCTGCTCGACGCCGGCGCCGGGCTGGTCGGCGGCTGGCTGGTCGCCTCGCTGGTCGCGTCGTGGGTCGTCTACGACCGTTCGCGCCTGATGCGCTGGGACTGGGTGCTGCAGGCGCTCGGGTTCGACCCGGCGAGCTGGATCAACCTGCACGCCGGGCTCGACGAATCCACGCCGGCGCTGCGCGCGCTGTTCAAGCACGCACGCGGGCGCGTCTTCGACATCTACGATCCAGCGGAAATGACCGAGCCGTCGATCGCGCGGGCGCGCCGGGTCGCGCGCAACGAAGTGACGCCTGAGCCGGCCGACTTCCGCCGGCTCCCTCTGCCGACCGGCACGATCGACGTGGCGATGCTGCTGCTCTCGGCGCACGAGCTGCGCAGCGACGAGGCCCGCCGCGCGCTCTTCGTCGAGCTCCGCCGCGTGCTCGGTCCCGGCGGACGCGTCGTCATCGCCGAGCATCTGCGCGACCTCGCCAATTTCCTCGCCTTCGGGCCGGGGGTCCTGCACTTCCATTCGCGGCGCACCTGGGTCGAGTGCTTCTCGCGGAACCGCTTCGACGTCCACTGCGAGTTCTCGATCACCCCGTTCGTCCGCGTGTTCGTGCTCCGGAGGCTCACATGACGCTCGATCCGCACGTCATCGTCTTCAACCTCCGCGCGGTCGGCGTGGTCATGGCGGCGCTGGTCGCGGTGAACCTCGTGGTGCCGATCCGCTACCGCTGGCACGAGGAAACGGCGCGGCTGTCGCTCCTCAACCGCCAGATCTTCCAGGCGCACGCCATGTTCCTCGTGCTGACGCTGGCGCTGTTCTCCGCGCTGCTGGTCGGCTACGCCGACGCGCTCGTGGAACCGACGCGTCTGAGCCGCGCGGTGCTCGCCGGGCTGACGATGTTCTGGGGACTGCGAATGCTGATGCAGTGGTTCTTCTACTCGCCGGCGATCTGGCGCGGCGACCGCTTCCACACGGCGATGCACTGGCTGTTTTCCGCGGCCTGGGTCTATGTCACGGCGGTGCTGGGCGCGGCCTGGTGGACCAGCGTCACTTCGTCGACTTGAACTGAATCAGGTTCAGCATCTCCGCCTGGCGCGGGAGCTCCGCTTTGCCGGGCGGGATCTTGTTGGCGCTGAAGATGAACGCCAGCGCGTCGGCGGTCTGCTGGCGGCTCAGCGTGAGCGGCTTGTCCTGCGGCATCGTCGAGCGCACGCGGTCGAGCATCTGGCCGAGCGGCACGCCGTTCCAGTTGGCGTTGAACGTGGGGCCCGTCAGCGGGCCGGCGCCGTCGGTGCCCCCCTGCAGCATCGGCCCGTGGCAGCGGACGCAGCGCTCGAAGTAGAGCGCCTTGCCGCGTTCGGCCTGCGCCTCGGTGTAGACACCTTCCCATACGGACCGGACGTCCTGCGCGCGCGGCGCGCTCCCGACGACGATCGATCCGCAGACGATTCCCAGAAGAACGAACGCTCGTGCCATCGCCCTGATAGTTGCGCCTCCGTCACCGCCGCCCGTCGGACGACCCGACCGCGTCGTTCGGGAGCGCGAAGGCAATGTATTCGCCGGAATAGGGGCCGCCGCTCACCGCCACCACGATGTGCTGGCGCCCGTTGGCCATGTAGGTCATCGGCGAGCCGCTCTGCGGCGCGGGAATGAAGACCGCGCCCACTTCCTTGCCCGTCGCCTGATCGTAGGCGCGGAGCATCGCGCCGCGCGGGTGCTGGTCGGTGGTGGTGAACTGCGAGTCACCGAGCACGACCAGCGTCTTGGTGATGACCAGCCCGACGCTGCCGCTCTGGCCGGTGCGCGGGATGTTCATCCCCTTGAGCAGCGGATGATTGCGCACCGCGTCGGGCGTCTCGCCGTGCGCCACGCGCCACTTGATCACGCCCTTGTCGAGATCCATCGCCGCGAGCACGCCATAGGGCGGCTTCAGGATCGAGAGCCCCTGCACGGTGAGGCCGGCACCCTCGCCGCCCCCTCCGCCACCGCCCCCGCGTCCGCCGCCGCGGCCGGCTCCCGCCGTCGGCGCCGGCGGTGCGGCACCGGCTGCCTGCCCCGCTGTCGTCGGCGCGGCCTGCTGCGTGGCGCCGCGGCCCGCCCCTCCGCGTCCCGGGTTGGCGCCCCGGCCGCGCTGCGGCTGCGCGTCGGCGTACGTGCCGGTGCCGGCCGCGAGCCGCTCGCGGAACTCCTGCCCGACGACACCCGCCTGATACGCGATGTCGGTGAACCCCGGCGGCGGCGGCGCGACCGATTCGGCGGCAATCGTCGCCGTCGCGGCCATCGCGAAGGCCGTGTGCGTCTCGGGGTTGTAGCCGCCGCCCGGCCAGTTGGTGCCGCCGTTGGCCGCGCCCATCGTGATCGCGCCGAGGAGCCCGTTGACGTCGCCGACCATCGGCGGCGTGTAGACGGCGTCGTTGACGTAGCGGTAGCGCTGGATCTGCTTCTCGGCCTGTGCGCGCAGCTCCGGCGTGAAGTCGATCAGGTCGTCCGGGAAGTGCACCGAGTTGTGCCCGTACATCAGCGCCGCGGGCGGATGCGGCTGCGTCGGCGAGTACCACTCGCCCGGCACGTCGCCCTTCGGCACCGGCTTCTCCTCGATCGGCCAGATCGGCTCGCCGGTCACGCGGTCGAACACCCACAGCCACGCCTGCTTGCTCGGCACCGCGACCACCTTGCGCGCGCGCCCGGCGACGGTCACGTCGGCGATGAGCGGCGCCGACGACATGTCGTGATCCCAGATCGGATGGTGCACGAACTGGAAGTGCCACTTCTTCTTGCCGGTCGCCAGATCGACGCAGACCAGGCTTTCGCCGTACAGGTTGTTGCCCGGGCGCTTGCCGCCGTAATAGTCCGAGGTCGGCGACTCGACCGGCAGGTAGACGAGCCCCAGCTCCTCGTCGACGCTGATCTGGGTCCACACGCCGGTGTTGCCGTTGATCGCCCACGAGTTGTTCAACCAGGTGTCGTTGCCTTCTTCACCGGGCCTGGGGATCGTGTGGAATGTCCAGATCAACTTGCCGGTGCGCGCGTCGAAGGCGCGGGCCAGTCCCTTGCTGTTGTTGCTGGTGCGGACGGTCATCCCTTCCTTCATCGCCGAGCCGACCAGGATGGTATTGCCGACGACGGTCGGCGTGGAGTGGAGACCAATCTCGCCCGTCTCCAGATCGATCGGCTTGCCGTCGCCGTAGACGACGCCGACCTTCAGATCGACGATGCCGTCCTTGCCGAACGTCTTCACCGGCACGCCGGTCTTCGCGTCCAGCGCGATCATGCGGTAGCCGGGAGTGACGTAGATGATGCGCTCGTCGCCGCGGCCGTCGCTCCAGTAGGACAGGCCGCGTCCCGACAGCTGCCGCGGCGCGTTGGCGCCGCGCGTGCCTTCCGGATAGCGGTGCACCCAGATCAGTTCGCCGGTCGCGCCGTCGAGCGCGATGACCGAGCGCCGCGTGCCGGCCGTCGCGTAGAGGATGCCGTTGACCGCGATCGGCGTGCCTTCGAGCTTGAACTCGGGGCGCGAGCCGAGGTTGTCGGTCTTGAACCGCCACGCCACTTCGAGGTCGTTGAAGTTCTCGGCGGTGATCTGCGCGAGCGGCGAGTAGCGCGAGCCGCGGGTGTCGCCGGTGTAACTCGGCCAGTCGCCGTTCTTCGTCGACGCCAGGAACGCGCCCGGCGTCGTCGCGGCCGGGCGGGCGGCGCGGGTCTGCGCCGCCGCCTGCGTGTGGCCGACCACGCGGTAGCCAACCAGCACCAGCAGGACCAGGAAGAAGACTGACGCGGCGCGTGAAGCTGTTCGCGACATCGCTTTCTCCATGCCGGGCCTGACGACCCGGCGTACAAAAGGTGCGTTAGTTTACCGCAGGGTCTTCCTTCTTGCGCCGGATCGCGATCGTCACCAGCCAGACGAGGGCGGCGACCAGGACCGCCGCGATCAGCCAGCGCACGCCCGTGACGAGCAGCAGCAGGTTCGGCACCGGCCAGTCGAACTGCCGCAGGCGTTCCCAGCGATCCGCCGTCCAGTGCCACGCGGTGTGCGCGACCAGCGCCGACAGGATGATCGTCCCCATCCGCTCGGCCATCACGTAGCGGAACCACAGACTCAGCGCGGGCACCAGCAGGGCGAGCACGAAGAGCTGCCCGAGCTCGACGCCGGCGTTGAACGCGAGCAGCGACGTCGTCAGGTGCGATCCGGCGAACTGCAGCGTCTCGCGCAGCGCGAACGAGAACCCGAAGCCGTGCACCAGCCCGAACCCGAACGCCAGCGCCCAGCGCCGCTGGACGTTGTTGACGCCGGCGACGTTCTCGAGCGCCATGTAAAGGATGGACGCGGCGATCAGCGTTTCGATCAGCGGCGGGAACCACAGCGCATCCGGCCCGAGCCCCGACGCGGCGGCAATCAGCGTGATCGAATGCGCCAGGGTGAACGCGGTCACGATCACGACGAGCGCGCGGAAGCGGCGGAACGGGATCACCAGGCAGAAGAGGAACAGCAGGTGATCGGTGCCGTCGAGGATGTGCGCGAACCCCATCTGCACGAACCGCCATGCCGCCTGGTGCCAGCGCGGATCGAGGCGGACCAGGCCGGGCTCGCCGGCGAACTCGAAGGCGCGCTCGGCGCCGGCCGGCGGCTGGTAGCGCACGGTGGTGACGACGCGGATGCCGAGCCGGCCGAGGGTGGGACGGATCGAGAACGCGGAGCGATCCGACGCGATTGGATATTCGAACAGCACGTCGAGCAGAGCCTGGTTCCAATAGAGCGTCACGTCCGGCGCGAGCGGCGGCCCGGTCACGTGCGCGAGCGCATCGTCGTAGGTCACGAACGAGCGATCGGACGGCAGCGACGCGCGGACGGCGATCAGCCGCGGCGCGAGAAGCCGCGCGTCACCCTCGTAGATCGCCAGGTCCCGCGCCAGCCAGAGCTGCGCCGCGTCCTGCAGCGTCTTGTCCGCCTTCGCGAGATCGAGCAGGCCGTCGCCGCGGAGCGGGAACTCGACGTCGCGCATCGCCGCCAGCGGCGCGCGGACGAGCACGTGCAGCGTCTGCCCCTGCGGCCGCACGTAGGTCTGCACGACGACCGACGCGGGGATGTCGTGCGCCAGGGCGCGCGGCGCCGGCAGGAGCAGGAACGCTGCGGCGAAAAAGATCCGCCTGAACCGGAGCTTCCGCCGGAACCGGAGCTTCCGCCTAAAGGCGGAAGCCACAGGGTCCTCATGGTCCACGCGCGGAGTATACTGCGGCCCGCTTGGATGGATTTCCGCAAGAGGTTCAGCCGATGAAGCGATCCCTCGCGATGGCCGCCGCGTCACTGGCGGTCCTGTTTTTCACCTCACTGTCGCCTGCCGGCCAGGCGGCTCCGTCGTTCCAGGTCGATCCGCTCTGGCCGAAGCCGCTGCCCAATCACTGGCTGCTCGGATCGGTCACCGGCGTGGCGGTAGACGCGCGCGATCACATCTGGATCGTGCACCGCGGCTACGACTCGATGACCGCGCGCACGGAGATCGGCGCGGCGACCAGTCCCAAGACGTCCGAGGAGTGCTGCGTGCCGGCGCCGCCGGTGCTCGAGTTCGACACGGCGGGCAACCTGGTCAGCCACTGGGGCGGACCGGGAGAGAAGTACGACTGGCCGGTGTCGCCGGGCGGGATCGCCGTCGACAGTAAAGGATCGGTGTGGATCACCGCGGCGGGCCCGCCGGACATTCCGGGAAGCGGCAACGCGAATGCAGGCCGCGGCCGAGCAGGCGGCACCGGGGCCGCTGGCGCCGCCGCCTCCGCGGCTGGCGCCGCTACGGCGGGCCAAGGCCGTGCCGGCGGCGCAGCGGAAGGGGGCGGCACGATCGCGGTCACCCCCGCGACGGGACAGCCGGCTTCCGCAGCTGGTGGCGCTGCGGGAGGGCAAGGGCGAGGCGGCGGTGGAGGACGCGGCAACGCGCCGCCGAAGCCGCAGGACGCGCAGGTGCTGAAGTTCTCGCGCACCGGCGACTTCCTGCTGCAGATCGGCAAGGCCGGCACGACCGGCGACAACGCGAGCACGACGGCGCTGAACCGCCCCGCCGGCGTCGACGTCGATCCGGCGGGCGGCGAGGTCTATGTCGCCGACGGCTTCGTCAACCAGCGCGTCGTCGTCTTCGACGCGGCCACCGGCGCCTACAAGCGGCACTGGGTCGGCGACGGCGAGTCGGCGCTGAAGACCGTCAGCTGCGCGAAGGTGGCGAAGGACGGCACCGTCTACGTCTGCGACCGCGGCAACAACCGCGTCCAGGCGTTCGACAAGAACGGCAAGTTCCTCAAGCAGGGCGTCGTGTCCCCCGAGACGAAAGGCACCGGCTCGGTGTGGGACATCGCGCTGTCTCGCGATCCGCAGCAGCGCTATCTCTACGTCGCCGACGGCCACGATCAGAAGATCTTCATCCTCCGTCGCGACACGCTGGAGACCGTCGGCAGCTTCGGCGACGGCGGCCGCTATCCGGGGACGTTCTATTCCGTCGGCAGCGTCGCCGTCGATTCGCGCGGCAACATCTATACCGGTGAGAACCTCGAAGGAAAACGCGTGCAGAAGTTCATGCCGAAGGGAGGCGGACGGTGAACGTGTCAATGCCGAAAGAGCTCAGAGTCGGCGCGGCGTTCGTCGCGGTCCTCCTGGCGCTCGGCGTCGCGGAGCGCACCCTCGAACGTTCGGCGTCGGCGCAGGCGAAGGGCGCCGTCATGGCGCCGCGATTCGAAGTGGATCCGCTGTGGCCGAAGCCGCTGCCGAACCACTGGGTCCTCGGACAGGCGATCGGCGTCACGGTGGACGACCAGGATCACGTGTGGATGGTGCACCGCGACAACCTGCTCGGCGCCAACGAGGCGGCGGCGAGCCAGAACCCGCCGACCGCCTCGTGCTGCGTCAAGGCTCCGCCCGTCCTCGAGTTCGATCCGTCCGGCACCGTCGTCGGCCACTGGGGCGGGCCCGGCGAAGGCTACGACTGGCCGGCCTCGAATCACGGCATCACCGTGGACTACAAGGGCAACGTGTGGATCGGCGCCAACGAGGGATCCGACGCGCACGTCCTGAAGTTCACCAAGGCCGGCAAGTTCCTGATGCAGTTCGGCAAGCCCGGGCAGAACAAGGGCAGCAACGACACCGAGAACTTCGGGCGGCCGGCGAAGATCTTCGTCGACGCGAAGGCCAACGAGGCCTACATCGCCGACGGCTACGGCAACAAGCGGGTCGTCGTCATCGACGCCGACACCGGCAAGTTCAAGCGCTACTGGGGCGCGTACGGCAACAAGCCCGAGGACACGAACTTCGGCAACTACGATCCCAAGGTGCCGCCGATCCAGCAGTTCCGATCGCCGGTGCACTGCGCGGAACTGTCGAACGACGGCTTCGTCTACGTCTGCGATCGGCCGAACGATCGCATCCAGATCTTCAAGCCGGACGGCACCTTCGTGAAGGAAGTGTTCGTCCAGCGGACGACGCTCGGCGACGGATCGGTGTGGGACATCGCCTTCTCGAAGGATCCGCAGCAGAAGTACCTGTTCCTGGCCGACGGCAAGAACGAGAAGATCTACATCTTCGATCGCGCCAGCATGCAGATCCTCACCAGCTTCGGCGACGGCGGCCGGCAGCCCGGCCAGTGGTTCGCCGTCCACAGCATCGCCATCGACTCGAAGGGGAACATCTATACGACCGAGACCTACGAGGGGCGCCGCCTGCAGAAGTTCGTCTACAAGGGGCTCGCGCCGGTGACGAAGACGGAGCAGGGAACGGTATGGCCGTCGAAGTAGCCCGCCGCCGAGGCTTCGGCGTGACCGGGCTGCTGGCGATCGCCATCGCGACCGCAGGCGCGCAGGCGCCTGCCGACGCGCCGAAACCGACCAACGACCTGCCGAACTCGTTCGAGACGATCGAGCACTACTTCAAGCTGCCGGAAGGGCGGGCCTGGGGATCGACCAGCGCCGTCGACGTCGACAAGGACGGCAAGTCGATCTGGGTCGGCGAGCGCTGCGGCGCGAACACCTGTCTCGGCTCGCCGCTGGATCCGATCCTGAAGTTCGACGGCAGCGGCGCGCTGGTCAAGAGCTTCGGCGCAGGGATGATGATCTTCCCGCACGGCATCCACGTCGACAAGGACGGCAACATCTGGATGACCGACGGGCAGGACAACAAGCCGCGCCGCGCGCGCGGGGCTCCGCCCGACTCGCCGCTGCCGCCCGCGCCCGACAAGCTCGTCGGCCACCAGGTCTTCAAGTTCAGTCCCGACGGCAAGCTTCTGATGACGCTCGGCACTGCCGGCGGCGCGCGCGAGCCCGACTACTTCTACCAGCCGAACGACATCCTGGTCGCCCCCAGCGGCGACATCTACGTCTCCGAGGGGCACGCGTCCACCGAAGGCTCGAACGCACGCATCCTGAAGTTCGACAAGCAGGGAAAGTTCCTCAGGTCGTTCGGCAGATTCGGCAAGGGGCGCGACGAGTTCGATCAGCCGCACGCGCTGGCGATGGACTCGAAGGGGCGCCTCTTCGTCGGCGATCGCGGCAACAACCGCGTCGTCGTCTACGACCAGAACTTCAAGTACATCACCGAGTGGACGCAGTTCAGCCGTCCGAGCGGCATCGCGATCGATCGCCAGGACAACATCTACGTCGCCGACTCCGAGTCGGGCTCGGTCAACCCGCCGCACGGCGCGTGGACGCGCGGCATCCGGATCGGCAGCGCGAAGGACGGCGCGCTGCGATGGTTCATTCCGGATCCGGTGAAGACCTGCGAGCAGAACCAGCGCTCCACGCCTGACGCGCCATGCGCGAACAACACCAGCGCCGCTGAGGGGGTCGCCGTCGATCGCGCCGGCAACATCTACGGCGCCGAAGTCGGACCGAAGGCGGTCAAGAAATACGTCAAGAAATAGGAAAAGCTTTCAGGCGGCCATGAAGGACTGGCTCCGGGATGTCGGCTGGGAGACGGCGCTCGAAACTTTCGCGCGCGATGTCAGCTACGCGTTCCGACTGCTGCGGCGCGATCGCCGCTTCGCCTTTGTCGCGGTCGTCACGCTGGCGCTCGGGATCGGCGTCAACACCGCGATTTTCACGCTCGCCGACGGGATGCTCTTCCGTCCGCTCCCCTACCGGGCTCCGGACCGCCTCGTACTGATTCAACCGTACAACCCGAAGACGGGGCAGGTTTACGGGCGAATCGATCGCGTGGACGTCGAGGAGATCGAAGCGCACCACTCGGGACTGGCAGGTCTCGCGCTACTCGAGACGGGACCAAGCTATACGTGGCTGGGCACCGATGGCACCGACGCAATCGGCACCGTCACGACGACGTCGAACTTCCTCGGCGTCCTCGGAGTGGGCGCGGCGCTCGGCCGTCCGATCGCGCCCGGCGACGAGCGCATCGAGCCGCGGCCGGTGATGCTCGCCTACGACGCGTGGCAGCGGCGGTTCGGCGGCGATCCTGCCGCGGTCGGCCGCACGATCGCCTTCAACGAGCGTACGCTGCAGATCGTCGGCGTGCTGCCGGCGGACTTCCTCCTGCCGCCCGAGTCCGGCGTCTCTGGCGGCGATCTGCTCGTCCCCGAACCGCCGGATCCAAACGAAGTCGGCAACCCGCGGGCCGGCACGTGGGCTCCCGTCGCGCGGCTGAAGCCCGGCGTCAGCGTCAGGGCGGCGCAGGCCGAGACCGACCTGCTGATGGCCCGCATGCGGATCGCGTATCCGAAACTCGGCGCCGAGCGCGCGCTGCGCGTCGCTGATCTGCAGTACGGCTTGTTCGAGCTGCTCCACCCCCGGCTGTGGCTGCTCATCGGCGCGTCCGCGTTCGTAACGCTGATCGCGTTCACGAACCTCGCGAGCCTGCTGATGGCCCGCGGCGCCGCGCGCCGCCAGGAGATGGGGATCCGCGCCGCGATCGGCGCCAGCCGAGGGCGTCTCGTGCGCCAGCTCCTCGTCGAGAGTGAAGTGATCGCGATCCTCGGCGCGATCGCCGGGTTCGCCTTCGCATCGTGGATCTTCGAGCTCCTGGCCGCGCGCGTGCCGCAGGGCTCGTTTCTCCTGCTGCCCGACCGCGTTGATGCGCGCGCGCTCACGTTCGCGATTGCCTCGGCGCTGGCGTGTGGCGCGGTGTTCGGTGTGTTGCCCGCGCTGCGCGTGTCGAAGGCGGATCTCGAGGGGGCCCTGCGCGGACGGCTGCGGCCCTCGGCCCCGGGCGCGCGACGCGCCGGAGCCGCGCTCGTCACCGCGGAAGTCGCGCTCGGGCTCGTGCTCCTCTGCGGCGCGGCACTCATGGCCAACAGCCTGGTCCGCGCACAGACGGTCGATCTCGGTTACGAGCCGTCGCGCACCGTGGCAATGTCGCTGTTCCCACCCGTGGTGCGGTATCCCACAGCGGCGCAGCGCTACGACTATTGGATGGCGGCGCTCGATCAGGTCCGGCGCGTGGCGGGAGTCGCCGCCGCCGGCGCCATCGACTACCTGCCGGTAGGCGGCGTCGCCCCGCCGAACGGGCTCGGCGCCACGGCGCCACGCGGTAGCGGTTTGTGGGGAGTGACGCCGGACTACTTCGCCGCCATGCAGACGCCCTTCGTCGAAGGCCGTACCTTCACGGCGCGCGAAGCGGTGGGCGACGTGCCGGTCGCGATCGTCAACCAGACCGCGGCGCGATTCTTCTGGCCGGAGGAGCGCGCCGTGGTCGGGCGCGTCCTGCGGCTGGAAAAAGTGCCGCCGATGCAGATCGTCGGCGTCGTGAAG
>Ga0070673_100002474_pt1 | contig 11273 bp, 8 predicted proteins | sample KBSM23metaG_FD_65342 | JGI IMG/M metagenome (GOLD analysis project Ga0070673, IMG submission 65342) | Miscanthus rhizosphere microbial communities from Kellogg Biological Station, Michigan, USA - KBS M2-3 metaG | ecosystem: Host-associated > Plants > Roots > Rhizosphere > Soil ...
CGCTTAGCAATGAGCATGCCACCGTTTGCTATTTCATTCAACCGTGTTGCTCTGAGTTCAACATTCCTGTACTGATCGCCGCCGCAGGCGGTCAGAGGCGCAATGAACCGTTTAAAATCAGAGGTATGGGCGGGTCGGCGCGGCGTCCGAGGGTCGCCTTGTCTAATGGACGGGCGGCGTATTCACCCACACGACCCGCGTGATCCCCGGACCTGGATTGCGGTAGCTGTGACCAAGAACCGAGCTAAAGAAGAACGAATCTTGTGCACGGGCCAGGTAGGTACGGCCGCCAACGATCAGCTCGAGTTGCCCCTCCAAAACCAGGCCGAGCTCCTCCCCTTGATGTTGGATGGGGTCTTCGCGGCCGCCTTGGGGCGCGATAGTGTGGATATTGGCTTCCAACAGAACGCCTTGCCCAAAGGGCACAAGCCGCTCGTACTGGATCCCCTCGCCACGTCTCAGCGGGTCGACATTGAGCACCGGCCGGCTGCCGGGGCGGGACACGATTTCGCCCTCCGGGGGATCGGCAAGAAGATTGGCAAGGGTGATTTCAAGCGCTTTGGCAATTCGTTGGAGCGTGGGAAGCGATGGCACGACCCGATCCGCCTCAATCTTCGACAGCATGCTCTTCGAGCATTCCGCCAGATCAGCAAGCGCCTGCTGCCGCATTGCCTTGGCGAGGCGGGCGTGACGAATGCGCGCGCCGAACAGCAGCGGCGGAGTCTGCTTCACGGTCCGTCCTGCCATAGGATGCGCCCCCTGACTGTCCGCGAATCGCGGAATGTTGAATGTCATACAACTTTTGTAATTTTTTCCCCTGTCAGTCAACTGAGCGACAATGGACCGCGATAGGCTGCATCGTACCGGCCCGAATGCTTTGGCCGGGCCGGCTACTCCGTCCGCAGACCCGCAAGCATCGCAGCGCACGGATATTTTTGCCGTCGGTGCAGCCGAGCTCGCTCGCCGCGTGCGCGAACGAGAACTATCGCCCGTCGAAATCGCCGAAACGTTTCTCTCTCGGCAAGCCGACCTTGATCCGAATCTGCACGCCTTCTGCACGCCGACACCGGAAGTGGCGCGCGCTGCGGCTCGGCAAGTCGAAGCTGATCTCGCGGCGGGGCGGCCGGTCGGCCCGCTTGCCGGCGTCCCCGTCGCGATCAAGGATCTGATTTCCACCAAGGGCATCAGGACGGTGGGCGGAGCCCGCGCCTACGCCGGCTTTGTGCCGGAGGAAGACGACATCGTTGTTGAGCGCCTTTCGGCCGCCGGCGCACTCATTCTCGGCAAGACCAATGTCGCCGAGTTAGGCTACGGCGCAGTCGGCCACAATCCGGTGTTCGCGACCACGCGCAACCCGTGGGCGCTCGACCGCACCTCAGGCGGCTCCAGCGCCGGTTCCGCGGCGGCGGTCGCCGCGGGCATGGCGCCGGTCGCTCTCGGTAGCGACGGCGGAGGATCGATTCGGATTCCCGCAGCACTTTGCGGCATCGTCGGCTTCAAGCCCTCGATGGGCCGGGTGCCGCTCTATCCTGGCTGTCGCGACGACCGGTTCCCGGGCTTCTCCGGCTGGGAATCAATTGAGCATATCGGGCCGATGGCGCGAACGATCGCCGACATCGCGCTGGTCATGTCTGTGATCGCGGGACCTGACCCGCGCGATCGTCACAGCATTCCTGCCGGCGATGTTGATTGGCGGGCCTCGGCCGCCGGTAAGATGCGAAGCAAGCGATTGGCATTCACGCCCGATTGGGGTTACGCGGCGGTCGATCCCGAAGTGCGTGACATCTGTGCGCGCGCAGCCGGGACGTTCGAGCGCCAACTCGGTTGCGATGTGGAGGTAGCGGCACCCGAATTTGCCGACGCCTCTATTTCTTTCGAAGCGCTCGTGGCACTCGAAAGCGATCTAACCGGCATGCGCCGACTGTTGCAGAACGACCGTCAAGCCTTCTCACCGGACCTCGCCGCTATGATTGAGCGGTCGTGGACCGCGCTCGAATTCACCGACGCCATCGTCGCGCGGAAGAAGATCGTCAATGCGATCTGGCGCTTCATGCAGCGCTATGACTTGTTGTTGACGCCTACGGTTGCCGTGCCGGCGTTCGATCTCGACATTGCGGGGCCGCGGTCGATCGATGGCAAAGATGTCCCCCCGCCAGGCTGGACACCTTTTACCTACATCATGAATCTAACAGGGCAGCCAGCGATCTCAATGCCGGCCGGGTGGACACGGTCGGGCCTTCCCGTCGGACTACAAATTTGCGGACCGCATCTCGGCGACGAAATCGTGCTGCGCGCGGCTGCGGCTTACGAAGCTGTGGCGCCATGGTCCGACCGCTGGCCACCGCTCACTTTCCAACATATTGCGCGCCGCAGTCCCTCTAATTGGACAACATGATTGCGGGTCCACCGTACCCAATAACGACGATGGGATAGCATCGCGCCTTCGGATGCTGGCCTCCTCTCCAGCCACCTTGAAACAGAACCCGGCCGGTTTGGGAATCCCGACCGATTCAGTCCAAAAGAATCAGACTTTAGGCGTCGGGGCTTCTTTTTGCTTTCGTGTGCCGCAGTGTCCGCCACCACGACGTTGCAAGAGCAAACGGCTTTCGCAGGCCCCGAGTGGGCGCCCAATTTAGGGGATTTATTTGCCCGGATTTCGGGGTGCGCGCAGGCGCTTGTCCCGGAACCCGACGGCACTTTGCTGCATCTCGGCTTCATCACTTTCGGACGCGCCCGATGGACCCTCGCCGGATCCTCTCGCCGACCTCGAGGAGGCGCGCGACGAAACTCATTCGCGCCAGCGAGTCGATCAACAGCCTCAGGCTCGAAAGATTGAGCCGCGACAAAGCCATGCCGAGCGCAATCGCAAGACCTTGAATCACAAATTGCAGGGCCGAGGACAGGCCCAACATCTGCAGCATCTGACCGAGCTGGGTGAGAAACAGCGCGGCGCCGGCAACGGCGACCATGCTGCCGATACCGCCTGTCATCGCGGTACCGCCGAGGACTGCGGCCGCAATCGGTGCGAGCAGATAGGGTTCACCTACCCTCAGCGTCGGATTTCGGATGAATGCCGAAATCAGGATACCCGCTACACCGTAGAGTAATGCGGCAACCGTGAAAGCGGCGGCTTGGTAGGCGGCGACATTGATGCCGGCGATCCAGGCGGAACGCGGATTGGCTCCGACAGCTGAAAAGCGGCGACCCATCGCTGTTTTGCGCAGGATGACGTTGAGGATCAGCGCCAGAGCGGCCGCCACCCATACGGTGAAGTTAATGCCGAGGAACCGCGCATCGCCCCAAGCCGCCATTCCCGGCGGCACGCGTGCCTCTTGAGGAAGCGACTCGCGATACCAGAGCGTGGCTCCGGTCGTTATCGCGCCAATGGCCAAGGTGACAATCAAAGCATTTAACTCGAAGACCGCGATAAGAAGCCCATTGATCAAGCCAATGAACGTGGCGAAGAACAGCGCGCCGAGGACCGCCGCCAGGATGGCTTCGTCGTTACCCGCCGAGAAGCCGAGGACGATCGTGCTCGACAGCGTAATGACCGCGGGGATCGAAAGGTCGATGCCGCGAGCCATGAGCACCAGCGTCTCACCGATGGCGGTGATGGCGAGAAATGCGGCCAGGGGGATGATGGCGAGGAAAGTTGAGGGCAGCAGGCTGCGGGGCGCGATTATCGCGCTCAGCGCAACAAGCGCGATCATCGCAATCCAGATCGCCGCAAAGCGCAGCTGCACGCGACGGCCGCGGAGCGACGGCGCGGATCGCGGGCGCAAGCTGCCGGTGAGGGCGTCGGCGGGTGTGCTCATCGCATTTTCAGCGCGGCGATCGCCTCGCCGCATGCAGCGCGGATGTTTTGCCAAGCGCGGCGGATCGGCTGCAAGCCGGAATAGAGAGCGACAGCAAAGAGTGTCAGCGCTCCGCTAGTCATGATGCCCGCCCCGGTATTGAGCCCCAGCAGGGTAATGATGTTGACGGTGAGCGCGAAGAACAACGCACCCAGCAGGGCACCCACGAAGGAGCCGCGGCCGCCGGACAGCGCGGCGCCGCCAAGCACCGCCGCCGCAAGGCTGCTCAACGTGTAGCTGGCGCCAATGATTGGGGTGCCGACCCCGACCTCGGAACCCACAAAAAGACCGCTGAGCACGGCGATCACGGCGGACAGGAGGAATGCGCGCAGGTGGACTAGATCGACGCGGACGCCGTTGCGCTTGGCTGCCTCTTCGCGAAAGCCGACGGCACGCAGCCGGAGACCGCTGCGTGTGCGGTAGAGCCAGATGTCTCCGCAGATGGCGCCGGCAAGAATCACGAAGAACGAGGCCGGGATGAACCCGACGCGGGTCTGGAAGAAGTCGATGAAATCCTCGCTGATCACGCCAAAAGGCGACGGCCGCAGATATAGCGCGATGCCCTGCACTACGCTTAGCATGGCTATCGTGGTGATTACGGAGTTGATGCCGACGTAGCGCACCAAGGCGCCGTTGGTCAGCCCGACGACAATACCAACGCCAAGGCAGGCCAGGGAGCCGAGCAAAATGAGGCCTGCATCAAAGCCGTCGGCCATCAGGAATGAGCCGATCACGACGGTCAAGCTTATGACCGCACCCACCGAAACGTCGAAGCCGCGCACCATCAAGACGTTGAACTGAGCCATGGTCACGAGCGCCAAGGGCGCGGTCGCCAGCAGGATATGCTTGATGTTGAGCGGCGTGAGAAACACGTTCGAGCGCAACGACGCATATCCGCCGATGGCGAGAATCATGAGACACAGGAACAGCAGCGGCACCCACCACTGGTTGCTGCCGCTAGCGAGCAGCCGGCGCACATGGGTAGCGGAAAACCAGGCCGGCCGCGCGCTCTGGATCGCATCCTTCGCGGATGCGGCGAACCTCCGTGAGCGCAGGAACGACGAGACGATACTCTCTTCCGCAATCTCGTCACCCCTGAGCTCGCGAATAACACGCCCGCGCGAGAAGACGAGTATGCGATCACACAGACCGGCCAATTCCATTGCGTCGGAGGAATTGATCAAGCAGGCAACGCCCTCATCGACCTTGGCGCGGATCGCGCGATAGATGTCGAAGCGCGCTTTTGCGTCAACGCCCTGGGTCGGCTCATCGATCAGCAGCGCCTTGGCCCGATGCAGAAAGCTGCGCGATAGGACGGCCTTCTGCTGATTGCCGCCGGACAGGCCGGCGATCGGCTGATCAATGTCCGTTGCAACGATATCGAGCTTTTCGACCAGCGAAAGCGCCGCGGCGCGTTCCTTCGGCGCGGAGATAATCCCGGCGGTAGCAAATTCAGCAAGAACCTGCACGGTCATATTTTCGCGCACGCCCAGTCCAGGAAAGATCGATTCAGCGACTCGGTCGGCGCTGAGCGAAAAAATGCCGGCGGCGAGGGCATCACCCGGCGTCGCCGGGTGCACCAGTCGTCCATGACAAACCATCTCGCCGATTGAATGCTCAAGCCCGCCGACGGCTCGCAGCGCTTCGCGCTGCCCATTGCCCTCGGCGCCGGCAAATCCCACTACCTCCCCGCGGCGAACAAAGAAGGCGACATCGTGGAAACGGGATCCTGACAGCCCCGTGGACGACAGCACAATGTCCGTCGGTACCAACCCCGATCTCATCGGATATTCGGTCTCGATTGGGCGTCCGACCATCAGCGAGATGAGATCGCTTTCCGAGAGTCGATCGTTCACCTCATAGGTGCCCTGACCCTCGCCGTCGCGGAGAATAGTCACTCGGTCGGCGAGAGCGAGAATTTCTGGCAATCGGTGGCTTACATACACCACCCCCGCCCCGGCGGTGACGATGCGGCGGACGATGGCGGTCAGCTTCTCGACGCCGGAAATGTCCAGGCTCGACGTCGGCTCATCGAGCAGCAGGACTCTCGGGTTCGCGGCCAACGCCTTCACGATTTCAAGGAATTGGCGCTGCGACGGGCTCAAATGGCCAACCAGCGCGTCCGGCGAAATGCCAAGCTCGTAGGCGGCAAGCTGCTTCGCTGCCCACTCCCTTCTGCCTGTCGCGGGTCCATCCACGGCGGCGAGCAACAGATTCTCCGCCACCGTCAGCTCGCGCACCAGCGAGTCGTCCTGGTACACGACGGCGAGACCGAGCCGCCGTGCCTGGAGCGGGTCCGCCGCGATCAGCGGTTCCCCCATGATCGTCACCCGACCCTCGTCGGCGGAGATCGCGCCGCCGGCGATGCCGAGAAGCGTGCTTTTGCCCGAGCCGTTCTCGCCGAGGACGGCGTGAATTTCTCCCGGCCGGCATTCGAAATCTACCCGATTGAGCGCCTGCACGCCGGGATAGCGCTTGGAAATGCCGGACAGTTCGAGCGAAACGGCGCCCATCACCCCATCCCAGAAAGCCGCGCGTCCATTCTATCTTGAACCAAGCGAAAACGGCTGGGAACGGCTTTCTCGCTTGCGTTCAGTGCGAAACGGGCGCGGCTTACCGCGCCCGTTCCGCATTCTTACTAACGCTCGCGCTCGCTATTGTTTGGCGAACATTGCCTTCATCATGTCGTTGTCGACCAGCGTGTTGAGCGAGGCGCTCTCCGGAATAGCCGGGTCGCACTGGCCCTTGACGACCGGACGCATCTTGAACGGTACGTCGATGGCCGGCGGAACGTCCTTGCCTTCCTTCTTCATCATCGCCGCGGTCAGGGCAAAGCGGGCTTGGTCGTTCTGACCGTTCGAATAGTAGATCTTAAAGTTGGGATCATTGGCTTTTTCCCAATCGCAGATGACCCCCATTTCGTCGGTGCGAAGCGTGACGATCACGTCGGGTTTCTTGTTGGCCGCTTCGTAGGCCCGCACGCCGCCGCGGAACCCGTCCGCGTATTCGAACAGAACCGCATCGACGCTACCATGCTGGGCTAGGAAGCCCGACATCGCCTTGAACGAGCCCTCTTGCGTCCAGTTGGTGTCGGCCTTGCCAAGCAGCTTCAGGTTCTTGTGCTTGGCGATCTCTTCTTCGGAGCACTTCTGCCAACCGGCGCTGAGCGGGTTACCAGGCGTCCCGCCTAGTTCGACGATGGTCGTCGGATCCTTCTTCGATTGATCAAGCACGATTTTGACGAACTCGGTGCCGAGTCCACAGATGTTCTCGGCGATGGCCGTGACAAAGTCCTTGCCCGGCTTGCCGCCGACATAGGTGCCGTTGTGCAGTACGACCAGGATGCCTGCCTCGGAGGCTTCCTTGACGGTCGGCAGCAGCGCCGGCCCGGCATCGGCAAAGATCACGATCACGTCGACTTTTTGGGCGATAAAGGCGCGCATGTCCGAGACCGCCTTGGTGGCATCGCCGGCGGCCGAGGTGTAGATGATCTTTTTGATGCTCGGATAGGTCAGCGCCTGTTCGATGAATTCCATCTTGGTGACTTGGCGCCAGACATTCTCGCCAAAACCATCCGCATAGGCCACGGTGAGATCGCCGTGCCCCGTCTCACAGACGTTGTTCTTCCAGCATTCGAGCGCTAGCTTGCGCTGTTCTGGCGTGAGATCCATCGCGGCGCGCTTGATGGCTTCGATGATCACCGGCGAGACATTGTCGGTCCGGCCCACGGCCTTCATCATTAATTCATTCGCGTCCCGCGCGTGCAATGCCGTGCCCGCAGACATCAACATTGCTGCAGTTACGATCGGAACGGCCCAGGAACGCATTGCCTTGAACTGACTCTTCATGATCGTCCTCCCTTGGAAGTGTTGGTAAGTCAAGCGATGGCGGTCCGGTTCTATTTGTTCTTCAGCCACGGGTAGCGCGCGGTGTCCTTTCCGGCATAGTCGGGATCGAGATAGATGAAGCACCGCTGAATCTTTCCGTCGCGAATCTCGAACACGTCGCACCAGCGGCCGGCCAAGTGCTCGGGCGCACCGGCACGCCAGGCGCCGTCACGATGTTCACCTTCGCTAGTCCCTTCGCACACTACGAGGTCGCTGCCGGAGAAGATGAAGTTGAAATGGGAAAAGTGATGCCGGATCGACTTCAGCGTGCTGCCGATGTCGCCGAACATCTGTCCGATCTCCTGCTTGCCATAGGCCAGCCCCCATTTCGGAAAGTAGACCTGTGCATCGTCGGCGAACAGATCCAGGATGCTGCCCCCGTCCCAGGTTTTTCCCGCCCTGTCGAAGGCCTTCAGATACTCGATCACCACCGACTTGCGCTGCTCGTCCGTCATGGTCTGTTTAGCTACCGCCATCGATCTCCTCCTTGAAGCGATACTGCATCCGTCGCCAGCAAGTGCCTTGCTGATGCTATCGGGCCAGCTTCTTGCGTTCCTTGTGAGCGGCGGCGGCCGCCAAATAAGCGAAAGCCAGAATTGGACCGATCGTAGCACCGCCAGCCCAGTAAGCGCGGGCCGACGCCGAGGCGACGCAATTGCCGACGCCGTAAAGGCCGGCAATTGGTTTGTCCTGATCGTCGACCACTTGGCCAGACACGTTGGTCTTCGGTCCACCCTTGGTATCGAGATTGCCGCCGGTGAGCAGAGCTGCGTAGTACGGTCCCTGGTCGGAAATAGGAAACATGGTCGAATTGGGCCCCGACGGCGACGGCGCTACCGAGCCATTGAACAGCAGCTCGACCTGACGCTCGCCCCGCTGAAAGTCGAAATCTCTTCCACCTGACGCAAATCCGTTGAATCGCTGAATCGTCGCGCCCAAAGTCTTTTCGAACTCCGGCGCCAGCCTCAATCCGCCGGTGATTTTTTCGTAGCGCGCCAGCCGCTGTTCGATTGCCTTGGCCAGGGTGCCTATCGTGGCGCCCTTGATGACGTGGGAATCGGCGGTGCCGGGAGGAACGATGAAGCGGCCGTACTCGTCGCTCGCGCTGTGCTCCTGGCTGCGCTGGTCCCAGATAGCGATCAGCAAAAGGTTCGGATACTCGCCGCGGGCACCGTCCCACTGAAAAAACGCTTGTGCCGATTCATTGTAAGCGAGTTTTTCATTGGTTACGCGATGCCCCTCCTTGTTCACGTAGATCATCGAGTCGCCCGACGGCGAGAAGGTGCCGATCAGGCCGGGATCGCCGGCCACAGCCTTCTCAAAAACGATGGGACACATCCACGCATAGTTCATGTTACGCAGTTGCGCGCCGAGTGCACCGGCTATGTAGACGAAATCTCCCTCATTGCTCCGCGCTGCGCACCCGCCATAAACCGGCGCACTGAGATAGTTCTTGCGCAATTCGATGTTATGAGTGAAGCCGCCGCTGCAGAAGACGACGGCCTTGCGCGCAAAGAAGCGCTTCTTGCCCTTTGCCGTGTCGGCTTCGACGCCGACGACCTCACCCTTGCCGTTCCGGATGACGCGCTGCACGCGGTGCCCGGTACGGATATCGACGCCGTCGCGCTTGGCCGCGGCCGACATGGCCTCGACCGCCACCTCGCCGCCATCGGACATACTCTCGCGTGCGCCCTTGGGAAGAAGGACACGGCCCTTCGACGCTTTGTCCTCGGGGAGTTCTGCCCAATAGTCGGGCACGAAGTCGCAATGACGATATTCGAGCGCGCCCTTTTTACTCAGCAGTTCGGTCGCGTTTGAAGCGTTGTCGTAGATCGCTTCGTACTGCGAATACTCCCATTCGGGCATCCCGAGGCGCGGTGCGTCCGGATTGTACATTTCGGGCCGCGACAGACGGGCCATGTAGCGGATACAGTCTTTTTTTGGATCCTTGATGCCCGCGGCCTTCATGGCTGCGTTGTTCGGTACCCAATACCAGAACGCCGCCTTGCGTGTTGTTCCGCCAAGTTGCAGTGCCTTTTCCAGAATGAGCACCTTGTTGCCGTGCCAACGGCTGAATAACGCTGTCGCAAGCCCGGCAATGCCGCTGCCGATGGCGATAACATCGTACTCGCCATCGAATTTCCCCTTGGCGGGCGCCGGCGCTGCAGATTTGCGAGCGATGGTGGCCATTGGAACCTCCCTGTTTCTCGAAAGTGTGCCGTTATCCGGGCGGCGCGATCTTTCAACTTTCCAATTTTATCGAATCCGAAAAATGCCAGTGAGACCCGATATTTGGCCGTTGGCACCGAGATCGAAATAGGCTAGCGTTGCCGTACTCTCCGCCTGCGCAAATTGGGGCCGCCAGAGTCCTGCTGCGGGGAGTGGGTCGAATTCGCTGTGGCATCCGCAATGCCCCGATGATGACCTGGGGAGGACGCCAATGGTGCCCACGGCCGGCCAGCGGCCGGGCCTCGCCGCGTTTCGCGGCCTTGAGCAGTTTCACGTTCGAGGCGACAGCGACGGAGTAGGTTATTGCATTGCCGAAGCTCAGCCCTATGCGCTTGAGTTTTGCAATCGCGCTGATGTCATTTGCTTGTTGTTAGGCGATATCAACAGCACTGCGAAATTTGAGGATGATCACGAGAAACCGCTCCTGTTCCTGGGTGACACTACCGCCTTTCATCCGCGCATTGGTAACGTCCGGGTGCGCGCCGGCGACGTGCGGCATGGATTCATAGCCTTCAGCTACAGCGAGGATTTCCAAGGGTTTCTCGACGATCGGAGTGTCATTGGACTGCGCCGCGATGGCAGCCGCAACAATATCCGCAATGACGCGATCAGATTTCTTGCCCGTTACGTTCGGGATCGGCTGCGCAGACCGGAAGTACTGCAGCCGCTTGAGCTTCAGTTCCTTGCCGTTGGCACTTATGTGGAGACGTTGCGCCAGCTTGACGCCGCCCGCGCGGCGCGGCGGGGTGCGCTGTCTGATGAAGAATTCGCGAAGCTGTGCGACTACATCGAGGATAACCTCGAACGCAAACTTTCCTGTGCTGATCTATCTCGTGCAGTGAATATGCCGCTGCACATCATATACGACAGCGTGAAAGGCCGCACCGGGCGCTCACCTTACAATTTGGTGATCGAGAAGCGCATCGAGCGCGCGCGGATTATGTTGCAGCAATCGAAAGCGTCGATTGCCGAGATCGCCTGCGCTTGCGGCTTTTCTTCGCAACAGCATTTGACGGCGACGTTGTCGCGACGTTTGGGCCGCACCCCGCGGCGGCTGCGACACGAAGCATAATCACATCGGAGCACGCCAGTCCCCGGGGGGTTTTCCTTCTTGCTTGGTGCAAATACCGGCGTGGGATATAATTTCATTGAAGTCGCTCCCTGCGGCTTCAATCGGATGACCCAGTGCACCCTCGCTCCACGTCGCGGAGCGAGGGACTTCTGATCAAAAGTTCCGAACGGCGGGTTTCTGGCCGCCGGGATGAATAAACTAGGGCGGTTGCCGCTCACCTCGCACACAGCA
>Ga0070673_100002475_pt1 | contig 11272 bp, 4 predicted proteins | sample KBSM23metaG_FD_65342 | JGI IMG/M metagenome (GOLD analysis project Ga0070673, IMG submission 65342) | Miscanthus rhizosphere microbial communities from Kellogg Biological Station, Michigan, USA - KBS M2-3 metaG | ecosystem: Host-associated > Plants > Roots > Rhizosphere > Soil ...
CACCGTCACGGTGACCGTGACATCCGTCAACGACAACCCGATCGCCAACCCGGACACGCTGACCGTCGCGGAGGACAGCCCGGCGACGACGGTCGACGTCCTGGCCAACGACAACAGCGGTCCGGATACCGGCGAGACGCTGGTGATCAAGTCGGTCACCCAGGGAGCGCACGGGGCGGTGACGATGGCGTCGCTGACCGCGACCAGTGTCAGCTACCAGCCGGCGGCCAACTACAACGGCCCCGATTCGTTCACCTACACGATCAGCGACGGCAACGGCGGCTTCGCCACCGCCACCGTCACGGTGACCGTGACGCCGGTCAACGACAACCCGGTCGCCAACGCCGACGCCGTGACGGTGCCCGAAGACAGCGCTGCGACCACGGTCAACGTCCTGGCCAACGACAACAGCGGTCCGGATACCGGCGAGACGCTCGTGATCAAGTCCGTCACCCAGGGAGCGCACGGGGCGGTGACGATGGGATCGTTGACGGCGACCAGTGTCAGCTACCAGCCGGCGGCCAACTACAACGGGCCCGATTCGTTCACCTACACGATCAGCGATGGCAACGGCGGCTTCGCCACCGCCACCGTCACGGTGACCGTGACCCCGGTCAACGACGCGCCGTCGTTCGTCAAGGGTGCGGACCAGTTGACCTCGGCTGGCGCGGGACCGCAGACCATCGTCGGCTGGGCGACCGGCATCAGCGCCGGGCCGCCGGATGAAGCCACGCAGACGGTCACGTTCGCCGTCTCGACGGACAACCCGGCGCTGTTCGTCGTGGCGCCGACGATCGCACCAAATGGCACGCTGACGTTCACTCCCGCGACGAGCGGCAGTGGTGTGGCGCACATGACCGTCACTCTGAGGGACAACGGCGGCACGGTGAACGGCGGGATCGACTCCAGCGTCCCGGCGACGTTCTCGATTGCTCTGCCGGTGACGACGACGACGACGCTCACGTCCCCGACCGTGAGCCCGACAACGTACGGCCAGGCCGTGGTCCTGAATGCGACGGTCAGCAGCACGAGCGGCGTTCCGGGCGGCGCTGTCGATTTCACCGACAACGGCATCGTGCTCGGTCATGTGACGCTGATAAACGGTAGCGCCTCTCTGACGACCACCGGGATCGGCGCCGGCACCGCGCGCACCGTGAAGGCGGTCTATCAGCCGGCGGCAGGGTTCCTCACCAGCGAAGCGTCCCTCAGCCGCGCCGTCACCGCGGTCGCCACGACCTCGACGTTCGCCGCCACTCCGCCGACCGTTCAGTACAGCGACGTGGTGACGCTCGAGACAACGCTCACGCCTGGCAACCTTGGCGGGACTCTGCCCGCCCAGCAGGCACAGTTCAAAATCGGGACGCTCGTGGTTGGGACGGCTAACTTCGCGTGGGATGCCGCGGCCGGCGTCGCGCGGGCCAGATACACGGGACCTCTCGTTGAACCGACGTTCACGGCGACAGGGGGAGCCCTGAAGCCAGGGTCCAAGACGGTCACCATCACTTATCTCGGGGTGAGCCCGAACTATACGGTGACCAACAAGATGAGTTCGATGTCGATTACGCGTGAGGACGCCGCGGTCGCGTATACCGGCGACACGACCGTCGTCTGCACGACGTGTTCGGCCGTCGCGGTCCAGTTACGCGCAAAGGTCAGCGATATCGATGCGTCCGCCGGCGACCTTCGTAACGCCACGGTCCAGTTCGTCAACCGGACGACCGGATTGACCATCGCCACAGTTGCGGTCGCGGCGGACGGCACCGCCAGCACCACCTGGACCGTCAACCTGGGAACGGCGACCACGCAGACAACGAAGATTGGAATGGTGGTGGGCGGCTACTACATCCGTACCAACACGCTGGACGACGGGACCGTCGTCGTCAGCAAGCAGTAACGAACGCCGTGCCGGGTCCCAGCACGCTGGAACCCGGCACCAAAACCGAACGGCTTAGAAGATTCCCCCGATCAACGGCCAGTTCTCGCGCGACAGGATCTTGGTCGAGATCGTGGACGCACCCGCACTCTGATTCTTCACCCGCAGCGTATAGTCACCTCCTGCGGCCGGCGGCGTCCATGTGAGCGCCGCCGCGCCAGGCGACGCAAGCGAACTGGCAATGACCTGGCCGGTCGCGTCGACGACTTCGATCGTCACCGGCGCGAGCACGTCGGTCGAAACTGCGGACAACACGACGAGCAGGCTGCCCGGATTCACCGTGAACGCGTCCTGGGCGGACTGCCCTGCGGCCACATCCTGGTCGCTGGTCTGCTTCGTCTCCTTGTGGTCCTTCGTGTCGAAGCTGTCCTCGATGCCATCGTTGTCGTCATCGTCATCCATCGAGTCGACAGTGCCGTCGTTGTCGCTGTCGTTGTCCATAGCGTTCTTGACGCCATCGTCATCCACGTCGTCATCGACGTCGTTGCGCTTGCCGTCGTCGTCGTTATCGTCATCATCGCGCTCGATGCGAGCCTTTTCCTTGGCGCGCGGCAGGCGGACTCTTCCTATGCGGTTGAACATCAACGCACCCGGGTCACCAACGGCGTAGAAGAACGTGCCGACGCTGGCGCTCAGATCGGGAGTAATTCCGAGCGGCATGAACGAGTCGTTGCCGTTGCTGTTGGTGACCGCTTCGGTGAATTGGCCGTCGCCATTGTTGACGCGCTGGCCCAACACAACCTTCGATTGCGGCGGCGTCGATCCGGATGTCCTGTTCGCCCGTCCCGGGTTTGCCAGAATCGTGAGTGACCTTGACGGCACGTAAGTAGTCTTCGGAGAGACGGGCACAAAATCCCTGTCTGGCGCAAGCATCCCGACCTTCGAAGTCGTTGCGGACGAGTCCGTGTAACCAATGAGGCCGCTGTCAGGAGCCACGCCGAAGAGATCGGCGACATCGCCCAAGGCGAAGATCGGCGTCTTGTGCTTCGACATGCGATTCGTGCCGGGGTCAAGACTCACGAGATGGCCGCTGCCGGTCACCGTCCAGAGCTTGCCGTCCTTATCGATATTGAGCTGCCGTGGCTCGCGGACCACATCCCCTGTTGCGGACAGCGCCACGAAATCCCAGCGGCGAACTGCGCTACGGGCCATATCGAGTTCGGCGATCGCACCGAAATCGTCGGCTCCGTCCCCCGGTTCCGAGAAATAGATCTTGTCGCGACGCTTGTCGTACGTGATTCCTGAAATGCAGGGGCTCGAAGAGGACGAGCATATGCCGACGTTGTGGCCTACGTACCAACGAATCACTCTGCTCAAGGTGTTATCGGGGCTGGGGGTGAGACGCTGAACGAAACTGGTACCAGGTTCGGCAGCCGGAGCAGGAGAGGTCAGCGAATCCGGTAGCGCAAGGCCGGGATCGGGAAGACTGAGATCCGGGAGAAGCGCCCCGGACACCGAGAAGACGTTGTTGTAATCGTCGATGGCAACGTCCGATCCGCTGTCCGGATTCGCGGGGCCGTTGGGATCAGGAGTGCCGTCAGCCTGTCTCGCCAAGTCGTGCAGCCACGTCGTTCGCCCGCAGTTTCCGTTGATCACCAAGGGATCGGTGGTACCAGCGGCCTTTTGGCAGTCCAGAGTGTCGATGCGTTGGAGTGAACCGGTAGTGTGGACGAAAACGAAGCGTTTGTCCTTGGAGGTGCGGATCTTACGCAGGCCGTTCGCCACACCCGAAGAATCGGGGTCGAGCTCATACGACACCCACTGACCCTTGTTGATCTTCTTACCACCTCGCAGATCGAACTGGTACAGCCGAGGGGCATCACCGAGCTGCACTCGGGTGGTGAACCAGATCCGGTTGCCATCCGACTGGACGTCGACGGCCATGCCGCCCGGCGTGTTGTCCATCTGCTCTGGAAGGTCCCACTCGATCAATTGGACCTTGATGGGGGTGGTCTGCGGAGGCGCGGGAGCGCCGGCGGCGCGCAGGCTGACGGGCGCCGCGGTGTTCAAGACGAACGGCAGGGCTGCGCTGACGGCGAACACCAGTCGGCGCACTTTCGCAGGGTGCATGGTCCTCTCTCCTCCTGTAACGGTGACGCGCCGAAGAACCGCGCTCGGCCCGTCGCGATCACCGACAGTGTCAACGTGCGTGCCACGAAGTCATGCTTGAGCGGTCAAGCTTTGGTTTTTGCCGAGCTGTCACAGGACGGAGCATTTGGCCGGCTGACCAAGTCCGTTCTGGGACACTACCGGCTGGTCCATGCTCCATTCCGCAACCCGGCGGTTGCCGGAGTGGGTAGTGGGTTACACGGGAACAAGTGGTAGGGGCTGTTACAATTCGCGCACCCAACTCATGCTGAAGCTGCTGAATGCCGCCGTCACCGTCTTCCTGACCGCCTTCGTCTACGCCGCATCGACGGATGTCGAGTGGCCGATGCACGGAGGAGCCGGCAACATCCGCTATTCGCCATTGGCCCAGGTGGACCGGACGAACGTGTCGCAACTGAAGGTGGCCTGGACCTACGAATCGGGCGATCACTTCAAGGGTTCAGAGATGCAGAGCAACCCGGTCGTGGTCGGCGGGGTGCTCTATGCGACGACGCCGACCTTGAAGGTCATCGCGCTCGATGCCGCGACGGGCAAGGAGCTGTGGAAGTTCGATCCGAGCGGCGGCGGCGCGTCCAGTTCGAGGTTCAGGCACCGGGGCGTGACCGTGCACGGCGATCGCGTCTTCGTGACCTACCGCAACTGGCTGTACGCGCTCGACACGAAGACCGGGCAGCCCATCAAGACGTTCGGGCAGGACGGCCGAGTCGATCTGCGCGAGGGGCTCGGACGGCCGGCCGACAGGCTCACGGTGACGGCGAGCACGCCCGGGGCGGTGTTCGAGGACATGCTGATCATGGGCAGCACGGTCCCCGAGACGCTGCCGAGCGCGCCCGGCGACATCCGCGCCTTCGACGTCAACACCGGCAAGATCCGCTGGACCTTCCACACCATTCCGCGTCCCGGCGAGCTCGGCTACGAGACCTGGCCAAAGGACGCCTGGCAGATCGCCGGCGGCGCCAACGCGTGGGCGGGCGTCGTCGTCGATCCGAACCTGGCGATGGTTTTCGCCGCGACCGGGTCCTCGTCATTCGACTTCTACGGCGAGAACCGCAAGGGAGACAACCTGTTTGCCGACTGCGTCCTCGCCCTGGACGCGCGCACGGGCAAGCGCGTGTGGCACTTCCAGGGCCTGCGGCACGACGTGTGGGATCTCGACTTCCCGGCCGCCCCCAATCTCGTCACCGTGACGCGCGACGGGCGCAAGGTCGACGCGGTCGCGCAGGTGACCAAGACCGGCTTCGTCTTCGTGCTCGATCGCAAGACCGGGGCCCCGCTCTTTCCGATTGAAGAGCGGGCCGTGCCGGCGTCGGCGATCGAGGGTGAGGCGCTGGCGCGAACCGAGCCCGTCCCGGTGAAGCCGCCGCCGTTTGCGCGCAGCGGCCCGACCGAGGCGATGCTGACGCGGCGGACGCCGCAGGCGCATGCCGCGGTGCTCGAGCAGTTCCGCGCGCTGAAGCGCGGCCTGTTCGCGCCGCCGTCGCGCGAAGGCACGATCATCTTTCCCGGCGTCGACGGCGGCGCCGAATGGGGCGGCGCCGCGTTCGATCCGGACAGCGCGCTGCTCTTCGTCAACTCGAACGAGATGCCGTGGATCGTCCGGCTGATTCCGAACGACGACACGTCGCTCTACAACTCGAAGTGCGCGTCGTGCCACAGGGAGAATCGCACCGGCACGGCGGTGGCGCCGACGCTGATCGACATCGGCGCGCGCAAGACGCGCGAGCAGCTCGCCGACGTGATCCGCCACGGCACGGGCCGCATGCCTGGCTATCCCGACCTGGGCGCGAAGAACATCAACGATCTCGTCGAGTTCCTGATCACCGGCAAGGATCGCGGCAAGGATCCGGGCCTCTTGAACGAGCCGACGTACGTGAAGTATCGCAGCGACGGCGAGACGCTCTGGCGCGATCCGGACGGATACCCGCCGCTCACGCCGCCGTGGGGCACGCTGAACGCGATCGATCTGAACGCCGGCACGATCCGCTGGAAGATCCCGTTCGGCGAGTATCCGGAGCTGGTGGCCAAGGGGCTGCGCAACACCGGCAGCGACAATTACGGCGGCCCCGTCGTCACCGCCAGCGGCCTGGTCTTCATCGGCGCCACCAACTTCGACCGGAAGTTCCACGCCTACGACAAGCTGACGGGCAAGCTGCTGTGGGAGACGACGCTGCCCGCCGCCGGCAACGCCACACCCGCGATCTATTCGCTCAATGGCCGCGAGTACATCGTCATCGCCTGCGGCGGCGGCAAGAACGGCGCCCCGTCCGGCAGCTCGATCGTGGCGTTCGCGCTGCCCCGGGGGTCAGGTCTGTAAACCGGCCGTTCCGGGTGCCAGGCCTCCGACGTGCGTCGGGGGTCAGGTCTGCAAACCGTCCCTTCGCGGTGCCAGGTCAGCCCCTCCACTTCCCCGGAACCCTGACCTGGCACCGCGAACCGTCGGTTTGCAGACCTGACCCCGGGGACGAAGCGCCGGCCTGGCACCGCGAGCGGCCGGTTTGCAGACCTGACCCCCGGTAGAATGCGGCGACCCCCGGTAGAATGCGGCGATGCGGGCAGGGGTGGGACTGGTGGCGATCGCGGCGGTGCTGGGGACGATCCAACCGCCGCAGACGGCAGCGCCGCTGGACGCGGCGTTCGCCAGGTACTGGGACGCCAGGAACCCGAGCGACGCGGCGAAAGCGGCCAACGACATCCTCAAGGCGGCGCCCGCCTTTGACGAGGTCTACGCGCGGCTGCAGCGCGGGCGGACGTATGCCAGGACGCCCCCGACCGGCGTCATCCGCGGGCGCCGCGGCGGGCGGTTCGAGTACTGGCTCAACGTCCCCGCCTCCTACGACCCGGCGCGCCGCTACCAGGCGCGCATCCAGTTGCACGGCGGCGTGATGCGCCCCGACGCCAGCCTGCGCGGCGACGGCAGCGTGCGGCTGCCCGGCGACGAGCAGATCTACATCTCCCCCGCCGGCTGGAGCGACGCGCCGTGGTGGAGCGAAGCCCAGGTCGAGAACGTGCGGCTGATCGTGGACGCCGTGAAGCGCACCTACAACGTGGACGAGAACCGCGTCGCCCTGTCGGGCGTCTCCGACGGCGGCACCGGCGCCTACTACATCGCCATGCGCGACACGACGCCGTACGCCTCGTTTCTCCCCTTGAACGGCTACGTCCTCGTGCTGCGCAGCCCCGAGCTCAGCGTCGGCGATCTCTTCCTGAACAACCTGCGCAACAAGCCGCTGTTCGTCGTCAACGGCGGCAAGGACCCGCTCTATCCCATCGACACCGTCGAGCCGTCGCTCGTGCACATGAGCAGCGGCGGCGTCGCCATCGTCTATCGCCCGCAGCCCGACGCGGGGCACGACACGACGTGGTGGCCGAAGGTGAAGGACGACTTCGAGACGTTCGTGCGGATGCACCCGCGCAGTCCGCTGCCCGACAAGCTGACGTGGGAGACCTCGGATACGAAGAACGTCGGCCGCGCGCACTGGCTGCTCATCGACAGCCTGGGGACCACGCCGAACGACGCGAAGGAGATGCCGGACCTGAATCGGTCGCTCGGCTTCGAGGTCTTCCACAACGGACGCTCGGGACGCGTCGACCTGGTGCGCGCCGGCAACACCGTGACGGCGACGACGCGCGGCGTGAAGGAGTTCACGCTGCTGCTCTCGCCGGATCAGTTCGATCTCACGAAGAACGTGAAGGTCGTGGTGAACGGGCGCACGACGTTCGACGCCCTGGTCGAGAAGAGCGTCGCGACGCTGATGAACTGGGCGGCACGCGACAACGATCGGACGATGCTGTTCGCGGCGGAGATCAGGATCCGCCCTTGATCCGCTTCAGGTCCTTCTGAGCCTGCTCGAACTTCGGCTCGAGCCTGGTCGCGGTCTGCAGGGACGCGATCGCGTCCTGCTTCCGGCCCTGCTTGTCCAGGATCATCCCGAGGCGCCAGTGGGCAACGCCGGTGGACGTCGCGGACGGCTCCGGCTCCTGCGACAGGTACTTCCGCGCGTAGCGTTCCGCGCGCGGCAGATCTTTTCCGGTCGCGAGCAGCGCGCCCGACGCGCGCAGGTACGGCGTCAGGTTGTCAGGGATGGCTTTCTCGGCCTCCGCGAGCGCGGCGTCGAGATCGGCCCATCGCTCGGCGCTGGCATAGGCCGCCGCCAGCACCGAGTACGGCGTCGTGCGGTCGGCGTCGAGCTTCTTCGCGATCACCGCTTCCTTCTCGGCGAGGTCCCAGCGCGGCGTGGCGCCCGACGCGTAAATGTTGGCGAGGTTGGCGTGCGGCTCCCAGCGGTTCGGATCCGCCTGCACCGCCTGGACCCACGTCTGCTCGATTTCGTTCAAGGGCGCCGGTGACTGCCGGGCGAGACGCCGCACCTTCGCGATGCAGCCGTCCACCTTGTTGATCGCGGCGGCCTGATCGACCATCGCGGCCGCTTTCTCCTTGTCGCCCCCCGCAATCCCTGGCGCGCGGTCGTAGAACTCGGAGAGCCCGATCATGGCGGACGTATTCCTGGGATCGATGGTCAGCACCGCTTCCGCTTCGCGCTTGAACCGCTTGGCCAGGCCGAGCTGCTTGAAGATGCTGGCGTTGCCGGCCTGCTCGCCGACGACCTGCGCCACCTGCCAGCGGTACTCGCCATTCTTCGGGTCGAGCGCGGCCGCCTTTTCGGCCGGCGCGAGCGCGCCGTCGACGTCGTGGTAGGCCATCCTGACGCGCGACAGCAGCCACTGCGCTTCGGCGTCGTTCGGGTTCGCGGCGGCACGCGGCTCGATCATCGCCTTGAGCCGCTTCCAGTGCCCGTGCTCCGCCAGGTCGGCCCCCGGCGACAGGGCCCCGCCGCGAAGTCCCGCGCTGCAGGCCACAACCGCCGCGACGATCGCGAACACACGTCGATTCATGGGCGACCCCTCTTCGGGCAGGCTGGATCGGTGCCTTAGACGGAGGGGGCGCGACCGAAGTTGCCGCGTTCGCCGTTGCAGGACGCTACAGCCGCAGCGCCTCGATCGGCTCGACGCGCGTCGCGCGGCGCGCGGGCAGATAGCAGGCAAGAAGGGCAACGACGAGGAGGATCGATGTCGCGATGGCAAACACACTCACGTCGTGTGCCGTTACGCCGAACAGCAGCGACTGCAGGTAGCGGCCCAGGACGAGCGCTCCGGCGAGACCAAGAACCAGGCCGGCACCGGCCGTCCGCAGCCCCTGGCCCATGACCAGGGACAGGATCGAGGCGCGATCGGCGCCCAGCGCCTGCCGGATGCCGAACTCGCGGACTCGCTCGCTGACGCCGAACGCAAGCACCCCGTAGATGCCGATCGCGGCGAGCAACAGGGCGATCGCGCCGAAGAGCGACAACAGCGTCGCCGGCATCCGCCGCGGCTGCAGCGCCTGCGAGAAACGATCCTCGAGCGTGCGCACGTCCGAGATTGCCCGTCCGGCGTCGATCGCCTGCACCGCGGCGCGGACCTGCGGCGCCAGCGACGCGGCGTCAACGCCGCTCTTGAGCAGGATTCCCATCAGCGGCTGCGCGACCTGCGCCACCGTGAAGTAGATGCGCTCCTCCGGCACCGCGACGGCGACGTCGCCGCCGTTGATCGTGCCGACGACGCCGACGATGGTGTAGTTGCGCGGGCTGCCGAAATTCAGTTGCCGGCCGACCGGATCGATCCCGGCGAATTGCCGTTTGGCGAGGAACTCGTCGATCACCACGACGCGCTGCGACGTCGCCGTGTCGGCGCTGGTGAACGTGCGTCCGGCGAGAAGCGGGATGCCGAGCGCCTTGAAATACGCTCCGCCGACCGTCGTCAGAAACGCGTGCGGCAGCTGGTCGTTCGGGCCGACCGGCCGATCGAGCAGGTGGTAGGTGCCGCTGCCGTCCTGGCCGCTGAAGGGAACCGCGTTGCTGAGCCCGACGTGCGACGCGCCTGGAATCGCCTCGAGCCTGTCCAGGAGCGCGCTCCAGAATGCGCGGATGGACGCAGCATCGGGATAGCGCTCGCCGGGCAGCGCGACCTGCGCCGACAGGACGTGCTCTGTCGTGAAGCCAGGGTTCACGCGCAGGGCGCGCGCGAAACTCTTGAGCAGCAGCCCGGCGCCGACGAGCAGCATCACCGCGAGCGCCACTTCCGCGATCGCCAGCGTCGCGCGCACGGCGCTGGTGCGACGGTTCGCCGATCCGCGCGTGCCGTCGTCCTTCAACGCGGCTGCGGGCGCGGTTCGCAACACCGACAGCGCGGGAACGAGCCCGGCGACAAGCCCGGTCAGTATCGCCACGAGCAGCGTGAACGCCAGCACCGGCCCGTTCAGCGACACGCCCGCAGCGGCGGGAACCTGCTCCGCTACCGTGACACCGAGGGCGCGGCTGGCGAGCGAGGCCAGCGCAAGACCCGCGGCGGCGCCGAACGCCGCAATCAACGTCCCCTCTGCCAGCAGCTGGCGCACGATGCGCCAGTGGCTGGCTCCGAGCGTCGCGCGGATCGCCAGCTCGCGGTGGCGGCCGCTGGCGCGCATCAGGAGGAGGTTGGCGACGTTGGCGCACGCGATCAGCAGCACCAGCAGCACGCCTCCTTGCAACAGCAGCAGCGGCGCGCGCGTCTCGCCGACGAGCTGATCGCGGATCGGCACGGCGACGCCGGTGAATCCCGAGTTGCGCATGAACGCGGCACGCTGTGGAACGCGAACGATCAGGCGCGCGACGATCGCCTGCATCTGCGCGTCGAGCTGCGCCACCGTCGCGCCGGGCCGCAGGCGCGCGATCATCGTGCTGAACTCGTTGCCGCGTTCCTGGTCCGACATCTGCGCCGGCGTGAACGCAAACGGCCTCACCATCGAAATGTCGCGCACCGGCAGGTCGAAGTCGCGCGAAAGGACGCCGACGACGACGTGCGCCTCCCCGTTGAGCACGATCGTCCGTCCGACAATGGTGGGATCGGCGGCGTAACGGGATCGCCAGAAGCCATCGGTGAGGATCACGCGCCGATCCGCGCCCGGCGCCGCTTCCGCCTCGCTGAACGCCCGCCCGAGGCGCGGTGCGCGGCCCAGCGTCGTGAAGAAGGACGGCGTGACGGCGAGCGTCAGGATCTGCTCGGGCTGTCCCGACGACGAGAGCGTCGACCGGCGCGTCGTGAACAGCGTCGCGTCTTCGATCGCCGGCGCCTCCGAGCGGCGATCCAGGTAATCGGGAATCGAGACGTCCGTGCGTCCCCCTTCCTTGCCGCTGTTCCAGACGAACACGAGGC
>Ga0070673_100002480_pt1 | contig 11267 bp, 8 predicted proteins | sample KBSM23metaG_FD_65342 | JGI IMG/M metagenome (GOLD analysis project Ga0070673, IMG submission 65342) | Miscanthus rhizosphere microbial communities from Kellogg Biological Station, Michigan, USA - KBS M2-3 metaG | ecosystem: Host-associated > Plants > Roots > Rhizosphere > Soil ...
CCCCCTGGGATGACGAGGCGCGCGACTGCCTGGCGTTGTGGGCCCGGCGCGGCCTGCCGCTGGTCGTCACGCGCCAGCCGCCCGCGCAAGGCGACATGCTGGCCACCGGGTTGCCCGCACCCGCGAGCCATCGCCGCCGCCGGCTCGCCGTGGCCGTCGCGCCGCGCGACGTGTTGCGGCTCGATGAGTTCCCCGACGCCGCCGCCGCCACGGACGACCTGCCGCCGGCCCTCGCGCCGGCGTGGCATGCGCTGCTCGCGGCACTGGCCGCCAACGGGAGCGCCGCCCGGGTCTACGGCGGCCATGGCTGGCAGGTTCTCACCCGACTGGCCTATGTGCATCCGGCGTCCGACCTGGACCTGCTGCTGCCCGTGCGCTCCGCCGCGCAGGCCGACGCGGTCTCGCGCGTGCTCGCGCTCGCGGATGCGCGGGCATGGCGCGGACCGCGGCTGGACGGCGAACTGCTGTTCGAGGATGGGGCGGCGGTGGCATGGCGGGAGTGGGCGGCGTATCGCGAAGGACGCGCGGCGCAGGTGCTGGTCAAGCGGCTGCACGGCGTGGCGCTCGAGCATTTCGCGGCGGAGCCGGCATGAGCGCGTGCGCCCCATGCCGCCCGGCCGATGCCGCACCGCGTGCCGATGCGAGCGCGGTGCATGCGGCCCTGGGCCGGGCCGCCATCGCATCGCTGTACGACGAACTCGCGCTCGCGCCCAAGCCCGGACTCGTGTCCTTCGCCGACGCGGGCAGCCACGGGGACATGGACGCGAGCACCTTCCTGCGCAGCCTGTTCGCGCTGCGCCACTATTTCGTGCGCATCGCGGCCCAGGGCGCGCGCAGCACTGCGTTCGCGCCGCTCGAGGCGCTGGGCATCGAGGCCGAGCGCCGCATGCTGCGCGCCACGGGAGGCGTGAACACGCATCGCGGCGCGATCTTCACGCTGGGCCTGCTGTGCGCCGCGGCGGGCGCGGCCCACGCCGCGGGACTGCCACGCCATGCGGCGAGCCTTCGGCAGATGCTGCTGGCACGCTGGGGCGAGGCGCTGGAGGCGCGCGCGCGCGACCCGCGCGAGACGCATGGCGCCCGCGTCGCCCGCGCGTACGGCCTGCGGAGCGCGTCCGACGAGGCGGCACTGGGGCTGCCGACCTTGTTCGAGCACGTGCTGCCGGCGCTGCGCGAGGCGCGGCGCGCCGGTGCGGGCGACCAGGGCGCGAAGCTGCACGCGCTGTTCACCGCCATGGCCCACGTCGCCGACACCAACCTCGTCCACCGCGGCGGCCTGCCCGCGCTGCGCGACGCCCAGCGCGTCGCGCGCGAGTTCCTTGCCGCGGGCGGCGGCCTGGGGATGGACGCGCCGGCGCGTGCGGCCCGGGTGCACACGATCTTCGTCGCGCGACGCTGGTCGCCCGGCGGCGCCGCGGACCTGCTGGCCGCCGCCTGCCTGGTCGAGCGCCTGGAGCGGCTGCACGGCGTCGTGCAATGACCATCGCGCTTCTGTTTCCGGGCCAGGGCACGCAGCATCCATCGATGTTGGCCTGGCTCGAGTCCGAGCCGGCGGCGCGGCCGGCCCTGCAGCGAATGGCGGCGATCCTGGGCGGCGACTGGCGGGCGCGAACGTCCGACCCGGCCTGGTCGCATGCCAACGCCGTCGCGCAGCCACTGGTCACCGGCGTGAGCCTCGCCGCCTGGTCGGCGCTGGCGGCGGATCTGCCGCGCGTCGTGGCCGTCGCCGGGTACAGCGTCGGCGAGCTGGCGGCCTGCGTCGCGGCGGGCCTGCTGGAGGCGGACGACGCATTGGGCGTCGCGCAGCGCCGCGCCGCGGCGATGGACGACTGCGCCGCGGACGGTGCGACCGGCCTGCTGGCGGTGTCCGAGCTCGACCCTGCGGAGGTCGACCGGACCTGCGCGCGCTGGGGCCTGGAGGTGGCGATTCGCACCGGCGATCGACGCTGCGTGCTGGGCGGCGCGACGGCCGCGCTGGCCGAGGCGGCGGCGCAGCTGGCGGCGCGCGGGACGAAGACCACGCCGTTGGCCGTGCGCGTGGCCTCGCACACGAGCGTCCTGCGGGCGGCGGTGCCCGTGGTGGCGCGCGCGCTCGCGTCCGCGCACTGGCATGCGCCGCGCGTCGCGTGGGTGGCCGGCATCACCGGCGCGGTGGTGCGCGACGTCGCCGAAGTCCAACGGGTGCTGGCCGCGCAGGTGGCGACCACGGTGTGCTGGGACGCCTGCATGGACGCCGTCGCCGAGCGGCGCCCCGACGCCGTGCTGGAGATCGGGCCCTGCAGCTCGCTGGCGCGCCTGTGGCGCGAGCGGCATCCAGCCATTCCGGTGCGCTCGTGCGACGAGTTCGCGAGCGCGCGCGAGATCCTGGACTGGGTTCGTCGCGGCGCCTGAGCGCGAACGTCGGGCGGGCATTCGGCGCTAAGCTCGGCAGACTTGCCGACCTTGCCCTGAAAGCCATTCGTGACGCCTCCGCCGCCCGCATCGCCCGCCCTCGCCACCCCGCCGATGAAGTTCCACGCCGGCGGCCTCGTCAACGCCGCGGTCGTGCTGGGCCTGCTCTATTTCGGGCGCGAGGTGCTGGTGCCGATCACGCTGGCGGTGCTCCTGAGCCTGCTGATCGCGCCGCTGGTGCGCAAGCTGCGCCGCGTGGTGCGCTCGCAGGTGCCGGCCGTGCTGGGTGCCGTGTTCGTGCTGACCGTGCTGGTCGGCGGCCTGGCGGGAACCATCGTCTCGCAGGTGGTGGCGATGGCACAGGGCCTGCCGCAATACGAGTCCACGATCCGCGACAAGCTCAAGACCGTGCAGGACGTGACGCTCGGCCGCGTGATGCAGGGCGAGGCCGGCCGCATGATGAGCCGGCTCGGCGAGGAGGCGGGCGCCGCGTCGGCGCCGTTGCGCGCCACGCTGGAGGGCGCGCCGCTGACGGCGTCGGGCGCGGTGCCGGTGGAGGTGCGGCCGCGCACGCAGACGCCGGTGGAGGTGATCTCGCATCTGTTCTCGTCCATCTGGGGGCCGCTGGGCCGCGCCAGCATCGTGCTGATCGTGATGGTGTTCGTGCTGCTCGAGCACGAGTCGCTGCGCGACCGCTTCATCCGGCTGCTGGGCGGCTCGGACATCCGCCTGACCACGCAGGCCTTCAACGATGCGGGCGAGCGGCTGTCGCGCTTCTTCGTCTCGCAGCTGGCGGTCAACGTCGGCGTGGGCGTCGCGGTCTGGCTGGGGCTCTTGTTGATCGGCCTGCCGCACGGCGTGCTGTGGGCGGTGCTCACGGCGCTGCTGCGCTTCGTGCCCTACGTCGGCGTGTTCATCGCGGCCGGCAGCGCCGCGCTGCTGGCCGCGGCGGTCGATCCGGGCTGGACGCTGGTGCTGGAGATGCTGGGGCTCTTCGCGGGCGTCGAACTGCTGGCGTCGCAGGTCGTCGAGCCGCAGCTGTACGGCCACAGCACCGGCCTGTCGCCGCTGTCGGTGGTGGTGGCGGCCATCTTCTGGAGCTGGATCTGGGGCCCGATCGGGCTGCTCGTGTCGACGCCGCTGACGCTGTGCCTGGTGGTCGCCGGCCGCCACATCAAGGCACTGAACTTCCTCGACGTGCTGCTGGGCGACACGCCCGCGCTGTCGATGTCGGAGCGCTTCTACCAGCGCGCGATGTCGGGCGACCACGAGGAGATCGTGGCGGCGGCGCACGCGTACCTGAAGCGCCGGTCGTTCGCGCGCTACTGCGACAAGATCCTGATCCCGGCGCTGCAGCTGGCCAACGCGGATCTCGTCAAGCACAGCATCACGCCGCAGCAGCAGGCGACGGTCAAGAGCACGGTCGCGCGCGTCATCGAGGCCCTGGGCCCCGATGCCTGCCGGCCCACGTGGCGCAGCCGCCGCGGCTCGGTGCTCGACGAGACCAGCATCGGCGTGCACCTGCGCCTGCAGCGCGAGCGCACGGCCGGCCACTGGCAGGGGCCGCTGGAGGTGCCGCCAGGCTCCGTCGCGTTGTGCATCGGGCTGGGATCGATGCGCGACGACCTCGTCACCGAGCTGCTGGTGCGCATCCTGCGCACGCAGGACATCGACGCGCGCCACCTGTCGCTGGACGACCTGCACCAGGGTCCGCCGCCGGGGGCGAGCGCCGGCAGCATCGCGATGCTGTTCATCGTCAGCGCGTATCCCGCCGACGAATGGGAGCGCATCGCGCCCCTGCTGCCGGGGCTGCGCGAGCGCTTCACCGACGCGGTGTTCGTCGCACTGCTGTCCGACGGCGAGTTCCCGGCGGCCGACGAGGCCATGGATGTCGTCGTGCGCTCGTTCGAGGAGGCCGCGGCGGAGGCGGCGGTCCGCTACGACAAGAAGGCCACGAGCTAGGCCCGAGCGGGCAGGCCCGCGTGCAGCACGATCTTGCCGCGCGCCCGTCCGCTCTCGCCGAGCCGGTGCGCCAGCGCGGCGTCGGCCAGCGCGAACTCGTGCGACACGGCCACGCGCAGGCGGCCCGCGTCGACCAGCTCGGCGAGCTTCGCGAGGACCTCGCCGCGCGGCGGCGTCTGCAGCATCTGGGCGCGCACGCCGGCCGCGGCGGCACGTTCGGGCGACGGCGGCATCGTCGTGGCGAGCAGCAGGCCGCCTTTCTTCAGCACGCTCCACGAGGCCTCCTGGACGGCGCCGCCGACGGTGTCGATCACCAGGTCCGCGTCGCGCACCAGTGCCGCGAAATCCTGGCGCTGGTAGTCGATGACCTGGTCGGCCCCGGTGGCGCGCGCGATCGCGATCGAGCCGGCGCCGGCCGTCACGCTCACGTGCGCGCCCGCGTGACGCGCGAGCTGCGCGGCGGCGCTGCCCAGCGGCCCGCCGCCGCCATGCACCAGCACCTTCTGGCCCGGCTGCACGTTGGCGATCTCGACGACGGCGCGCCAGGCAGCCTGGGCCGGGGTCGGGAGCGCGGCCGCCTCGGCGAACGACACCGTGCGCGGCTTCAGGGCCACCTGTGCGGCATCGACGGCGACGAACTCGGCATAGGTGCCGCCGTGCGCGAAGTCGGCAAAGAAGAACACGGCGTCGCCGGGCTCGAAGGCGTCGACGTCGCTGCCGACCGCCGCGACGATGCCGGCGGCGTCCCAGCCCGGCGTCAGCGGCGCCTTGACGCCGAAGATCCCGGCCAGCTCGCCGGAGCGGATCTTCCAGTCGACCGGGTTGACGCCCGCGGCGACGACGCGCACGAGCAGCTCGCGCGGGCCGGCGACGGGGGCGGGAACATCTTGCAGCACGAGCTGGTCGGCGGCGCCGAAGGCATGGAGGCGGATGGCTTGCATGGAAATCTCCTGGACGAAAGGGTTGCTTGGGTGAGCGAATGGTCGGCCCTCGCGCCTTCGAAGAGAACCCGCAGTGCCGGGATTGATCTTTCCATTGATGGAATAAAGTAGCCCCATGAGCGATCTCTCCGCCCTGCACGACATGACGTTGTTCGTCGAAGTGGCGCGCACCCGGAACTTCAGCGCGGCGGGCCGGCAGCTGGGCGTGCCGGTGGCCACGCTGTCGCGCCGCATCGCGGCGATGGAGCGCGAGTTCGGCGTGCGCCTGTTCGACCGCACGACGCGCCGCGTCGAACTGACCGAGGCCGGCGCCCGCTACTTCGAGCGTTGCGCGCACCTTGCCGACGAGGCCCGCCTGGCGCAGGAGGCCTTGCGCGAGACCGCGACGCGGCCTTCGGGTCATCTGCGCGTCTCGGTGCCGGTGGATCTGGGCGTCTCCGTGATCGGGCCGCTGCTGCCCGAGTTCGCGCGCCAGTTCCCGGACATCACGCTGGACGTCGACCTGTCGTCGCGCGCCGCCGACCTGGTGGGCGACCGCGTGGACGTCGCGATCCGGCTCGGCGAGGTCAAGGGCGACCAGCTCGTCGCGCGCCGCATCGGCCATGTCGGGCGGGCGCTGTTTGCCTCACCCACCTATCTCGACCTGCGCGGCACGCCGACCCGGCCCGAGGATCTCGCCGGGCACGCGGGCGTGCTGCTGCGCGCGCCGCGCCTGCAAATGCGCTGGCGCCTCGAGCGCGACGGCGACGCGGTCGACGTGACCGTGCATGGCCGCGTGGTGGTCAACAACCATGGCCTCGCACGCCTGCTGGCCGAGCGCGGCATGGGCCTGGCCGCGTTGACGCCCGACCTCGTGCGCGACGCGCTCGCGAGCGGGCGCCTGGTGCGCGTGCTGCCGCAGTGGGCGATGGCGCCGCTGGCCATGCACGCGGTGACGTCGTCGCGGCTGCAACCCGCCAGCGTCAAGGCGTTCGTGGCGTTCCTGGCCGATCGGCTCGGAGGCTGAGCGCGAGGATCGCCGCCGCCAGGCCGGCGGCCGCCAGGTGCGCCAGCGCCACGCTGTTGCCGCGCGCCCCCGCGTCGAGCCAGGACAGGCCCTGGGTGGTGGCGTAGGCCACGGCGATGAACACCAGTTCGAACGGCCGGCTGCTGCGCGTCGAGACCGCGGACGCCAGGCCCCACAGCGCGACCGACGTGGCCATCACGCAGGCCGCGGCGCACATCGCCGGATGGGCGACGGCCTCGTGCAGCAGTCCGGGCGCGGCGGCGAGCCACGCAAGGCCGACGCCCGCGATGGCGCGTGCCCACAGCAGGCGGCGCTGCCCACCCGGCGCGGTCGCCACGAGATCCAGCGTGCCGTGGTCGCGGTCGCGCAGGCCGCTGCGCGCGAAGACGTCCAGCAGCAGCGTCCACCCGCCCAGCATCGCGAGCGCCACGGCATGGCGCGGGCCGAACAGCTGCACGCCCCACAGCGGCAGCCAGGCGGCCCACCACCACAGCGGCCGCAGGCGCAGGACGACGAAGACCTCGGCCGCCACGAGCGCACCCGTCGCCGTCCCCTGCAGCGGCTGCAGCAGCGCACGCAGCCAGCGCAGCGAACGCGGGGCGCGCCCGCTGCCCGATCGCGCCGGCGGAGCCACGCGGGCGGCGGCCCAGTCGAGCAGGGGCACGGCGAGCAGCACGCCGACGATCGCCGCCGCGAGCCACAGCACGCGTCCCCACAGGACGGCGGGACGGACCTCCCAGGTGGTCCAGGCAAAGCGTGCCGGCGGCGCCGTGACGCCGCCGCAGCCCACGCAGAATCCCTCCAGCCGGGTCTTGTCCGGCAGCCCGCGGGCGATCTGGTGCTCGATGGACCACTGCATCAGGCGCATGGCGGGCAGGTCGCTCGTCCAGGGCTGTTCGACCGGCGCGTCGACGCCGGCGGCGCGCGCGTGCCGGTCGTGCTCGATGCCGGCGGGGCCGGCGGTCAGCAGCGCGATCCATACGAAGAAGAAGGCGACGTTGCCGGCGGTGCGCCGCAGCAGCGGGATCACGTCGAACCAGATCGCCAGCATCGCGCTGAAGGCCAGCGTGGGCAGCGCGATGAACAGGCTGGGCTTGACGAGCTCCCACAGGTCGACGTGGCGATCCTCGGCGCGAACCCATTGCGCCACCAGCCCGACTGCCAGCGTCGCGCCCAGCAGGCCGCCCATCACGGCGACGTGGCTGGCCCATCTGGCCAGCAGGTAGGCGCCGCGCCGCATGGAGGTCGTGCCCAGCAGCTGCCAGACGCGGGTCTCGAAGTCGCGCTGCACCGTGCCCCGCACCAGGTAGAAGCCGACCAGCCCCCACGGCAGCGACATCATCGCCAGCACCATGCCGATCCACGCGCTGGAATAGAAGCCGCGGTGGTGGTCGCCCACGGCGATGACCAGGTAGCCGGCATCGAGCGGCGGCAGGCTCCACCAGGCGGCCACGACGATCGCCAGCGCGACGAGCCAGAAGCGGCCGCTGCGCAGGCGCTGGCGCAGGTCGGCGATCCAGAGCGCGGCGGCGATGCGGCCCGCGTGCGCGAGCCCGCGCGCGGATGCGGCGCCGCGCGATGGGGCGGCGAGCGGCAGCGTGGCGCTCATCGTGCTGGCCTCCGCCTGACGGCTGCGGTGTGACCGCCATTGGCGGGAACGCATTCGGGCGGCCGGGCGGCGCTCATGTCAGGCCACGGCCTCGGCCAGGCCGCGCGGCGCGCGTGCGGCGCGGGCCAGCAGGTCGGTGTAGGCGTCCTCGAGGCTCGGCTCCGCCGGCACGGCGGTGACGCTGGGCGGACGGTCTCCGAGCACGCGCAGCTGCACCACGTCTCCCAGGTGCATCGACTGGCTGACGACGAACTGCTTGCGCGCGGTGGGCAGGTGGGTGGGCATGATGGTCCAGTCCCAGGCGCGGCCGCGCGCGCCGGCGACCAGCGCCTGGGGCGTGCCGTCGAACACGATGCGGCCGCCCTGCAGCACCACCAGCGCCGCGGCGCTGGCCTCCACGTCGGAGACGATGTGCGTCGACAGCAGCACCAGCCGCTCGCCGGCCAGCTCGGTCAGCAGGTGGCGGAAGCGCAGCCGCTCGGCCGGGTCGAGCCCGACGGTGGGCTCGTCGACCACCAGCAGCTGCGGATCGTTGAGCAGCGCCTGCGCGATGCCCACCCGCTGGCGCATGCCGCCTGAGTAGCCCGCCAGCGGGCGCTCGGCGACGTCCAGCAGCCCGACCTGGGCCAGGCATTCGTCCACGCGCGCGGCGATCGCGCGCGGCGGCAGGCCCTTGGCGGCCGCCAGGAAGGTGAGGAACTCGCGCGCCGACAACGCCGGGTAGACGCCGAAGTCCTGCGGCAGGTAGCCCAGCGTGGCGCGCAGCGCGTCGGGCTCGCGGGCGATGTCCGTGCCGTGCCACAGGATGCGGCCGCTGCGCGGTCGCGCCAGCGTGGCCAGCATGCGCATCAGCGTCGACTTGCCGGCGCCGTTGGGGCCGAGCAGGCCGACGATGCCGGGGCCCAGCTGCAGGCGCAGCGACTGGTTGACGGCGGGGCCGCGGCCGTAGGCGAAGGACACGTCGTCGAGCACGAGCCAGGCGGGAGGACAGGTCTTGTTCATGGAAGGCGAGCCTGAATGAGCGGGCGATGGCTCGCATGGTGGTCATCCGTCGCGGCGCCGGCCAGCGCGCTGCGACGGGCTGCAGGCCGGGCGCGACAGGCTGCACCCGCGCCGGCGAAGCGGCGGGCCGGCGGACGGCCGCCGGCGTGCAAAACCCCGTTCGAAGTGGTTGACAGGGCAAGGCCCGCTGCCCCGTCCGCGGCCAAACAGGCGATACTGAAGCGACGAATTCATCGCCCCCCACGCCGCGGTTGCGCGGCGCAGGAGCCCTCCGAATGCCCGCACGCAAATCCGGCCCCATCGACTACAACGCGCTGCCCGAACTCCTGCGACCGCTGGCGGAGCGCAGCGAGATCCGGCGCTTCCGCAAGGGCGCGCTGGTGCTCGACGAAGGCGACCGCGGCGACGCGCTGCTGATCGTCCTGGCGGGCGAGTTGCGCGCCTTCACCGGCACCGACACCGGCCGCCACGTCACCTACGGCCTGTACGGACCGGGCGACTATCTCGGCGAGATGGGCCTGGACGGCGGCACCCGCATGGCCAGCGTCGAGGCACTGTCCGATACCACCTGCGCCTACGTCGAGCGCGCCACGCTCGCGCAGTACATCTCCGAGCGGCCGGAGTTCGCCTTCGAGCTGATCGCCAAGGTGGTCCAGCGCGCCCGCGTGGCCACGCTGGCCGCCAGCCAGTACGCGCTCAACCACGCCTACAGCCGGCTCAAGCGCTGGCTCGACGCGGTGGCCCAGGCCCAGTTCGATGGCACCCGCGTCGTGCGCGAGCCGCTGGCCGAGATCGACTTGCCTCAGCGCCTCGGCTGCTCGCAGGAGATGGCCGGCAGCATCCTGCGCGACCTCGAGCACGCGGCCATCATCTCGCTGGAGGACGGCCGGCTGCGCATCCTGCGCGAGCTGCCATCTCACTGGTAGCGGGCCGGCCCCGAGCCGTCATCCTGCGCGTAGTCGCAGGATCCACCCCTGACGAGGCGCATCGCGACGCGCGGATCCTGCGACTGCGCGCAGGATGACGCCCCTCGGAGCGATGCCGTTCTCAGTTCAGGAACAGCTTGTAGACCGGGTTGTCGGTCTCCTCGACCCAGGGGTAGGCCAGCGTCGCGAGAAAGCTCGCCAGCGCCTTGTCGTCCTTCTGGGGCACCACCAGGCCCACCAGGATGCGGCCGTAGTCGGCGCCCTGGTTGCGGTAGTGGAACAGCGTGATGTTCCAGTCCGGATGCATGGAGCTCAGGAAGCGCATCAGCGCGCCGGGCCGCTCGGGAAACTCGAAGCGGAACAGGCGCTCGCCGGCGGCCAGCTCGCTGCGTCCGCCCACCATGTGGCGCACGTGTTCCTTGGCGAGTTCGTCGCCGGTGAGGTTGGCCGTCGGGAAGCCGTGGCGCTCGAAGTGGCGCGCGATCTTCTCGGCCTCGTCGCGCCGGGCGATCGACAGGCCGACGAACACGTGCGCCTTGGTCGCGTCCGAGATCCGGTAGTTGAACTCGGTGACCTGGCGCGGCGCGCTGCCCGGCGGGCCGATCAGCTCGCAGAAGCGGCGGAAGCTGCCGCGTTCCTCGGGCACCGTCACCGCGTAGAGCGCCTCGCGCTGCTCGCCGAACTCGGCGCGTTCGGCGACGAAGCGCAGGCGGTCGAAGTTCATGTTCGCGCCGCAGGTGATGGCCACGAAGGTCTTGCCCTTGAGCTTGTGCGTCTCGGCGTACTGCTTGATCGCGGCCACGCCCAGCGCGCCTGAGGGCTCGAGGATGCTGCGGGTGTCCTGGAACACGTCCTTGATCGCGGCGCAGGCGGCGTCGGTGTCGACCGTCATGTACTCGTCGACCAGCGCGCGCGCGACGCGGAAGGTCTCGGCGCCCACGAGCTTGACGGCGGTGCCGTCGGCGAACAGGCCGACGTCGGTCAGCGTGACGCGCTTGCCCTTCTTCACCGACTGGATCATCGCGTCGGAGTCGGCGGCCTGCACGCCGATGACCTTGATCTCCGGGCGAAGCGCCTTGATGTAGGCCGCCACGCCCGAGATGAGGCCGCCGCCGCCGATCGCGACGAAGACGGCGTCGATCGGGCCCTGGTGCTGGCGCAGGATCTCCATCGCCACGGTGCCCTGGCCGGCGATGACGTCGGGGTCGTCGAACGGGTGCACGAAGGTCAGGCCCTCGTCCCGCTCGATCTTGATCGCGTGGGCATAGGCGTCGGAGTAGCTGTCGCCGTGCAGCACCACCTCGCCGCCAAGCGCGTGCACCGCGTCGACCTTGAGGCGCGGTGTGGTCACCGGCATCACGATCACGGCGCGCACGCCCAGGCGCTTCGCGCCGAGGGCCACGCCCTGCGCGTGGTTGCCGGCGGAGGCG
>Ga0070673_100002482_pt1 | contig 11265 bp, 11 predicted proteins | sample KBSM23metaG_FD_65342 | JGI IMG/M metagenome (GOLD analysis project Ga0070673, IMG submission 65342) | Miscanthus rhizosphere microbial communities from Kellogg Biological Station, Michigan, USA - KBS M2-3 metaG | ecosystem: Host-associated > Plants > Roots > Rhizosphere > Soil ...
AGCAGGAAGAGGATGAGGTTGCTGGCCTCGCCCACGCCGGAGAAGAGGGTGTTGCGCGCGATCCGGCGCCCGGAAGGGGCGCCGGCCCGGGGGCCGCTCAGCTCGCGTGCTCTTTTCGCAGCAAGGCGCCCAGGCCGCGGCTGATCCTCACGCACCTCTCGGAGGCGCCGCTCTCCAGCAGGCGCTGCCGGGTGGACGAGGCGATGGGCAGGTGCTGGCAGGCCAGGTTGACCCAGGCCATGGGCTCCTTCGACCGCCGTTGCTGGTCGAGGAAGGAGCGCAGGTCGGAGTGGGCGTGGAGGTAGCGGGCGAGCGACTCGACCGCGGGACCCCAATCGTCCCCGGGATCGCCTTCGGACAAAAGCTCCGCCTCCGCGACGAAGGTGTCGACTCCCATGACGGCGCCGACCCGGGCGCGCATCAGCCCGTCGAGCTCGACGCGATGGGCCCCGCCGTCGACGAGCACGTCCTCGGCCAGCTCGGCCAGGGTGCCCACCGGGTGGAGGTCCCGGGGCGAGGGGACCCCGGCCGCCGACTCCTTCTGGGCCACCGCGAGGATCCGACGGCCGGTGCGCCGCGCGATCTCCAGGGCCTTGATCACGGCGGGAGTGGTCACGACCAGCGCGAGCGAGGCCTCGGGGAAGAGGCAGAGGTCCTTCAGGGGCAGGACGGGCGCAAGGATGCTCTGGCCGGCGATCGGCAGGCTCGGGCTGCCCATGGTCGCGGGCATGGTACTACGTCCCGCCGCGCATCCGCCGCGACCATTTCCGCTTCAGGACGGTGGCCAGGTCGGCGCGGCCGTCGCCCGGCAGCAGCTCGACGTAGTCCTCGCCGATCCGCGCGATCCGGTGCCGATCGCCTCCCGGCGGGGTGATGGGCACGCCCGGAACCTTGCCGCAGAAGGCGGTGCGGTACCCGGCCTCGTGAGCCAGGCGGCGCGCGGTGGGCCCGGCGGTGTGCCACGGATAGCAGAGGTGGACCGCGGGGCGGCCCGTGTGCCGCTCGATCAGGTGCCGGGCCTCTTCCAGCTCCCGCCGGATGGCGGTGTCGCGCTCGACGGCGCTCTCGAACTGCCCGCCCCACGACCGGCCGGCCGCCGCTCGCCGGAGCGCGCGCTCCCAGCCCGGTCGCTCGAAGAAGGCGGCGCCGCCGTGGGCGGCGACGATGCGCACGCACGACTCGCCCGCGGCCGGGTCCTCGCGAAAGCGGAGCGACTCCGACGTGCGCGGCTCCGAGCGGAGCAGGGGCGTGCCCAGCGGGACCTGGTCGGCCAGGACGTCGTTCCCCCCGCGCTCCAGCACGGGCACGTCGAACGCCGCGTACCCGTGGCGCATCCACGGCGTCATGAATCCGACCACCCGCGGCTCCACGTGGACGCGCGCGTGGAACAGCGTGTGGCTCTGGAAATCGTAGACGCCGGCGGCGGAGAGCGACGCGATCTCCGGCCAGGAGAGCAGCGCGGTGTCGGCCTGGCCGGCGGGTGCGGGATCGGGGCGGGCGGGTGTGCGGCCGGGCACCAGGAAGACGATGCCGCGCATGCCGTGTTGCCGGAGCAGCGGCGCCCCGACTGCGGCGAGGCTGGCGCGGCCGTCGTCGAAGGTGAGGACCACCGCCCGCTCCGGCGCCTGCGCCGAGCCCGTGAGGACCGCCAGGTACTCCTCGGCCGAGAGGGTGCGGTACCCGTTGCCGGCCAGGTATTGCAGCTTGCGGCCGAAAGAGACCGGCTCCAGGCCGTGGAAGACGAAGACGGGCACGTGGCCCCGGGGCAGCGCGCCGCCGGTGACGAACGGCGGGTATCGCCGGAGCACGAGGTCGCGCGGGACCTCCCACACCTCCCGGGCCTGGCGGACGAGCCCTGCCACCCTCACGCGCGCTTCTCCGTGAGGACCTCGTCGTACAGGTCCTGCATGGCCTCCACGCAGCGGCGGATGTCGTAGCGCGAGGAGGCGCGCAGGGCTTCGCGCGCCAGCGCCTCGCGGCGGCCACGGTCCAGGAGCAGCTCCCGCAGCCGCAGGCCCAGCGTGGCCGCGTCGCGGGGCGGGACCAGTATGCCGGTGACGCCGTCCTCGATCACCTCGCGGCATCCGTCCACGGCCGTGGAGACGATGGCCTTGCCCGCGGCCATGGCCTCGAACAGCGTCAGCGGCGTGCCCTCGTACGTCGAGGAGATGCAGAAGACGTCCACGGCGCCGAGGACGGCCGGGATGTCGGCCCGGTGGCCGGCGAACACCACGCGGTCCGCGATGCCGAGGGCCCGCGCCTGCTCACGCAGCGGTCCCGCCAGGTCGCCGTCTCCCACGACCAGGACCCGCGCCGCGGGCACGGCCGGCAGGGCCGCGGCCGCGGCGTCGAGCAGGTAACGGTGCCCCTTCTGCTCGTTGAGCCGGCCGATGCTGCCGATCACCACCGCGTCTGCGGGCAGGCCCAGCTCGGCGCGCGCCTTTCGCGCGGCCTCTTTCGATCGTGGCGCGAACTCGTCGAGCGGGGCCCCGTTCCAGATGAGTCGGACCCGGTGGGCGGGGACGTGGCGCTGGCGCACCAGGAACTCGCGCGTGGACTCGCTCACCGCGATCGCGCGGTCCGTCAATGCCGCGAGCGCGCGGTCGGCCAGACCCTGGTAGGAAGGCATGCGCGGGTCGGCGAAGTGCTCGTGGAGGACGAGGGCGGCCCCCGCCCGGCGCGCGGCCAGGCGGCCGAAATCCGCGGCGGCGTACCCGTGGACGTGGAGGATGCGCGCGCCCTTCTCGCGGGCCAGGTTCACGAGGTCGCCGAGGATGCGCGGGTCGAAGCGCCCGCGGCCCAGGTGCCGCACGGGGATGCCCTGCTCCTCGAGGCTGCGCGATCCCGGCTCCGGGCCCTTCAGGCCGCAGAGGCTCACCTCGAAGCGCGAGGCGTCATACCGCGGGAACCACCACGAGAAGAGCCGCGAGACCCCGTGGATGCTGGACCCGGCCACCCCGAACTTGTCGCAGACGTGGAGGACCCCGACCGCCATCAGGTCGTGGACGGCGCCTCTCCCGCCCCGCGGGAGGTCCACACCACCGCGCCGGAGAGCGAGAGCAGGACGATGAGCCCGGCCCCCACCAGGCTGAAGGCCAGGGCGCTCTCCTTGGGCAGCCCCACCTGCTTGAAGTAGAGGATGAAGACGCTCTCGCGCACGCCCCAGCCGTTGAAGGAGATGGGGACCGTCTGGATCAGGATGTTGAGCGGCACCATCAGGAAGCACGCGGACATCGAGAGAGGTATCCGCAGCGACTGGGCCACCGTGTAGAAGTAGCAGACGACCACGGACTGCAGCGCCACGCTGGCGCCGAAGGCCGTGAACACCGCGGGCAGCTCCTCGCGGTAGACGTGCACGGCGGCCTGCACGACCTCGAACTTGGCGCGGGCCCATGGGATGCGGGCCAGGCCCGAGGCGGCCATGAGCCCGCGGGCCGTCCCCGGCCGGAAGAAGATGTAGGCGAGCATCAGGAATACGATCCCCAGGCCGCCGATGAGCGCGCGCGCCCCGGCCAGCTCGCGCAGCACCGGGCCACCGGACACGAAGGCCACCACCGCCAGGAAATAGAGCGCGCCGAAGCCGAGGATGCGATCCACGGCCACGACCGCCACCGACGCGGTGGTCGACCCCGTGATCTGCGAGCTGTCGCGCACGCGCACGATGTCGCCGCCGATGTTGCTCGGGAGGAAGTTGTTGAAGAAGGTGGCCACGAGGTACGAGGCGGACAGCCGGCCGAGGGGGGCGTCGTACCCCTGGGCCTCGAGCAGCAGGCGCCAGCGCCAGGTGGACAGGGCCAGGATCAGCGCGTAGAGCGCGGCCGCCGCGCCGAGCAGCAGCGGGTCCCCGCGCCGCACCCGGCCGCTCGTCGCCGCCAGGTCCGTCGTGGAGAGCAGGTAGCCGAGAAGGGCCAGGCTCACGGCGAGCTTCGCCGCGAGCAACGCCGGCTTCTTCAAGGGATCGCCTGGAGGATGCGCACCGCGTCGATGTCGGCCCCCTCGCTGGGGGTGCCGGCCTGCGCGCAGGGGAACCGCTCGGCGTCCACGATCTTGAAGAAGCGCGCCTCCTCCACCTCGCCGGCCCCGAGGTCGAAGTCGCAGTAGCGGGTGGTCGCGGTGCCGGGGATGCGCTCGCCGCAGCGCACGTCCGCCCCCAGGAGGATCCAGGGCCCGTTGGCGGTCCCGCCGGCGTAGACGGTGACCGGCTCGCTCCCCACGGCCTGGAAGACGCGCAGGTCGTTGCCCAACCGGTCGGTGGCGCAGGCCTCCATGTCCACCGTGACGTGGCCCTCCTCGCCCAGGCTCAGGAAGCCGAAGTAGTTGTTCGGGCCATAGCCGCCGGCATTGTAGGGGCCGAGGACGTCGTTGGGATCGTTGTAGATGTTCGGCATCTGCGCGCAGAAGGGCAGGAACACGTCCACGACGGCCTTGGCCCAACCGTCGCCGAGCGGCTGACAGGCCACGGCCGGCATCTTGAAGAGCGCGGTCGCGGAAGGGAGCTGGCTGGCCGGCCCGATGGCCGTGGCCCGCCAGGCAAGGCTCATCCCGCGCGGGACCGCGAAGGACGCCGTGGTCGTGGAGTGGCCCGCGGGCACCGTGCCACTGGCCACGACGGCGCCTTTACCCTGCGTGACCACCTCGAAGAGGTACTGCGCCTGGCCGGAGTCGAAGCCCTGGGCGTTCTGGACGGTGAAGACCGGGATGTCCGTCGTGACCTGCGCCCCGTCGATCGGGCTCATCGGCACCGGGACCGGACCGAGAGGCGGGCCGGGCGAGCTCGGGGTCCCGCCCGAATCGGATCCGCAGCAGGCGGTCAGCGCCGCGACGAGGAGGAGGTGAGCAGAGCGGAGCCGAACCGGCAACCGCATTTCCCTCCCCCCACGCGGGGAGGGAGAGGGTGGGGGGTCAGGGAAGGCCTGGGAATCGCCTCGCAAAGGTCTCATGCTACAGTACGTTCCGCGAAAGCGTCAACGGCGGAGGAGCCTATTTCCGAGCCTGCCCACGCGCGCGAGCGCGCGCCGATCGGGATCCAGCAAGCGATGGCCGCGCCCGGCCGCTCCTCTCTGTCGAAGTATCAGGACCTCGTCGTCGGCAGCCGCAGCCTGGCCGACCTCATCCTCTACGAGCTGGTGGTGACCCTCTTCTCCTGGGTCCCCGGGGCGCTGGGACTGGTGCTGCGCAAGGTCACTTATCCCTGGTTGCTCGGATCCGTGGGCCGCAACGTCACCTTCGGCCACGGGATGGTGCTGCGCCACCCGAAGAAGATCCGCCTGGGCGACGACGTGGTGGTGGACGACCTCGTGGTCCTCGACGCCAAGGGTGCGACCAACCGCGGCATCACGGTCGGGAGCGGCGTCTTCCTGGGGCGCGGGACCATCCTGTCCTGCAAGGACGGCGACATCGTCCTCGGCGACCACACGAACCTCGGCTTCCACTGCGAGGTCTTCTCGGCCTCGACCGTGACCGTGGGCCGGCACGGCCTCTTCGCCGCCTACACGTACCTGGTGGGAGGCGGCCACGAGTTCGAGCGCGCGGACGTGCCCGTGCTCGAGCAGGGGCGCAGCTCCAGCGGCATCACGCTGGGCGACAACGTGTGGCTGGGGACGGGGACCAAGGTGCTGGACGGCGTCCGCATCGGCCGCGACGTCGTGGTGGGGGCGGGGGCGGTGGTGACCGACGACCTGCCGGACGGCGCCGTGGCGGTGGGGATGCCGGCGCGCGTGGTGCGCCGCCGCGAGGGCGGCCCGCCGCAAGGATGACCGGGCCGAAGCGCATCCTGGTCGTGACGTCCGGGGCCCTCTTCGTCCGCGGCGGCCATCTCACGATCGCGGAGGAGACGGCGGCCGCTCTTCGCCGGGCCGGCTACCTGGCCGAGGTCCTGGTCACGCCGCAGAACCGCTTCGGCCGGCAGCTGTCCGCCTACCTGGCCAACTGGCTCACCGACGTGGGCGAGACCGCGGACGGCCATCCCGTCGATCAGGTCATCTCGCTGCGGTTCCCGTCCTACGCGGTCCGGCACCGGCGCCATGTCTGCTGGCTGAACCACCGCATGCGCGAGTACTACGACCTGTGGGAGCGGTTCACGCGCGGCCTGGGCCGGCGGGGAAGGCTCAAGGAGGGAGTGCGGCGGCGCATCTTCCACACCCTCGACGGGTGGCTGCTGCGCCGGAACGTGACACGGCTGGTCGCGCAGTCGCGCACGATCCAGGCGCGGCTCCAGCGGTTCGGCGGCATCCCGAGCGAGGTCTACTACCCGCCGGCGCCGCTGCGGCCGTACCGCACCGACGGGTACGGCGACTACGTCTTCGCGGTGTCGCGGCTGCACCCGTTGAAGCGGCTCGGCCTCCTGGTCGAGGCGGCGGCGCGCATGTCCGACCGTACGCTCCAGTTCAAGATCGCGGGCGAAGGGGAGGAGGGCCCGGCACTGCGCGAAAGGATCAAGGACCTGGGCCTGGCCGGCCGCGTGGAGATGCTGGGCGCGATCAACGACGCGGACCTCGCGGACCACCTGGCGCGCTGCCGGGCCGTGTACTTCGCCCCCTGGAACGAGGACTACGGCTTCGTCACGCTGGAGGCCTTTTCGTCGGGCAAGGCCGTGGTGACGGCCACCGACAGCGGCGGCCCGGCGGAGCTCGTCGAGCACGGGAAGACCGGCTGGGTGGCCGCGCCCACCGCCGAGGCCGTCGCGGAGCAGCTCGATTTGTTGGCGCGCGACCGCGGCCAGGCCGAGCGACTGGGCCAGGCGGCGCTCGGCGCCGCCCGCGAGCACACGTGGGAGCGGGCGGTGGAGTTCCTGACGCGCTAGAGCGGGGCGGTCACCTCTCGCCCACGCGCAGCACGAAGCCGGCGGTGGCCCGCCACTGATTCACGCCCCCGTCCTGGCCGTCGCTGAAGACCCGCCGGTAGTCGGCCCCGATGCGGAAGCCGAGCCTGCCGCCGGTGCCGAGCTCCAGCCCCACGCCGGGCTGGAGGGCGAAATCGGTCACGGTGTCGGACTCGTCCAGGAAGGTCTGCTTCGCCTTGGCGGCCCCGGCCAGCACCTGGAGGAAGAAGTTCGCGCCGTCCCCGCGGTGGGTGAGCCGCAGCCCGCCCATGGCGCTGTGGACGCTCAGCTTGATGTCCAGGGTATCGTCCCCCAGGCCCGAGCCGATGGTCTTGTAGCTCCCGCCGAGCTCCCCGACCAGCCCGAGCGAGCTCGTGATGTTCCCCGCGATGTCGGCGTACCAGCCGAGGGGGAAGTCTTCCTTGATCTCGTCGTCGCGTAGGAATGCGTAGCCGAGGCCGATCTCGACCGCCGGCGTCACCTGGGCCATGACCGGGGTAGAGACGAACAACGCCAGGATCGCCACCGCGAGGCCGACGCGCATGTTGCCCTCCTTTGACGAGTGGTCCGCGTGCGTCCCTATTGTCTTAGCACGGCTTTTGACGCGCGCTCCGCGATCCCCGTAGAATCGAGTCGTCCGGAGAGAGAGATGAAGAAGGTCCTGGAGCCGGCGGACAAGGCGGCGGGGCGGACGAAGGAGCACCGCTCCGTCCCCTTCACCACGATCTCCGGCCGCCCGATCGAGCCCCTCTACAAGCCGGAGAGCGTCGCGGGCATGGACTACGCGCGCGACCTGGCCAACCCGGGCCAGTTCCCGTACACCCGCGGCGTCCACGAGACCATGTACCGCGGAAAGATGTGGACGATGCGGCAGTTTGCCGGCTTCGGCAGCGCCGCGCAGACCAACGCCCGCTTCAAGTACCTGCTCGAGCACGGCGTCCACGGCCTGTCCGTGGCCTTCGACCTGCCCACGCTCATGGGGCGCGACCCCGACCACCCGCTGTCGCTCGGCGAGGTGGGGAAGTGCGGAGTGGCCATCACGTCGCTCGCGGACATGGAGACCCTCTTCGAGGGGATCCCGCTCGACGACGTCAGCACGTCCATGACCATCAACTCGCCCGCGGCCATGCTGTTGGCCATGTACGTGATCGTGGGCGAGAAGCAGGGCGTCCCGCCGGAGCAGCTGACGGGCACCGTCCAGGCCGACATCCTCAAGGAGTTCATCGCCCAGAAGGAGTACATCTTCCCGCCGCGTCCGAGCATGCGCGTGATCGTGGACATGATCCGCTACTGCACGGAGCACATGCCGAAGTGGAACTCCATCTCCATCTCCGGCTACCACATCCGGGAGGCGGGCTCGACGGCCGCGCAGGAGCTGGCCTTCACGCTGCGCGACGGCATCGAGTACGTGCAGTGGTGCGTGGACGCGGGCATGGACGTGGACAGCTTCGCGCCGCGCCTCTCCTTCTTCTTCAACTCGCACAGCGACTTCTTCGAGGAGATCGCGAAATTCCGGGCCGCGCGCCGCATCTGGGCCCGCACGATGAAGGACCGGTTCGGCGCGAAGAACCCGCGCTCGCTCATGTGCCGCTTCCACACCCAGACCGCGGGCGTGAGCCTCACCGCCCAGCAGCCCTACAACAACGTGGTCCGCACCGCGCTCCAGGCCCTGGCCGCGGTCCTGGGCGGGACGCAGTCGCTGCACACGAACTCGCTGGACGAGGCCCTGGCCCTGCCCACCGAGGAGGCGGTGACCATCGCGCTCCGGACGCAGCAGATCATCGCCCACGAGTCGGGGGTGGTGAACACGTCCGATCCCCTGGGCGGGTCGTACTTCGTGGAGAAGCTCACGAACGACATCGAGGCGGAGGCCCTGGAGTACTTCCGCAAGATCGACGCCCTGGGCGGCATGGTGGCGGCGGTGGAGCGCGGCTTCCCCCAGCGCGAGATCCAGGAGGCCGCCTTCCAGTTCCAGAAGGCCGTGGAGCGGAAGGAAAAAGTCATCGTGGGCGTGAACGACTACGTGATGGACGAGAAGCCGTTTTCGATCCTCTACATCGACGAGTCGGTGGCCGAGGAGCAGACGGCGCGCGTGGCCGCCCTGCGCGCCACACGCGACAACGAGAAGGTCCGCGCGGCGCTGGCCGGCCTGCAGGAAGCCGCGCGGGGCACGGCGAACATCATGTACCCGATCCTCGACGCGTCCCGGGCCTACGCGACGCTGGGCGAGATGTGCGACGCCTTGCGCGAAGTCTGGGGCGAGTACGAGGAGCCGCCGGTCTTCTAGCTCGTCATGAGCGCGGAAGCGACGCAAGGGAAGATCCGGGTCGTGATGGCCAAGCCCGGACTGGACGGCCATGACCGCGGGGCCAAGGTGGTGGCGCGGGCGCTGCGCGACGCCGGCATGGAGGTGATCTACACCGGGCTGCGCCAGAGCCCGGAGCAGATCGTGGCCGCGGCGGCCCAGGAGGACGCGCACGTGGTCGGCCTGTCGATCCTGTCCGGGGCGCACCTGCCGATCTGCCGGCGCATCCTCGAGCTCCTGAAGGAAAAAGACATGGCCTCGGTGAAGGTCTTCGTGGGGGGGATCATCCCCGCCCAGGACATCCCGGTCCTGAAGGAGATCGGCGTGGCGGAGGTCTTCCTCCCCGGGGCCTCGACGCAGGACGTCATCCGGCTGATACAGTCCGCCGTACCCGCGGCCTAGGCGCGCCGCAACCGTCCGCGATTCCTTGACATAGCGGTGGTGGCGGTCTATCTTCACTGGTCGCAACGACACCTCGCGGAGGGACGCCCCGATGGGCAAGAAGATCCTGCTGGCCGACGACAGCATCACGATCCAGAAGGTCATCGAGCTGACCTTCTCCGACGAGGATTTCGAGGTCGTCACGGTCGGCAACGGCCGCCTGGCCGTGGACCGGATCGCCGAGGTGCGGCCGGACGTGGTCCTCTGCGACATCATCATGCCGGAGAAGGACGGCTACGAGGTCTGCGACTACATCAAGAAGAACCCCTCGCTCTCGCACATCCCGGTGCTGCTCCTCACCGGCGCCTTCGAGCCGTTCGACCAGGAGCGCGCGAACCGCGTCGGCTGCGACGGCTTCCTGGCCAAGCCCTTCGAGCCCCAGACCCTCATCGCGAAGGTGAAGGACCTGCTGGCGAAGGCGGGACCGAAGTCGTCCACCACGGGCGGGATGCGCACGGTGCCGCCCACGCCGCCAACTCCACCGGCTCCTGCCTCACCGCCGCCTGCCGCTCGGCCTGCTCCGGCCGCCTGGTCTTCGGCCCCGTCGGCGCCGTCGTGGAGCGCTCCGGCTCCGGCTCCGCCGTCTCCGGAACCGGCCGCGGCCCCCGAGCCGGAGGATGATCGGCCGACGATGGTCTCGAAGACTCCCTATACCTTCGACGACAACCCCTACGGCGCAGCCGGCGTGGTGCCGCCGCCGGAGCTGTCCCCGGTCACCGCCGAGGAATCGGCCAGCCTGGGCGGGGAGAGCAGCGAATTCGAAGGATCCTCGACCGTGATGTTCCAGCCGGGCAAGGCGCCCTGGTCGCAGCAGACGATCGAGGTGCCGCTGGAGCTGCGTGCCCAGGCCGGGGTCAGCGCCCAGGCCGAGCCCGAGCCGCTCTTCGAGGATGTCTTCGAGGAGCCGCCCGCTCCGCCACCGCCGCCCGCCGCGCCGGCCGCCGCCCCGATCCCGACGGCCTCGGCCGTCGAGGAAGAGCCCGAAGAGGTCTTCGCCGAGCCGGACGAGGGCGAGACCGAGGCGGCGCCCACATCGTTCGCGGACGTGAGGCCCGCGCCGCCGCCGCCGGCCGCCGCGCCCACGTCGCAGGCCTCGGAGGTCTCGGTGTCGCCCGACATGGTCGAGAAGATCGCGCAGCGGGTCGTGGCCCAGATCTCCGAGAGGGTCGTGCGCGAGGTCGCGTGGGAAGTCATCCCCGACCTCGCCGAGGCGTTGATCAAGAAGGAGATCGACCGCCTCAAGGACGAGCTGCAGCGGACCTGACGGGATTCACAACAAAGGCGGAAAGCCGGCCGCGCGGAGGTCTTCAAGGACTCCTCGTGTCTTCGTTGAGCCTTAAGATGGTCATTCCAGGATGAGCGGACAGGAGATCCCCAAGGCCTACGAGCCGAAGGACGTGGAGCGGCGGTGGTACGCCTTCTGGGAGAAGAGCGGGTTCTTCAAGGCGGATCCCCGTTCCGGCAAGCCGCCCTTCGCGATGGTGATCCCGCCGCCGAACGTCACGGGATCGCTGCACATCGGCCACGCCTTCACGCTCACCCTCCAGGACGTGATCGTGCGCTGGAAGCGGATGAGCGGCTTCGACACGCTGTGGCTCCCCGGCCTGGACCACGCGGGCATCGCCACGCAGCTGGTGGTGGAGCGGAAGCTCGCGCAGGGAGGGAAGAAGAAGGAGGACCTGGGGCGCGAGGCCTTCGA
>Ga0070673_100002483_pt1 | contig 11259 bp, 10 predicted proteins | sample KBSM23metaG_FD_65342 | JGI IMG/M metagenome (GOLD analysis project Ga0070673, IMG submission 65342) | Miscanthus rhizosphere microbial communities from Kellogg Biological Station, Michigan, USA - KBS M2-3 metaG | ecosystem: Host-associated > Plants > Roots > Rhizosphere > Soil ...
GGGGCACAACGCTTTCTTGAACGGGTCCATCCGGAGGATCGGGCGGCATTCAAAGAACTCGTGCACAGTGTGAGCACAAGCAAACCCTCCTATGCCGCCACGTTCCGTTTTCTGCACCCAGACGGGCGGGAGGTCTGGCTGGAGGAAACGGCGAAGGCCGAGTTCAACTCCGCGGGGCGCTTCGTGCGATTGAAGGGCCTGACGCTCGATATAACCGATCGCAAGCATGCGGAAGCCCGCCAAGACCTGCTGATTGCCGAGCTCGATCATCGCGTCAAGAACGTGCTTGCCCGGGTTGCCGTCGTAGCGACGCGGACCCGGGAACGCAGCAGTTCAATGGCGGAGTTTGTCAAAGCGCTTGACGGGCGCCTGCATTCAATGGCGGCGGCCCACTCTCTCCTGAGCCAAACGCGCTGGAACGGAGTGGGCCTGGCTGATCTTGTCCGCGACCAGCTTGCGCCGTATGCGTCAGGCGCGAACGCAATCTCCAGCGGTCCAAACATTATGCTGAGCGCCGCCACTACCCAGTCTGTCGCGATGGTGCTTCACGAACTCGTCACAAATGCCGCAAAGTACGGGGCTCTATCGACACCCGAGGGCAAAGTATCGGTCGACTGGAGCGAGCCGTCCGGGGAGGCAGGCGCGGCGAAGCTGACCATGGTGTGGCGGGAAACGGGAGGCCCGCCTGCGGCCGCTCCGCACGAATCTGGATTTGGCACAAACCTTATTCGCGATCTGGTCCCCCATGAACTCGGGGGGAAGGTGGACCTCTCCTTCGGGCACGAAGGAGTGACCTGTACCATCGAGGTCCCGATCGAACGCCTGTGAAACGTCTGTCGCTCGCCGGCGCAAAGAGAGCGCCTCCCGTCACGACGACTGCAACGCTGCCAGCAGCTCTGACTCAACGACCGGCTTCTGCAGGATCGCTGCTGCTTTCCCTGGGGCGAGCGGGACAGTTGCATAACCTGACATAACGATGACGCGGATCGCACGTTCGCTCAATTTGTCGATCAGGTCGCCCGCCAACTCGCCGCCTCTGAGATTGAAATCAACAATGGCTGCATCCGGAAGCTGATCAGCGACAAGACTCTCGGCCTCGGCGACGCTGGCTGCCGGCCCGATAACATCGGCACCCAAGGCCCGGAGCAGACTCTTCAGGGCCGCCCCGATATGCCAGGAATCCTCGACAATGAGGATTCGCATACCTGAAAGGTCGGCCGATCCGCCCTCAAGCGTGTCCTGGCTGTTCGAAGAAGACATCCCACGTCCCACCGGCCCGAGAACAGGCCCACGATCCTGCCCGCTGATCCTGCCACTATCAGGCTAACCAGACAACCCCAAGATTCCCCCCTTCGCTGACTAGCACCTGCCAGGAAATTTGATGGTGCGGCCAACGTGAAAAGCAGTGGAAGTTTGAGGCAACATTGCTCGTGCGTTGCAGATCGTTGCGAAGCTGGTTGCGCCGTAGCGCCTTGGCAAGAAACGACCGCCAGGCGCTGCGGTTGTCCCAGCCGGCTGTTCGAGCCGCGGCTCGGTTGCTCGATCAGAATAGAGTGGCGTGCCAGGTCACCGGTCGCGTGGGCGTTTTCATCGATAACGACGATTTTTGACCTGCATCAATGTTCTGATAAAGCAGTTTTGGTAGACGGCTCTTGCACGACCTGAGGCTGTGGCTCGCTTTGAGTTGCCCGTTGAAACAAGTTAATGAGGACTTACCAAATGCGTCATCCTTTTAACGTCGGCATCGGGTTGCCGTTACTACTCGTCTCGACGCTGGTCGCTCTGGCTGATGACGTTCCTGTCCTCGACGTTCAGCCGATCTGTCGGGGCATCGCCATGCAGGCGGCCAACCCGACCGAAAAGGGTGGACCGGATTTGACATTCAACGACTGCATCAAGAGCGAGCGAGCCGTTCGCGACGAGTTGACGAAGACCTGGTCGACATTCGCGGCGCCCGAAAAGGGCCATTGCGTTCGATTGGCGGTACTGGGCGGGGAACCAAGCTACACCGAACTGATCACCTGCCTGGAGATGGCGCGGGATGTCAGAAAACTGCAAGCGGACTCCGTCAAAGGCACGAACTAGCCAACGCGATGACGATCGCGTGCGTGATCAATTCCTACAGACAATACAAATAAATGGCTGTCGTGACCCGCTGCCGTAAGCAAGCGGCATGAGGGGAGCGCCGGCAACCTTGGGGCGCCCCTCGTCAGGCGTGTTCTAGTAGCACGGCGGATAGGGATAATAGCCGCAGCGCGCGCCATAATAGTAGGCTCCGGCGGCTGCCGCTCCCGCTGCCGCAGCGCCGTAGTAGGCGCGACGATGTACTCTGCGGTTGACGCCGGCAACGCTCATTGGCGTCAGCGGCCGCCCTATTCTGGCGTCTGCCTTGTCGACAGATACGGACAACGTCTTTCCCGGCGACCACTGCAACGATATCGGCGTCGCCGCACACAGCAGCGCGGCCGCTGCCGTCATACCAACGAGAGTGAGCTTCTTCATGTTTTCGTTCTCCCAGTTGAAAACGGTACGTTGGAACGTACCACGGCAACGGAGCGCCTCCCTTGATTTACATCAAAGCCTGCCGCCCCCCCATCGGTGGAGCGGCGCCAAGCCGGCTGGGTTGAGCAGGCTGCTCAGGATTCGGGCTGAAATTTCCGGATCACTGTGGCGGCGGACGCTGATCCTGTCCAATATGGCCGGCGGGGAGGAGTGCTCATACACTGGTTGGAGTGCAGCGGCCCCGTCGCGACTATGGCAACAGAGTTGCGGCTTCCCTCGGATGAGGCGTTGGAGCGCGATCCGGGGCGATGGCGGGCGGCGGAACGCCGAACCTCGGTGCAGGTCGACGATGAACGGTCGGAGACCGCATCTCTGAAATCGCTCAACTTCATGCCGCGGGGAAAACGGGGGACAAGGGTATGCCAGAGGACGAACCCAAGCCGCTCTTCGGAGTGCTTGATCCCCTCGAACGCATATCGGAAGTGCTGTTCGGCGTGATCATGGCTCTGACGTTCACCTGCACGCTTGGGGTGGCGACCGCGGACAATATCCAAGTCAAGACCATGCTGATCGGCGCCCTCGGCTGCAATCTGGCCTGGGGCGTTATTGATGCAGGCGTGTACTTGATCGCCCGGGTCAATTTGAGCGGCCGCAAAATCCTGATGTTACGCGCGATGCGCGCGGCGGCCGATCGCGGCGCCGCGCGGCGCATCCTCGCCGATGCGCTGCCGCCGCTGCTAGTTTCGGCGCTTTCTGAAGCGCAGGTCGACGAGATGCGGCAGTTGTTGCAGAAAATCCCGCACGATGCGGCGCGACCCCATCTGACATCAGGCGACTGGCTCGGGGCGCTGGGAGTGTGCCTGCTTTGCTTCCTATCGACATTTCCCGTGGCGGCACCGTTCATCATCTTCGCTGATGCCAGGACGGCGTTGCGGGTCTCCAATGCCGTGGCGGTGTTTCTGTTGTTTTGTTGCGGGTATGCGTTCGGATACCGCAGCGGCTTTTCCTCCTGGGTCGCTGGCCTGTTCATGGTCGTTTTTGGGGGCGCGATGGTCGGCGTCGCGATCGCCCTTGGGGGTTGAAGCGAGACGGGAAAATGGGCCTCCGCAAGACGCTTTCCCTAGGAACGATAGACGTTGGAGAATGCCAGTCGCGGCGCCTTACCTCGGCAAGGGGGCTTTGCCTATGAACTGGAATCAACTCTATGGCATTCGCAGCTACCTCAAGTCCTCGCTCTGGGTAGTGCCGTTCATCGCCATACCGGTTGAATTCGCGGTGGCCTGGATGCTCCGCGCCGTCAACGCCCGGCTGGGCTGGAATTTCCTCGGTTTCAGCGCCACCGGATCGCAGGCGATGCTTGGGGCTTTGATCACCGCGACGATGGGCTTTGTGGTGTTCACATTCGCCTCCCTGCTGCTCGCGATTCAAGTTGCCAGCGGGCAGCTGACGCCCCGAATCATTGCCACGACGCTGCTGCAGGACAAGGTCGTCAGCTACGCGGCGGCGCTGTTCGTTTTTACGTTCCTGTTCTCCGTAAGCGCGGTCGGCAGGATAGACCCAAAAGTTGACCAGCTTGCGGTGTTCGTTGCCGCCTGTCTCGGCGTCGCCTGCGTAGCCACAGTTCTCTTTCTCATAGACTACGCGGCCAAACTGTTGCGCCCGATCACCATCCTGGCGCGCGTGGGGCGAAGAGGCATTGACGTCATCCAGAGCGTCTATCCGGAAATGAACGACGGATTGGACCCCAAGGAGGCTTGGCGTGACTCGATTGACCCGCCGGTCCGCACCATCCTCCACCAAGGAGCGTCACAGATAGTGCTGGCCGTCAACGTGGCAGCACTGATGACCTTGGCGGAGAGGTCCAATGGCGTAATCGAGTTTGTGCCGCAGGTCGGTGATTTTGCTGCGATTGATGAACCGCTGTTCAATCTGCGCGGCGGCGCGGCGTCACTCGACGACCAGGCGTTGCGTGCCAATGTCGCGTTCGGGCCGGAACGCACGATGGAGCAGGATCCGACGTTTGCCTATCGCATCGTCGTAGACCTCGCACTCAAGGCCCTGTCTCCTGCGATCAATGACCCGACAACCGCGGTGCTTGCGATCGATCAACTCCATCGACTGCTCCGCGTGGTCGGTATGCGCCGCTTGCGCACCGACGGGATTTTGGACAAATCCGGGAGACTGCGGGTGATTGTCCCCACGCCCAACTGGGCAGACTTCGTGCACCTCGCATTCACCGAGATACGCTATTGCGGTTCCAACAATGTTCAGATTGTGCGTCGCATGCGTGCGATGATCGAAAACCTCATGCAGACGCTTCCGCGGCATCGGCAGCCGGTGCTGCAGCAGCAATTGGCTGCGCTCGATCGGGAGATGGAAAAGCATTTCGATATGGCCGAGGACTTGATGCTAGCGCGTATTCCGGACAGCCAGGGCTTGGGCGGCCGCTCGGGAGAGCGAAGGTAGTTCTACAGGCGTGCGTGGCTGTGCTGCTGTCTATCTGGCGACCCACGCGTATCAGTACTATCGTCGATTAAAGCTTGAGACGGGGCTAACATGGCCGGGAACAAGGCGCTCACGCGCGCCAGCTTGCGAACGCCAAGGGCTGCCGCACTTGCCGGAATCCTGTTTTCGCTCTCGGTGTTTGGCGCCTTTTGGCTGCTGCGTGCTGCCGTGCCGGCTGACCCAACTGAACCGGGCGCATGGCTCAACACCAGTTCTCGCACGGTGGCATTGGCGTTGAACCTGATTCCCTTTTCCGGGGTGGCGTTTCTTTGGTTTATCGGGGTATTGCGCGACCGGCTTGGCGAGCGCGAGGATCGCTTTTTCGCCACCGTTTTCCTTGGCAGCGGTCTGCTGTTTCTGGGGATGCTTTTTGTCGCGGCGGGAGTGATCGGCGCCATCATCACGGCGTTTGCCGCCGCCCCAAATGAGCTGATCAATTCTCCCGCGTTTCACCTTGCGCGCGCGATCGCGTACAACATCGCCAACGTTTACATGATGAAAATGGCGGCGGTGTTCATGATTTCCCTGTCCACTGTCACGTTGCTTACCGCGACTGTGTCGCGCTGGCTCACCTTCCTCGGTTATGCGCTGGCGCTGTTTCTTCTGTTTGGCGCAAGCTATTTCGATTGGGCGTTTCTAGTGTTTCCGTTGTGGGTTTTCATGGTCAGCAGCTTTATTCTGATAGAAAACTATATTCATGCTCCCGAGCGATCCCGGTAGCTTCCGATGCCCGCCTGAATGGTAGAGCCGAGCGGTTGCTCATTGATCTAGCGCAAAGAGCCTCAGGCCGGTAGCCTGATAGGACGAACACATGGCCGCCGGTTGCCCGGAGCCGCCGCGCCGCACAGGTGCCCTTTCCATGCTGGTCTTTCCATGCCGAGCGAACGGCGATTGATGAAAGCCAGCGGGCCGCGACCGAGGCGACCAATGATGCTGCAGGCGATCCGCAAAAAGCTTCGTCCCTCTTGAGGCATCAACGTGAGTGAAGAGCCAAATTTATCCTCGATGCTCAAGCAACCGACAGGCGCGCTTATCATTTCCGTCATTCGTGTCGGATGTTTCGCGCTTCTCGCCTACTGGTGCTTCCTCCTGGTCAGCCCGTTTCTGACGATCGTCATTTGGAGCATCATCTTTGCGGTCGCGCTCTATCCCGTGTTCGCCTGGACGGCCGACAAGCTTGGCGGGCGTCAAGTGCTGGCTGCTGCCGGTATCACCGTAGTCAGCCTCCTGGTGATATTTGGTCCGGCGACTTGGCTCGCGCTGAGCTTGATCAATACCCTGCTGGTGCTCATCGAGCACTTCGGTAATGGCAGCATCGCCATTCCGGCACCCTCCGAAGCCATCAAAAGCTGGCCACTGATCGGCGAAAAAGCGCATGAGATATGGCTGCTTGCCTCGACCAATCTCAAGTCTCTGCTTGTCGGAATTGCGCCGATGCTCAAATCCCTTGCTGCAATACTTCTCGGAGCGGTCGGCAGCGCCAGCTTGAACGTTCTCAAGTTCACCGCCGCTGTGATCGTCTCCGGATTTCTCTTTATTCCGGGACCCGCCCTGGCGCTCACCGCCAAGAGGCTTTTGCATCTTGTCGTGGCGAAGCGCAGCGAAGAGTTCGTCGACCTGGCCGGCGCCACGATCCGCAACGTCTCCCGCGGCGTCATCGGCGTTTCTGTCCTGCAAGCCCTGCTCGCGGGGGTCGGCTTGATCGTTGCCGGAGTGCCGGCGGCCGGCCTCCTCAGCTTCCTGGTCTTGTTCTTCGGGATCGCGCAATTTCCGTCGTTGATCTTGGCTCCGCTCATCATATGGAGCTGGATTTCGATGGAGACGACGTCCGCCCTGCTGTTCTCCGCCTATATGATACCGGTGAGCCTGCTTGATAATGTCTTGCGGCCGCTGGTCATGGCGCAGGGGTTGAGCGTCCCGCTGCCGGTGATCGTGGTCGGCGTCATTGGCGGGACGCTCGCGCACGGCGCCATCGGCCTGTTCATCGGGCCGATCGTGCTCTCCGTCGCCTGGCAGTTGCTGCGGGTCTGGCTGACCGAGGAGGCTGATGACCTGACCAACCAGATCGAGGCGGCACCGGAATCGCCCGGAGGACAGATATCGGTCGGTGAAGCCGTTCTCGCACCTACGGAGCGGCGGCCGGTCAGCGAGTAGAGACTTCAAGACTTGCGAAATGTGAAGCGGAACGCCGATTTTATAAGCAAACGGCGCAGGCTTTCCGCCCGCCCCGTCGTGATCACAGCCGCATCAACAACGAGACCCAAATCCAGAGACGGCAGGGTGCTAGCGGCCTCCGAACAGCTTTCGCGCTGCTTCCAACAGGGGCACGTCATGATTCTTGCGACAGAAAGCCTCCAATTTTACCACATCCGTCGTCATGGCACCGTGATCGAGCGTGGTATCGCCCCGTTCGCCGTGGAAATAGCCGCTTAGCCAATTGGCGACGGACCTTGGGGTCGCTATCTTTCCCGTCAAATATTGCCGGCATGTGATCTTGGCCGCATCCACCGTAACCTGTGCCTGCACTGTCGAATTTCCAGTCAGCGCCCACAACGTCGCGATCAAAAAGGCCACTGCAATCGCTCGCGAAGACATCCCATCCCTCCCCGTGCCATGTTCATCACGATCGATGTTACCTGCTTGCCGACGAGTTTTGAAGTCAGCAGGTGTCTGCTTCCCTCCACCGAACGCTCCGCAGATCGCTTTGATTTAGATCAGGCCAAGGCCTTCAGTATCGGCACTCGCTGGTCGGATCGCGACGCCTAAGGGCGCGTTGCGTGACCGGCGCGTACCCTTGCCGCAACTTGACTAGGGTCGGCGCTTGCTCCAGCCTCTCCTTTTCCATCGGGCACGCCGCCGACGGGATCAAGCGAACATGTCGGCGAGTGCTGACGGTTCGGGGCCCGCCGAAAATGGACCGAGCAACAAGTCAAAAGCTTTCATCTCGGCTGTGGTGGTTTCCACCCGCGAGATGGTTGACCGAGTACCGTGCTGGCTGGCTGCCCGGCGACGTCATCGCCGGAGTAACACTGGCGGCGTACGCGATCCCCGTCTCCCTAGCTTACGCCAACATCGCCGGCCTGCCCCTTCAAGTCGGCGTGTACGGCTATATGTTGGGCGGCTTGGGTTACGCATTGTTTGGATCGTCTCGGCAGCTCGCAATCGGACCCACCTCCGCGATTTCGCTCATGATCGCCGGGACGGTCGGAGCAATGGCCAGTGGAGACCCGCAAAGATACGCTCAGATCGCCACTCTCGCGGCTTTCACCGTCGCTTTGCTCTGCCTGCTGGCATGGTTGCTGCGGTTGAGCGTGCTGGTCAGGCTGATCAGCGACAGCATTCTCGTCGGCTTCAAAGCCGGCGCCGGCTTGACCATCGCCATGACGCAGCTGCCAAGCCTCTTTGGCGTTCCTGGCGGCGGCCATAACTTCTTCGATCGCGCCTGGCTGTTCGTCAATCAGCTTGGGCATATGCAATACCCGGTGCTCGTCGTCGGAATCCTCGCGCTTGGACTGATTGCTTTTGGTGAGCGCATTTTCCCGGGAAGGCCTGTTGCCCTTTGCGTCGTTGCACTTTCGATCGTTGCCGCCACCGTGCTCGGTCTCCCGGCGCTGGGTGTGCCGATTACCGGGAAAATTCCCTCGGGCTTGCCCAGCTTCGGCGGACCGGCGCTCAGGCTACGAGACGTCGAGGGAATATTTCCTCTTGCCGGCGGGTGCCTGCTGCTCGCCTACATTGAGGGGGTATCCGCCGCGCGGACGTTTGCCGCGAAGCACGGATACGCGCTCGATCCGCGCCAGGAGTTGCTGGGCATTGGCGCGGCAAACTTCATGGCCGCCTTGGGGCATGGCTATCCCGTGGCCGGCGGTCTTTCGCAGTCCGCGGTGAACGACAAGGCCGGCGCACGCACGCCGCTGGCGCTGGTGTTTGCCTCGATCGCTCTGGCGGCATGCCTCCTCTTCCTGACCGGATTCCTGGAGGAACTTCCGAAGGCGGTCCTGGCAGCGGTGGTCTTGACCGCGATTTATGGCCTATTGGATTTCCCCGCCCTGCTTCGCATGTGGCGAATTAGCCGGCTCGATTTCTACGCCGCGACGATCGCGCTTGCATCGGTGCTGCTTCTCGGGATTCTTCAAGGCATCCTGCTGGCGGCACTGGCGTCGATATTGTTGTTGCTCGGCCGGGTTTCCAATCCCCACGTGGCATTTCTCGGCCGGATACCCGGCACGGACCGGTTTTCCGACGCCGACCGGAACACAGAAAATGAGCCGCTGCCTGGCGCGCTCGTCTTTCGGCCTGAAGCCTCGGTGATCTATGTCAACGCAGAGAGCGTCTTTGACACAGTCTTGGCTCGGCTGCGTGCGGCTGATCCGCGTACAATTCGACTGGTGGTCTGCGATCTGTCAGCTTCGCCATACATGGACCTCGCGGGGTCGCGTATGTTGCACGAACTGCATAAGGAGCTATCGATCTGGGGCATTGAACTACGCGTCGTTGCCGCGCGTGCACTCGTACGCGATCTATTGCGTGCTGACGGTGTGACCGAGAAGGTCGGTGCCATCAACCGGCATTTGACGATCGAGGGTCTGCTCAAGGGCAACACCGCTCCGGGAGACAGCACTGCCGATCGTCTTGGCGACGCTGGGGAAGCACGCTCCGCCTCGCCGGTCTAGTCTCCAGTGTGTCGGCAGCAATCAACGCCGCCGGGACGAACATACCTGTAGGAACGCAACCATGCCCGACCCGGTGCACACCCCGCCGCCCGTTTTCAATTTCAATGCATATAGCCCGGCGGAGGTCCAGGAAGCGGTTGAAACAGTCGGCGTCAAAAAGACGAACATGCCGTTTCTTCCTTCCTTCACCTTGGCGGTGGTGGCGGGCGGCGCCATCGGCCTTGGCGCGCTCTACTACAACATCGTCGTCAGCGACCCGTCGCTGGGCTTTGCCGCCACGCGCGTGCTCGGCGGATTGGTGTTCTCGCTTGGATTGGTGCTCGTGCTGGTCGGGGGCGCCGAGCTGTTCACAGGCAACAATTTGATTGTCATGGCGTGGGCCAGCGGAAAAGTTTCCAGCAAAGACGTCTTGCGCAACTGGACAATCGTGTATTGCGGAAACCTGGTCGGAAGCGTTGGTCTCGTCGTGCTGGTCTTCCTTTCGCACCATCTTGACATGTACGGGGGCCGCGTTGGGCTGGCGATATTGAATACCGCGGCCGGGAAGATCAGCCCTGACATGGGAACGCTGTTCTTCAAGGGCATCCTCTGCAATGTGCTCGTTTGCATGGGAGTTTGGATCGCCTACGCGGGTCGTTCGGTCAGCGACAAGATATTCGGTCTGATACTGCCGGTCTCCGCCTTCGTCGCGGCAGGCTTCGAGCACTGCGTCGCCAATATGTATTTTTTGCCGATGGCTTGGATGCTGGCGCAAGCCGGCAAGGTCCCCGCCGAGCTTGATGCGTCGCTCTTTACAATAACCGGGATCATCCATAACCTCGTCCCGGTTACGCTGGGCAATATCGTAGGCGGCGCCGGATTTGTTGGCGCTGTGTATTGGCTGATCTACCGTAAGGGTCTTGGCTCGGGTTCAAGTGGACTATGACAAAAATATCCGGCGGTCGACCCAAGAAGCCATCGGATTGGACTGGGGTGGGATTTGATCCACATCAAGGTTTCGATCGGCCGGTCATGGTTGGTCGCTCGCAACGCAACCCGCAGATTCGAAGATGAGCTTTGTGGCGGCGGCATTGAAACAATTTGACCCACCAGTCTCCCAGCGCAGGTGCGCTCCTGATTTCGGCAAAAATTTTGCGCGAACGGTATTCGTGCCAAGTGTCGTGCCAAGCCCGAGAGGGCTCGGATGGTCCAATTGAGAGCGTAGTAATCGGAGGGTAAGGGAATGCTGATCACTCGCGCAGGCAAATTGATCGCAGCGGTTTTCATGGCGGCCGCAATGTGGGCGGGAGCGGTTGACGCTTCTCGTGCCGAGACCGGCTCGATCCGACTGCATGTCGTCAAGGCCGGATTCATCGTCGGTGTGGGCGGCGGCAGCGGTACCCTGGTTTTCAAAGGCCGCTCACACCGGTTGAGTCTGGGCGGGATCGGGGTTGGCTCACTCGGCGTGGCCGCGGTGGACTTGGTCGGCACTGCAAGCAACTTGCACCATGCCAGCGACATCGCCGGCACCTATGGGGCGGCAGGCGCCGGTGCAACTTTCGTCGGCGGCGCGCAGGTAGCGCGGCTGCAGAACGAAAAG
>Ga0070673_100002485_pt1 | contig 11256 bp, 7 predicted proteins | sample KBSM23metaG_FD_65342 | JGI IMG/M metagenome (GOLD analysis project Ga0070673, IMG submission 65342) | Miscanthus rhizosphere microbial communities from Kellogg Biological Station, Michigan, USA - KBS M2-3 metaG | ecosystem: Host-associated > Plants > Roots > Rhizosphere > Soil ...
CACCTACGACTCGAGCTGGTTGTCCCAGGGTCTCTGTGACAATTTCGCTGGCGCGCTCTTTTGCGAAGCCTTCGCCAACAACCATTAAGTTAGACAACGCCGATGCGGCGCCTGAGTCAGATGTGCGACGATCTCTATAAAACAGGAGCAGGCGATAGAACTCATCTTCGCGTTCCTGCGGCTCGCAGCTCACAGTGCGCATGATGATTGGGTCGCGTCCACGGAACACAGCCGCAGTAAAACCCTCTTCATGTGCTGTCAGCAACAGCGAATCACCAGTATTTCCATTACGCGTCAGCCAACGCGACTCACCGAAGTGGCGTGGCAGAATAAGACCCGCGCGCCAACCAAGCGCGGAGAATACGCTCTCGTACTCGGAAAGCACAGCCAGCTGAACACCAACAATCAAGTAGCGCTCTCGACCCTGACTATCGCGTGACAAGGCTTCCTTCGAAGTTGACAGCTCCTCGCTGGGCGCGCCAAAGCCGCGCTCGATCTTCCATTTGAGAACCTCTTCTGCCTCGCCCTTTGATCCGACGGTATTCTCCATCGTCACGATTAAGCTGCGCATGGACGCCTCAGGTAAAGCGACTGACCACTTGCGTTGTCGCAACAGACCGGCGCTGGTGGCGAGCTCAGTCAATACTTCTGCGAGCTCTGAAAGATCCGAAATGTTTGTTGACTCGAAACTGGGAGTGATTAACGAGTCGGCCAAGGCCACGCTCGCAGCTCGTCGAACGGTGAAAGGCTTTCGGCCTCCGCCCTCGAGTTGGACCACCGAAGCATTGCCGCGCTGCAATCCGAGCGCTGTGGCCGGATACCAGGGGTTGACTAATTTGGAAAGTGGATTCGGCAAAGTTTGTCCTAAGACTCCGAGAGTTGAGCAGCAGGAAGGTTTTTACCACTCGCTATATGGACGCCCGTCAGATCCTACTTCGGTTGAAGCGCTGTGTACGTTAACCACGCCGGAGTCACCGCTATCGGAATTTGGATCGTCACCCGTTTCTGGAGTCCAATCCGCCTGATCGGTAAATGGATCGATAGGCTTCTCGCGCATGTATCCAGACGTGACTAAGTCATCGATGGACTGCGGTAATTTGCCTTTGTCAGCCGCATATTGATCAAGGAGCGAACGCATCTTGAAAAGGTCGTCACGCAACACCGCCTCACGCGCGGCAGTAATCGTCTTTTGATATTGCGGCAACACAATCGCCGCCAGAATTATGATAATCGTAATCACGATCATCAACTCCAGGAGGGTGAAGCCCGACGATTTTAGATTGTTGATTTTAGATTTCAGATTTTGCTTATCCAACATCGAATCAATTCACAATACGATATCTAAACCACCATCAAATCGTTTAATCGAAGCCGCGCGGAACTTGCTCGAAGCTCGCTTTACTAACGCCGCCACACCAATCAGCAATCTAAAATCTACAATCTACAATCCGCTCACCAGTCGCTGTACTTTTCTCCGTTGAGCGCGGTGCCTTTTGATTTCGAACGCACGTCGAAAACATTTTCACCACCCCATGAATCGGAATCGGAGGGATCGTAGCACGAGCGCAAATCCCACTCAGCTTTGCCGGTCATCGGATCGATCGGAAGCTCGCGAAGATATACTTTTTTCTTCGTCGAAAGATTATTCCCAACATCCGTAGCGTTCACGCCCTGTTGACCGCGGCCGCCGGTGTTCGACACCGGCATAACGTTGACGCCAGTCACGAGTGTATCCAGATCCGGTGGATAGCGATCGGGGTTGTCGACTCCAAAGATCGTGCAATCAGTGATCATCACCTTGATGCGCGGATCAATTACCTGCTGCTGCTGTGGTTGCGGCTGCGGATTAACCTGTCCAACGCCTGCCTGGTTGCAGTTATAAAACAATGCTTCGCGATGAAACTGATCGATCGCCGTGCGAATTGTGCGCAATGTTTCTCGGAGCTGCTGTTCTTTCTGCCGTCGAACCGCGACGCGAACTAACGGCACACAGGCCAGCGTCAGGATTGTCAGCACCGTGATTGAGATCACGAGCTCAATTAACGTGAATCCGCGCTGCCGACTATGTGCTTCAGACGCGGCAACGCGGTGACTAGTAAACTCACTTACTTTCACCGTGTCACCGCGTTTGAAGCTGACTGCGCTTCGTAGTCGCATTACTGTTTTACCGTAAGCTGGCCGGGCGTCAGGTCGAGTGTGACATCACGCGCATCCGTCGCCACCAGATTGGTTTTCTGTTTATCGAAAACGAGCGCGCCATCACCAGCGGCCACGCCTTCGATCTCAAGCATAAGAATCACGCCCGTTCCCTTCAGCGCAGGAACTCCGCTCAATGCTGAAACAGACACCAAACACACACCAGTCGGATCGATCGATTGAATCAAAGTCGGGACGCTGCCCGTAGTGCCGGCAATCATTGAGCCAGCGCTGACGCTGTTAATTTTGATGACTTTGGGATCGAAATGAAGTGCCATCACCGCGAGACCAAGCGGCACGCTTGCATTCAATTCGACGGCCACAGTTCTCTTTTCGCCAACCTTCAATGGTTCTACTGTCGGCAATTTCAATCGCGCCGTTCGCAACGCTCCGACGCTGGGTAAGGAAACTTCAACGGGTTTTGCCGCACCGTTGAATGCATTCGTAGTCAGATTCGCATTTACAGCCGCGACTTCCGCTGCCGCTTGATTGTTCACCATCGAACGCGGTGCTGGAACCACAGTTGACTCTTCATCAGTTCCAACTTGCGGTGCGGTATTGCGTGCAACGGTCGCAGTTTGCTCAACCGACGTCGCTTGTGCATCGACGTTGTTAGTTGCAGCTGCGGGAATGTTGGTAGCAGTTGCCGCTTGGAATAAGCCTGGGTCGCTCGAGTTCGGTTTCGCAGCTTTCGGAGTTTTCTGATTTGCGGCAATCCGATCTTCACGATCAGCTTCCGCGATCATCGCTTCAAGCGACCCCGTTGTCGGATTCGATAAGGTACCGCTCGGCCTCATCAATTCGTCACGAGGAGTAATTGCTGGAGTGCGCAGGACCCGCGGCGTCACTGCGATCACAATGTCGACCTGACGATTCTCATGTGTCGGTGAAGTGAACAACCTTCCTAGTATCGGCAAGCCGCCAAGTACCGGGAGTCCCTGCCGTCCGTTCGATTCAACATCCGTCGAGACGCTCGCCAACATCATGGTGCGGTTGTTCTGCACGCGCGCAGTGCCCGTGATGGTACGTTCGGTGAACGTTGGCGTCAGCGTATTAGCGCCGGCAACATCTTTTGATTCGATCGACATCTTCACCTGCACGTCCTGATTCGGATAGACGAGCGGAGTGAACTTCAGCGTCAAACCTGTAGGTTCGTAGTTGATGACTGGAAAACCGCCCGACGGGAAAGTACTTCCGGTGGCTGGCTGTCCCGTCTGCACGCCGAACGGATACGCCTGCGCAGTTTGCACTGGCACGCGCTGTCCAATACGTGCTGTTGATTCTTCGTTGTTGAAAGCGTGAACCTGAGTCGAAGCGATTAACTTCGCGCGGTTTCTGCTTTGATAGGCCGTCAGGACCGATGAGGGTATAACCAGCGCGGCTGCCAACGCTGTCGGAACACCGGCAACGATCGGCGCCAGATTGACGCCGTTCTGCGCAGAACTCAAAACACCATTGCCAGTCAACAAACTGAAGCCGGGTGATCCACCGATGTTGAAGGTCCCATTCGCTCCCGGAGTGCCAACCTGATTTCCAAGTTGCATCAAGTCAGTTTTGGAAACTTCATAAATATTGACGTCCATCACCACTTCCGGACGTTCTTTGTCGATGCTCTCAAGCAAGTCGCCAATCAAGCGCACATTCTCGGCAGTATCTCTAACCGTCAGCGTGTTCGTGTCCTTGTCAGGAACTACGATTGTCTGCGGACGTCCAACAGACGGCGGGATCGCCTGGCCCACCAACTCACGGGCTTTCTGCGGATCAGTATTAGAAAGGAAGAAGGTTCTCAGGACGAGTTGCTGGTACTGTGCGCGCCTGGTCTGATCGGCAACCAGAATCGTTCGCTTGCTCAGCTTTTGAAAGAACAAGCCTTCCTGCAGAAAGATGTAGTCCAGCGCTTGTCCAGTGGTGACATCTTTTAAATTGAGATCGATCTGGCGGGGCTGCGCAAACGACTGCCGATCAAAAACCACGTTAAGGTTCAGCTCATCTGCCAGCTTGCGAATAAAAGCTTTCAAGTCGCCGCTGTAGCTGATTACACGCATCGACTCTGTGTGCGCAGTCGGCGTGTTCACTGGCTCGGATGCAGTTGATCCACTAGCAGCTGTGCCACCACCATTTTCCTCAATCTCTCGAGGTTGTGGCGGAGCGGTGCCATCCTTAATCGCCTGGAGGCGCAGCATGCGCTCCATTTCAGAAACAGCAAGCGTGTTGACAGGATCGTAGCCATAGGCTTGTCGGAACGCGTTGAATGCGCCGACATAATCGCGCTGCTCGGCAAGTGCGCGACCCTGCTGCATAAATCCCTGCGAAGCGTTAAAGCTGGCACGCCGGAAGTGAAGCTGGTATTCGGTGTTGGCCGGGTCGGCAGCAACCGCCAGCGTGAATTCTTGCGCTGCTTTTTCCCACTGCTGGGCAGTTTCGTAGTCGAGGCCCTTCCTGAAGTGCTCGTTGCCCTTCTTGTTAGCCATGACCGTTAGCGGCATGACGAGCAAACAGGAGGCGAGAAGTAACGAAACAAAGGTTCGCATCTTGAGTTTGGATATCATCTTAAAATCTCCAGAAGGAGCTGAATGCAGCAGAGTGGCCAGGGACCCACTTTGCATCTTCCTTACACGCTTTGTATTAACTATGGTTCCTGCGATCAGAAGCCAGACGCGTAATTTTGCGTCTAGTTCTTCAGCGCTGTGACGTTGAGCTCTTCGACGAAAGTTACGCGATTGATTTCATGCAGCGTCGAAAGGCCTGCGAAAACTTTTTTGAGGGCTGACTCGCGCAGTCCTCTCAATCCTTCGAACTCCGCGGCGCGCCGGACTTCGGAGCCGGGCCGGCGCTCGACGATCATCTCACGAATGTTGTCTGAAAGGTCAAGCAATTCGTGGATTGCCGACCTGCCGCGATAACCAGTGTGGTTACACGTATCGCAACCTGTACTGGCATAAAAAACTGCGCCGCTATGTTCTTCTGGTTTTAATCCTGACTCCACCAGTTCTTCTTCTGATGGCTGATAAGGACGCTTACAGAGGCTACACAGGAGACGGACGAGTCGTTGCGCGAGGACGCAGTTCAACGACGACACAAAATTATACGGTTCGACTCCCATATTAAGGAAGCGGCCGATGACATCGATTACGTTATTCGCGTGGACGGTCGTGAATACCAAATGGCCTGTCAGCGCCGACTGGATTGCGATTTGAGCAGTCTCAGTGTCGCGAATTTCACCGACCATGATCTTGTCAGGGTCGTGACGGAGGATAGAACGAAGACCGCGGGCAAATGTTAAGCCTTTCTTCTCGTTTACAGGTATTTGCGTGATGCCGTGCAGCTGATACTCCACCGGGTCTTCGATGGTGATGATCTTGTCTTCTTCGTTTCGTATCTCGTTCAATGCGGCATACAAAGTCGTCGTCTTACCTGAACCGGTTGGACCAGTAACGAGGACCATTCCGTATGGCTCAGCGATGTAGCGGCGAAACTTGCGCAAGTCTTCTTCAGCGAAGCCAACCACATCAAGATTCAAGTTACGAAACTCTTCATTGATCTGCTCTTTGTCGAGAATACGAATGACTGCGTCTTCTCCGTGAATCGTCGGCATGATCGAGACACGAAAGTCGACATTCCGGCCTTTGTAACGAACCCGGAAGCGACCGTCTTGCGGCACGCGCCGTTCGGCGATATCAAGTTCGGACATGACCTTGATACGCGATATTAAAGTTTGGTGATAAGCCAGATCGATGGGATCGACTTTCGCATACAGCGCGCCGTCGATGCGGTACTTGACTTGCACCTCCGTATCGCGCGTTTCAATGTGAATGTCAGAAGCACGCGACTCCATCGCGTTATAAACGATGGTGTCGACGAGCTTGATGATCGGCGACATGTCCGAGTCAGTCGCCAGCCGATCGAGATCTAAAACTTCTTCGCCAGTTTCGGTCTCGCGCACCAGCGAAATACGAAAACTCGAAGTAGCTTCCTGCAACACGCGCTGCGTCGTATCGCCCTTGCGCAACACAACTTCAACCGCGCCGGCTGTGCCTACATACGGAATGATTCGCGATCGTAGCGCGCTGGCGAGTTCGTCGAGACGCTCAAGATCTGTCGGATCCGCCATGGCGATGTGAAGCCCTTTCGCATCGCGCCGCAGCGGTACGAATTGATGGCGCACCATCAGATCGACGGGCACCTCTGCAAACAATTCGTAGTCGATCGGAGATTCACCATCGTGCGGAAGCAGATCGATATAAGGCAGGCGATAACGGCGGGCCAAGTCTTTGGCCGCGCGAACCTCAGGAGGATCATGATCTCCGAGGTTGAGCGTGCTGGTTTTTCCGTCCGGAGGCGGAACTGCCGCGCGAGTTGGCTCTTCTACAATCTCTTTCATTTTGCTATCGAAAACGATCGACCTGAGATGGACAATTAGTGTCCACCTCCGATTCCACCACTCGAGATGGAACCGATGATAGGCAAGTAGATGGCAAGTAGAATCGTGACTACTACGCCACCCATTACCACAAGAATCGCAGGCTCAAGTGTGGTCGTCAACTGTTCGAGCCGGACCTCTGATTCAGCGTCATAAAACACCGCAACTTCATCGAGCATCTCGCGCAAACTACCAGAACGCTCGCCAATACCAATCATGTCGAGAGCCAGCGGAGGTATCCAACCCGCCGTCTCCAATCCTTCAGAGAAGGAGCGACCTTCTCGAATCATCGGCAGAATGGCCGAGCTCCGCCGACGCAATTCACGATTCGTGATTGATTCGGCCGCAATTTCCCACGACTCAACGATGGTTATGCCCCCGGCCAGGAGAGTGGCGAGCGAGCGGGTTGCTTGAGCCACCGACAGTTGAATAACCAGCTTGCCGGCGAGTGGAATCTTCAAGATGAACGCATCGAGCTTTTGTTTGCCTGCTAAAGTGCGTGACCACAAGAAAAACATTACCGCTCCGCCAATTACGAGCGGTCCGAACCAAAAAACATTGCCCGCCAGCCAGCTTGAAAGACCCACGACAATCTTCGTCGGCAATGGCAATTGATTGCCGAACCCCGAAAAAAGCTCCGACATGCGCGGTACAACATAAATGGCGAGGAAGGTGACCATGCAGAACGATGCGAAAAGCAGGAACAGCGGATACGCGAGCGCGCCGCGGATCTTTCTTCGCAGAGCCACATTGCGACGCATGTAGGAGACGTAACGGCTCAGCACCTCATCGAGAGCCCCGGAACGTTCACCCGCAAGAATGGACGCCGTATAGATTCTTGGGAAGATCGGTCCCTGGGCTGCAAAGGCTTCTGATAAAGCCATGCCGCCGCGAATTTGATCCTCAACTTCCCCGAGCACTGTACGGAGCCGTGCAGAAGCGGCGCGCTTACGTAACATTGAGATGGCTTGCAGGATTGGAATGCCCGCACGAACCAACGCGGCTAATTGCTGATTAAAAAGCAGGAAGTCGTTGGCTTTGACGCGGGGAGCGGAACCACCGCGACCGAACTTGGTTAACGCTGTAACGCCCGTGGTCTTCGGAGGAGTAACGTTGAAGACACGAAAGCCTTCCCGCTCGAGGTGCGCTCGGGCCTCGATTACTCCTGGTGCTTCAACTGTTCGCGTTATGACTTCGCCGGCCGGCGTGCCTAAACGACAAATAAACTCAGCCATCTAGTCTAAGAACCTCTTGCAGAACTGGTTTTGGATGCCAGTCAAGCGGGAAAGTATAGCATGCGAAGTGGGTCATTCATGCCGAAGAGCCGCTCATGCCGCTGACATACACGCTGCTGAGTCAATAAAGTTCCTCATCGAGGAAATGGTGCGTGAATAATCGTTTGAACACATTAGAGTCAGTCCCCCGTGACAGTTTATTCCTTGCGTGGTTTCGCGATGCTGTCCTACAATGACGACGTCGACAAACGATCAATTTGGAACAGAGCGCGCGGCCGTCTCCCACGCAAGCCGGTTCCGGTGAAGAATCTTTGAAGATAGGCTTTCACGGGATCACTGCTTCAGTGGATCCGTATCGTCGAGATCCTTCTCCCTCAAACCGCTTCAGACGTGTCCGAAAGGAGCCGCAGGGTCAATGAGTTCAGGTCATCGGCATTCCTATCAATTCGCTTCCATCTTCAGCCTTGTCTTTGCATTGCTCGCTATAGTTTGTTCTAACAACTCCACTGCGCAGGAGAAAGCCGCAGGTGATGCCGCGCAACCCGCACCCAAGCCCACTGTTGAGCCGCGCAGGACTGGCAAAGAATTAGATGGACCACTCATCACCAACACCGATCTCGTAACGTTCACCGTAACGGTCACAGACACATACGGACGTTACGTCTCAGGACTGAACAAAAACGCGTTTACTGTACTCGACGACAAACAGCCGCAGGACATCGCTTTCTTCAGCGATGATGATGCGCCTGTGTCAGTCGGTGTAATTTTTGATGTGTCCGGTTCAATGAGTGGAGACAAGATCAAGAGAGCGCGAGATGCTCTGTCTCGGTTTATTCAAACGAGTCACAACGCCGATGAGTATTTTTTGATCGCCTTCAATTCCCGTGCACAGCTCTTACTGGATAGAACTCGCGACGGCAACGCTATTCTCGATAAACTTACTTTCGTACAAACCAAAAACAATACCGCGCTTTACGACGCCTGTTATCTGGGTGTTGAAAAGGTTCAGCGTGGAGCACATCCGAAACGCGCTCTGTTGCTAATCAGCGATGGTCAGGACAACGATTCGCGCTACACCTTCAGCGAAGTACGAAAGCTTTTAAAAGAATCCGACGTCGTTCTCTACGGCATCGGCATCCTGAGCGGTAGCGATGCCGGCAGCGGTCTGGGAATGGAAGGACAGGGAACGCTGGACGAACTAGCGAATGTGTCAGGTGGTAAGGCGTTCTTTCCACGCACAGCGGCGGAGATGGACGACATCTTCGAACAGATTGCGCTTGAGCTGCGACATCAATATTCCATCGGTTACCGGCCGCCCAACTTCGTCAATGACGGAAAGTGGCATCACATCAAGGTCAAGGTCACCCCACCGCGAGGCTTGCCCCGATTGTTCGTAAGGAGCAAGGACGGCTATTACTCCCTGGTTGCGCCTAAGTAACCGATACGCGTTCGGCAACGATTATCCTCTTCCGCAGCATCTTTGTGGTGTGCGCAGTGACCGCATCTGTCCGCGACGCTGTTTGCCCCAGTAAGCGCGAAGCAACAAGGTGTAAACGATCAGCGCCACGTTTCCCGTCATATAATCGCGGGGGCGCGGCGCTTCGCATTTCCCAATCAGGAATATTAGACTGTAGCCCGGCGGCAAAAAATTCCCGAATTCCTGACATTCGAATGGGCCGAAATCGAACTGAAAGTTCGATACCAGCATCTATTAAGCGTTTTCATTAATGAGGACTTTGGCTGAATGAGGTTTGGCAAAAACAGTTCGAGACTGCAGTTGCGTTCTGTGCTAACAGTCGCAATGTTGCTGGCTGTCTGCGGTGGATTGCTCGTGACTTCGGGAATTGGTGCTGCGCATCCGCAAGACGGAAGGCCTCGTCGCACGCAAGCCCTGCCGGCCGCGGCTACCAGACCAACGGCAACACCCACACCAACGAAAACTCAATCTCCAACTCGAAATACATCCGCTGCTCCAGCACCGACGGCAACACCGGTTCCTTCTCCAGTAACGAATGATGGCCGACCCAAGCTTCTCGGCGATGCGCCGCCACCGCCGCGTTTGAAACCAAAGCCGACGCCAACTCCGCCAACCGAAATCGATCCCGACTCCACGCTGACAGTGAACACGCAGTTAGTGAACCTGCACGTGCGCGTTATCGACCGGAATAACAAGCCAATCGATAACGTCCCCCAGCGTGACTTTCATATTTTTGAAGACGGCGTTCCACAGTCGATTGAAGTTTTCGGCACAGAAGAAGTACCAATCAGCTACGGGCTCGCGCTGGATACGTCACTCTCGCTCCGCAATCAACTGCAAAGCGTAATCGATGCTGCGAAGACGATCATCAACAGCAACAAGAAGGATGACGAAACCTTCATCGAGAAATTCATCAGCAGCGACAAGATCAACGTCGAGCGTGAATTCACCTCGAACAAAGAAGACCTAATCGATGCCGTAGACAATTTGTACTTGGAGCCGGGACAAACCGCCGTCGTCGATGGAGTTTATTTAGCTGCCGAACACGTGGCTGATTACCGGAAGGGCAACGACAGCGATCGCCGGCGCCGCGCCTTGATTGTCATCACCGATGGGGAAGATCGTCATAGCTTTTACAATGATGTGCAACTGTTCCAAAGGCTTCGTGAAGAAGACGTGCAGATTTTTGTGATTGGATTCGTGAACGAGCTCGACAAAGAGTCGGGGTTTATTAAGAAGAGTCCGCGTGAGAAGGCCGTGGCACTAATCAATAAGATGGCTACTGAGACAGGTGGCCGCGCTTTCTTTCCTCAATCGATTTCAGAAATGCCTCAAATCGCGAACGAGATTGTCCGCGACCTGCGTACCCAATACGTGCTTTCCTACAATCCAACAAACAAAGCTCGCGATGGTTCATATCGCGCCGTGCGAGTAAATGTTGATGATGGAGCACAGCGGGATAAGCGCATTGCCTTAACCCGCGCCGGCTACGTAGCTGGTCGTGAAGGTGGGCCGCAGCCAAAAACTCCAGCCGTTCGTACCAATAGCAGATTGCCTGCGAGCGGTCCTGCTAAGACGCCAAATTAACTCGAGGTAACTCCCGGTCCAACTCTATTCTGCACACTTTGCACAGTCTGGAGAATTTTCTCCATCTGCGCGTCGCGATCGACGCCACGCCGCATCATCTCTTCCAACATCAACTCGCTCTTTAGATTCACTTTGAAGTCTTGTTCTGCTGCGAGCCTGTCCTTATAAGCTGCGCGGTTCTGCGACATCATGATGATCGGCGCCTGCATTGCTGCGGTCATCGACAGCATTAGGTTTAAAAGAATGTACGGATATGGATCGAATTGAGCGCCGTTCTCTCCTTTGCCATAGTGAACCAGAACGAACGTGTTCATGATCATCCATGCGACCAGGAAGCTGCC
>Ga0070673_100002486_pt1 | contig 11250 bp, 9 predicted proteins | sample KBSM23metaG_FD_65342 | JGI IMG/M metagenome (GOLD analysis project Ga0070673, IMG submission 65342) | Miscanthus rhizosphere microbial communities from Kellogg Biological Station, Michigan, USA - KBS M2-3 metaG | ecosystem: Host-associated > Plants > Roots > Rhizosphere > Soil ...
ACGCGCGAGTTCCTGCGCGCCTCGATCGATTACGACCAGCTCGATGCCGACGACGAGCACCGCTTCAACCTGGTCGTGCAGCGAGTGCGCTCGCCCGGCTCGGAACGCATCGAAGCGCAGGAGACCTTCCGCGGGTTGTCGATCGATCCGTCGTCGCCGCGCTTCGTCGGCTTTGCATTGCTCGAATCGCATCTGGTGCGCGTGCGTGGCGAAGTGCCGACCGTGCGGCCCGATCGCACGCTGATGCCCGGCACGAATCTGCCGGTCGGCTACGTCAGCTCCAATCCGGACGGCGACGACGGGCGGCCGATCAGCGACTACGACGTCATCGGCTCTGCGACGCGGCGCTCTGGCCTGTTCGCGCTCGAAGACGTCGACGAACTCGCCTTCTTATATATACCGCCGCTGACGCGTACCGTGGACGTCGGCGTCAGCACCGTGCTGGTCGCTGCTAAGTTCTGTCGCCAGCGGCGTGCGATGTTGATCGTCGATCCGCCGACCGCGTGGCACAGCGCCTCCGAAGCGGTGCTTGGGCTGAAGCGCCTGAACTTCCACAGCGACCATGCCTTGATGTTTTTCCCGCGCATCGTCGCAACCGATCGGTTGCGTGGCCGGCCCGAGATATTCGGTAACGGCGGAGCGGTCGCAGGATTGTTGTCGCGAACAGGCGAGGCTGTTTCCGCCGCGATCGCGGCACGAGATCCGGAGCCGCTATTGCGCGCAGGTACGCGGCTCGCGCGTGAAGTGGCAGCGGCCGATCGCTGGTCGCTCTCGGCTCACGGCGTCAATGTGCTGCACGCTGTCCGCAGCGCAGATCGCGAGCGGCCGCCGTTACGAACTCTGGCCTGCGGCGCGAGCGCTTCGTCAGACTGGTCGTATCTGTCGCAGCGCCGGTTCGCATTGTTCGTGATCAACTCGATCGAGCGCGGCACCCGCTGGTGCGTGCTGCGTCCGGGCGATCCGATAGTGTGGGAGCGCGTCGCGGCGCAGGTGCGGCGTTTCTTGGCTGAGTTGCACAGCACCGGTGCGTTCGCGTCGGTGCCGCCCGATCAGGCGTATTGCGTGATCTGCGACGAGCGAATCAACGAGGAAAGCGAGCCGCACATCGTCAACATCCTGGTGCAGTTCGCGGCGACGCACGCCGGCGAGTATCACAGCTTCATGGTTTCGCACTCGGTGAACGGCGCGACGGTGCGGCCGGTGCTGGTGAATCGACTCGAAGCGTCGCTGCTGGTGGCGCCGGAGCTGGAGCAGGAGATCACGATCCGGATCGATCCGCGGGATGGCTCGCTGCTCAGCGAGAGCTATTGAGAGAACGGTCGTTGGAGACCTGTAGGTCGGGCTTCAGCCCGACACTCCGTGCCGGAAGAAGAGAGACTCTCGCAAAGACCGCCAAGATCGCCAAGGCCGGAAAAGACATTGAAAATTCCGAAGAGGAAGATCCTGGAAGTTTGAATCTCTGGTTTTTCTTGGCGGACTTGGCGATCTTGGCGACAGATTTTCTTGCTCCGCACGGATTGTCGGGCTGAAGCCCGACCTACAGCCCTACTTCCGCTTCCACAATACTTCTTGCCCGTTCTCGTGTCGCGCCAACACGCGCGCGACCACGAACAGCAGATCCGACAATCGATTCAAATATCGCGTCACTTGCGGCGCGACGTCTTCGCTCTGCGCCAGCGCCCACGCATTACGTTCCGCGCGTCGCGCAATCGCACGCGCTACGTGACACGCCGCAGCCGCCGGTCCGCCACCGGGCAAAATGAATTCCTTCAGCGGCGGCAGTGGTTCGTTGAAACGATCCAGGCATTGCTCGAGCTGATCGATGTGACTGTCCTGGATCGCGCGATAGCCGGGCACTGCCAGCTCGCCGCCGAGATCGAACAGCTCGTGCTGAATCTGCGTCAGCGCGTCGCTCACTCCGGCGGGTAGATTGGGCACCGCGAGGATCACGCCGATCGCGCTGTTCGCTTCGTCGACCGTGCCGTACGCCTCGATGCGCGCGTGCGTCTTCGCCACTCGCGAGCCGTCGCCCAGGCCGGTGGTGCCGTCGTCGCCGGTGCGGGTGTAGATCTTGCTCAGCCGGTGGCCCATGGATCATCTCCTCGACCTTCGAGCGGTCGCCGACGGCTACGTTAGCATCAGTGCGGCCACAGCAGCACTCCAGCGGCCACCGCCAGCATGAGCGCCCAGAGCAGCGCGCACGCTTCGAGATAGATATACAGGGCTCGGCGCAGATCGCCGGCACTCGGGCGACGACCGGCGCCGAACAGCGGTCGCTCGTGCAGTACGCCTTCGTACGTCGTGGCGCCGCCGAGCTCGACTTCGAGCGCGCCGGCCATCGCGGCTTCGGGCCAGCCGGCGTTAGGCGATGCGTGGCGCGACGCGTCTCGCCACATCACGCGCAATCCGCCGCCGCCTGCAAGAACGATCAGGCATCCGGCGACGCGTGCGGGAATGAGATTCGCAACGTCATCGGCGCGTGCAGCCGCCCAGCCGAACGCGCGCCAGCGTGGCTCGCGATGACCGATGAGACTGTCGGCCGTGTTCAACGCTTTGTACGCGAACAATCCCGGCAGGCCGCCGACGGCGAGCCAGAATGCGGGCGCGACGATGCCATCGTTGAAGCTTTCCGCCAGGCTTTCGATGGCAGCCGCCGAGACGTCCGACGAGGTGAGCTGCGCGGTGTCGCGTCCGACGATCTTCGAAACCGCCGCGCGCGCAGCGTCGAGATCATCGCCTTCCAACGATCGCAACACATCGCGAACATGCGAGTAGAGACTTCGCTGCGCCAAGCCCATCGTCGCGGCCAGCACCACGATGATCATTCCGAACCGCAGCTGCAGCGCGCCGCGTTGGATGGCGTAACCGACGACGCCAGCACTGCCGGCGACGATCATCATCGCGACGATGCCGAGTGCCCGGCGTGTCGCGACGCTGCGCGCCGGATCATTCCAGCGTCGTTCCAGTGTCTCGATGAGCTTGCCGATCCAGACGACCGGATGCGCGATGCGCGCGTACAAAGCCTGCGGATAGCCGATGCATGCCTCGACCGCGAGCGCCGCGGCCGGCAGCCAGATCTCAGCCGGCATGGCGGCCGTGGATCGCGATCAGCGGCGTGCCGCGCTCGCGCACCGACAGCCATTGCGCGTCGATTCCGTACACCTCGCGCAAGGTCGGCGGCGTCAGCGCTGCTTCCGGCGTGCCGTCCGCAACGATGCGGCCGTGATGGATCACGACGACCCGATCGGCGATGCGTGCAGCGAGCGCGAGATCGTGAATCGTCAGCACGATGCCGTGACCTTGCCCTGCGAGCGAGCGCAGCAGGTCTGCAGCTTCGAATTGATGCGCCGGGTCGAGTCCCGCGAACGGCTCGTCGGCCAGGATCCAATCCGCTTCGCCGGCCAGCACGCGGGCGAGCAGCACCCGCGCTCGTTCGCCGCCCGACAGAGTGGTGACTACTCGCTGCGACCACTGCGTCGTACGAGTCGCCTGCATCGCACGGCGCACGGCTGCGTCGTTCTCCGCATCGCTGGCGCGATGGCGAAATGGAATCCGACCCAGCGCGACCAGCGTGGCGACGTCGACGGGCCACGAGATTTCCGGAATCTGCGGCAGGAAGGCGATGCGTCGCGCTCGCTCGTCCGCCGCCAGCGAGCCGAGCGGTGTCTGGTCGAGCTCCACGATTCCATGCGACGGACGCAGCAGGCCAGCCATGCAGCCGAGCAGCGTCGACTTGCCTGCGCCATTCGGACCGAGCACGACCGTCACGCTGCCGGAAGCGAACTGCACGGCGATCGAATCGAGGATGCGACGTCCGCTACGCTCGAACGTCAGCTCCGCAACCTGCAATCGGGAATCGATCTTCACGTGACCTGCCTGCGCATCGAATAGAGCAAAGCGAAGAAGAAGGGCGCGCCGATCAGCGACATCACGACGCCGAGCTGTACTTCCGAGCCGCCCGGCAGCAGTCGCACTACGATATCGCCGGCGAGCACGAGAGCGGCGCCGCCGACCGCGCTGGGCACGAGCAGCGACGAGGGCTTTGCGCCCATGAGCGGACGCAACAGGTGCGGCACGACGAGTCCGACGAAGCCGATGATGCCGGACACTGCAACGCTCGCACCGACGACCAGGCCGACGCCGCCGGCCAATTGCCATTGCGCGCGACCGAGATCGATGCCGAGCGAGCGAGCGCCGGTTTCGCCGAGAGTCAGCGCATCGAGTGCCTGCCGCGAAGTCAGTATCAGCGCCGCGCCGACGATGACCAGCGGTGTCGAGATGGCGAGATCGTCGAGACTGCGGTCGGCGAGTGCGCCGAGTAGCCAGCGTACGATTTCACCAGCCGCCCACGGGCTCGGCGACAGCGACAGGACCAGAGCGATGCCCGCGACGGCGATCGCGCTGAGAATGACGCCCGAGAGCACCAACGTCAGTGTGCTCGCTGCCAGGCCTGCGAGCAGGAACAACGCGGCCATGCCGACGATCGCGCCCGCGACGCCGCTCAGCGGCAAGATCCACGGATGCAGGTCGGCGATGCCCAGGAAGATGCTCAATACTGCGCCGAATCCGGCCATCGAAGAGACGCCGAGCGTGCCGGGATCGGCGAGCGGATTACGCAGATAGCCCTGCAGCGCTGCGCCCGCGAGGCCGAGTGCGCCGCCGATCACAATGCCCAGCAGTGCGCGCGGCAGCCGCAGCTCCAGCAGAATCGTGCGACCGATCGCATCCTGGTCGAGCCAGACGTTCCAGCCGAGCACGATGCGCCCGACGACGATCGACACGATTGCGAGCACCAATACGAGCGTCAGCAGCGAGGGCATGATCCAGCGTCGCGCCGTCATCGTGCGGCCTGCGCGCGAGAAGCTGCGTAGGTGGCGTCGCGTGCACGCGCGAGCGCGGCAGCCTCTTCCACGATCGTCGGTCCGGAGCAGTACATGAAGCGCGCCGGGAAATCCCAGCGCTTCGAGTGAACCTTGCGCAGCGCGCGGTGCTGCACGACCCGCGCCGCCTGCGTGCCATCCGCTCCCGGAATTTCGCCGACGAGCAACAGATCGGGTGGTGCGGACAGGAGCAGCTCCAGCTGCATCGGCTGATGTGTCTTGATGCCGTAGCGTGCCGCGAGATTGTCGAGGCCGACTGTCTGCATCAGATCGTCCGTGACCGTACTCCCGCCCGCAGTCAGTCCGCCGGTTTCGTAGACGGCGGCAGTGAGTCTGGGTGCGCCGGGCGGCAGACGGGCGGCCTCGATCGCGCGCTCGATCCGGGTGACGAGCGCTTCGCCGGCTGCGGCGTTGTCGACCAGTGCGGCGATCTGGCGAATCTGCGCGAGGCTTTCCTTCACGGAGAACGGGACGTCGAACAATTCGTAGTGAATGCCGACGCGTCGCAGCGCGTTGCGCGTCGGAATCGCGGAGTGGCGGCTGGCGAGAACGAGGTCGGGTCGCAAGGCGACGATTTCCTCGGCCGACTCGTAGGTGATCGGCAGAGTCTGCGCCAGCGCCGCGATCGGCGAGCGCAGCGGATCGCGCGAGTAATGACTGATCGCGGCGATACGCTCTTTCGGCACCAGCTCGACGAGAATCGCATCGAGGCATTGATTCAGCGAGACGATCCGCGTCGGCGCATCCGCCTGCGCGGGCGCACTCGTCGCAGCGAGCAGGGCAGCGGCCAAGCACAGCAGCAGCCGCATCAGAATTCCACTCCGCGTTGCGCCTTGTACCCGGCCTGGTACGGATGCTTCGGCGAGCTCACCTCGGTGATGAGATCGGCGATCTCCAGCAAGCGCGCCGGTGCGTCGCGTCCGGTGATGCAGACGTGCTTGTCGCGCGGGCGCTGTTCCAGGAAGGCTGCCACTTCCGCGGCGTCGAGGTATTCGTTACGCAGCGCGATGTTCAACTCGTCGAGCAGCACGAAGTCGAACTGCGGATCGAGAATCATCTCGCAGCTGCGCTGCCATGCCTGGCGCGCCGCTGCGATGTCGCGCTGTCGATCCTGCACGTCCCAGGTGAAGCCTTCGCCCATCACCTCGAACGTCACTTGCTGCGGAAAGCGGCGGAAGAAATGCTTCTCGCCCGTCTGCCATTTGCCCTTGATGAACTGCACGATGCCGACGCGCATCTCCCAGCCCAGTGCGCGCGCGACCATGCCGAACGCGCTCGACGATTTCCCTTTGCCCGAGCCCGTGAGCACGATGAGCAGGCCGCCGCGCAGCTTCTTGGTGGCGCGTTCGGCGCGTCGCTCCTCCTGGAGGACCTTCATCTCCTCAGCGTGGCGCAGGTCGCGCTCCGACTCGCTCATGCTCGTGCACTCAGCGCGACGGCGAGCCGGCGCCACTGCTCGCGACCTCGCGGCAAGCCGAAGCGCAGCAAGTCGGGAGCGAAGTCGAATGGCCGCACCAGAATCCCGGCGGCCAGCAAGCGCGTAAAGCGCTCGCGTGCATCGGCGGCGCGCGCCAGACGAAACAGCGATGTGCCGCCCGCGAGCTCAAAACCGCTGCGCGTCAGGAGGTCGTCGAGTCGCTGCGCAGATTTGTGCAGGATCGCGCGCTCTCGATCCATCCAGCGCCCGTCTGCGTAGGCGGCGAGGCCAGCGGCGAGCGCGTCGCTGCAGACCGGCCACTCGCCGATCAAGCCACGGATCGTGGCGGCGAGCGCCGGCGCGGCGACGATGAAACCGAGTCGCAAGCCGGCCAGACCGAAGAACTTGCCGAACGAGCGCAACACGATGAGCTTGTGTCCCGACGCTGCGCCCGCCACCGCCGCAACGCTCACCTCCGGCGCGACATCCGCAAAGGCCTCGTCGACGATCAGCATGCCGCCGTGCTGCGCGAGCGAATCGTGCAGCGCCAGCAGTCGCGAGCGTTCGACGATGCGACCGTCGGGATTGTTGGGATTGACGATCGTCATGCACACGGCTCGCTCGCCGTGCGCATCGACCTCATCGAGGCCGATCGTTTGCGTCAGCGCGCCGGCGCGCGTCCAGGCGTCGGCGTGCGATCCATACGTCGGGCCCACGATGACGGCCGCCTTGAGATTCAGCAGCTGCGGCAGGAGTCGCAGCGCGCACTCCGTTCCTGCAGTCGCGACGACGCGCGTCGGATCTGTTACCCCGAACGCCTCCGCCGCGAGTGCTTCGAGGCGGGCCAGCTCCGTCGGCTCGGGCAATCGATTGCGTGAACGCAGCGACGCGCGCGGTGCCGGATACGAACGCGGATTGATCCCCGTCGAGAGATCGATCCACGGCTGCGGCACGTCGGGGAACAAGGAGCGCGCAACGCCGAGCCGCCCGCCGTGATGGGCGAAGCGGCCGGCCGCGATTTGCATCTGGCTGTGCACGTCAGAACGTCTGGCGTACTCCGACGAACACGCCGCGTCCCGGCGTGCCGTAGCGCGCGATGGTCTCGTATTCCTCGTCGAACGCGTTCTCGATGCGGCCGAACAGCTCCAGGTCGGCGCGCAGCGCGTACGACGCGCGGAAATCGACGACCGTGTAGCCGTCGACCACGACAGTGTTCGACGCGTCGTCGAAGTTGCGACTGACGTCGAGCACTGCGACCGTCGTCGTCAGACCGATGGGCCACGCGTACGTGATCTCGCCGTTGAAGACCTGTCCCGGACGACGCGGCAGCTCACGGCCGAAGTTGGCGCCGGGCGTGCGATTCGTCGTGTCCATGTCGGTGTAGTTCGCGTCGATGCGCAGATGCTCGCCGAGGTGCGCGGTGAGCCCGAGCTCGATCCCGTCGGCTTCGGTCTTCGCGACGTTGTCGTAGAAGCCGAAAGGCCGGGTCGCACAGCGCGGATCGGTCGCCGGGAAGCACGAGACGAAATCGATCATGTCGTCGGTATCGCGGCTGAAGTACGTCGCGGATAGCGACAGCGCATCGTTCAGCAGATGCTGCTCGACGCCCACGTCCCACGCCTGCGCCTGTTCCGGCGCCAACGCTTCGTTGCCAAAGTCGCTGAACAGTTGAAACAGCGTTGGCGCCTTGAATCCTTCGCCGTAGCTCGCGCGCACGAGCGTAGTCGGCGTTGCTGCCCACGCGAGCGATGCGCCGCCCGTGGTTTCGCTGCCGAACGTGTCGTGATCGTCGTAACGCAAGCCGCCTGTCAGTGTCAGCGCATCGATCGGCGAGAACGACAATTGCGTGTAGACGCTGTCGAGTCGCGCGTCGTGCGCCAGCGCCGGCGGATTCGGATCGAACACGGATGGCGAGCGCGTGTTGAGCTCCGAGCGCTCGGACTCCACGCCGAACACGCCGCCGAGCTGGTCGGTGAGCGTCAGCGTGCCCTGGTATTCCCAGCGCTCGTTGCGCCCGGTCGCGTCGAACGTGGTCGGCACCGACGAATCCGGATCGGTGTTCTCGCGATCGGTGTCCGTGTACGCGAAGCCGACGCGGTTCTGCAGCTTGCCGTCGAACGTCGAGGCGTTGATGCCCGCATACGCAACGAGCTCGTCGGTGACCGCGTACTCGCGCGTGTCGGCAAGATCGAAAGCAGGCGCGGGAAAGCCGTCGAATTCAGTGCGGCCGTGGCTGTACGTCGAGCGCAGCTCCGCAGTCACGGAGTCGTTGATCTTCACTAGTCCGCGCACGTTGGCGCCGACATTGCGATAGCCGTCGTCTTCCTTGCCGCCGAGACTGTCGTCGAATGCGGAGACGCCGTCGGTCGTCAGGTACTTGCCCGCGACGCGCCACGAGAAACGCTCGCCGCCGGCTTCCGCGTGCGCCTGCAGATCCGCCGAGCCGCGCTCGCCGCCTTCGGCGGAATACGCCGCCGTCAGCGGTCCTTCGGGAATCGTGGTGACGACGTTCACGACGCCGCCGATCGCCTGACTGCCCCATAGCGTCGACTGCGGGCCGCGCAGCACTTCGATGCGCATGTAGTCGTCCGTCAGCAGGTTGGCGAAGTTGAAACCGCCGCCGGCCGACGACGGATCGTTGAGCTTCACGCCGTCGATCAACACGACGGTCTGATCGGATTCCGCGCCGCGGATGCGCAGCTGCGTGGTACCACCGAGTCCGCCGTTGCGCGTCACGGTGACGCCCGGTGTGGTCGCGAGCAGATCGGAAACAGTGAGCTTCTGGCTGGCGCGAACCTGCTCGGGCTCGATCAACGTGACCGAGTTGCCGATGCGGGACAGCGGCTGCTCGATGCGGTTTGCCGTGACCATGACGCGCTCGAGCTCATCCGAGCCGGAGACGTCAGCAGCGAACGCGCGCGCGGGCGCGAGCAGGCAGGAAAGGACGAATGGAAAAGACGAAGACGACGAAAGCGACATGACGCGAAAGCTCCGGAAAAACTGCTAACCCTTTGCACCCGCAGGTCTCGCAGTTTTTGGGCGACGAGCCTGAAGGACCGGTCGCCGCTCGGGAACTCCCGCTCGCTCAGCACACCCCGGCTGATCGATGGACGACGGCGGCAAGCAGGTCTCCTGGCTCGTGGCTTGGAGTCCGCCGCGTCACCTTCCCGGATCGGTAATTGCTGCCGATCCAGTGGTCTCGACGCGCGGCGCACCACTTACAGTTGCGGGGGCAGCCCGGGCTTGAAACCCGAGTTCCCATTTGAATCCCACAGGGGGAACTTGTCGCGCGCCGGGAGGATGAGCCGCCGGACTTTTGCCGTCAAGGGGAAGTCGGTCTTCAGGCTGACAGCTGCGACAACAACGCTACATAACAGCCAATCTCAGCAACCTGTTGCGTGGCTCCCAGTGTGTCGCCCGTGTAGCCGCCGATGCGCCGCATGCACCATCGCGTCAGCAATGCAACAGACATAAGCGCAACTAATATCGCGACGAGCACGCGCGGCCCGCACAGCGCGAGCGCAGGCAATCCAAACAACGCGGCGACGATCACATCGCCGATCTTCACTTGCTCCACCACCGGCGCTGCGCGCGATCGATCAGCACTGCCGACGTAGCGGCTGGCGAAAATCACCAGCACCGCGCAGAACCGCGAGAACGCGTGAGCAGCAACGAGCGCAGCCATCGCAGTCAACAACGGCATCAGGCTCAGCGTCGCGATCTTCAGCAACAGCATCAGCATCAACGCGATCGCGCCAAACACGCCGACGCGCGGATCCTTCATGATCTCGAGCGCGCGTTCGCGCGTCGCGCCACCGCCGAGTCCATCGGCGGTGTCGGCAAGTCCGTCCTCATGAATCGCGCCGGTCATGAGGAGGGTCACTGCGGTGCTGAGAATCGCCGGGAGCGGCGCCGGCAGCACGAGCGCCGCGAGCCACATCACGGCGGCGCCGCTCGCGCCGATGATCAAGCCGATCGCCGGAAAATATCGAACCGCGCCCGTGAGTCGCTCCGGTGCATGACCGACCCACGCAGGCACGCGAATGCGCGTGAAGTACTGCATGGCCGTCAGCAGCAGCCGGATCTCAGCCATCGTGCTTCCTGTCGGCGACGCCAGCAGACTCGAAGCTCGCCATCTCAGTCATCAGGCGCGCCGCCGATTCGATGAGCGGCCACGCGAGCGCCGCGCCGGAGCCTTCGCCGAGCCGCAGACGCAGGTCGAGCAGCGGTTGTGCTTGCAGATGCTCGAGGAGCCTGCGATGCCCGTTCTCTGCCGAGCAATGGCTGAAGATGCAGTGAGCGCGGACGCGCGCGTCCATTTCGGTTGCGAGCAGGGCCGCGACGCTCACCGCGAAGCCGTCGACGACCACGATGCAACGATGCCGTGCGACTTCGAGCATCGCGCCCGTCAGCATCGCGAGCTCGAAGCCGCCGAACTCCACCAGCGTTTCGAACGGCGACAGTACGCGAGGACAGCGCGCCGAGGCTTCCGCCAGCACCTGGCACTTGCGTGCCAGAGCCGCGTCGTCGAGGCCAGTGCCCCGCCCGACGCAATCGACGAGCGGCCATCCGGTACGTCGATGCAGCAGCATCGCTGCGCAAGCCGTGTTGCCGATTCCCATCTCGCCGAGCAGCAGCGCGTTGGAGCCGCGAGCGATTGCGTCGGTCGCGAATGTGCGGCCGGTTTCGATGGCGCGCGTGCATTGCTCGGCGCTCATCGCCGGCTCGAAGCGGAAATTGCGCGTTCCCGGCGCGATCCAGCTCGGCGGCTGCCCGCTGCGCGTGTTGCCGGGAATCACGCCTGCATCGATGACGGTCAGATCGAGGCCGTGCTGGTTGGAAAGCACGTTGATCGCAGCACCTTCGTTGCGATAGTTCTCCAGCATCTGCGTCGTGACACTCTGCGGATAGGCGCTGACGCCATCCGCCGCGATACCGTGATCGGCGGCGAAC
>Ga0070673_100002491_pt1 | contig 11238 bp, 11 predicted proteins | sample KBSM23metaG_FD_65342 | JGI IMG/M metagenome (GOLD analysis project Ga0070673, IMG submission 65342) | Miscanthus rhizosphere microbial communities from Kellogg Biological Station, Michigan, USA - KBS M2-3 metaG | ecosystem: Host-associated > Plants > Roots > Rhizosphere > Soil ...
GCCGCCGCGAGCAGCCCGTCCAGGATCTCGCGGTTGACGTGGATGTCGTGCCAGACGAGGTACGGGTGCAGCGTCGCCACGAGCGCGGCCAGCACGCCGGTTCGCACGGATGCGAGGTGGGTGCCGATCGCGAGCACGAGCAGCGCCGTGACGACCGCCACCAACACCTGCGCGAGCCCGACCACCGCCCACGAGCGGTCGAGTGGCCAGTAGAGCCCCGCGAGGAACCACGCGTAGAGCGGCTGCGTGTACGCCGACGGGACCCCGGGCAGGAAGCCGAACGTGCCGCTCGAGACGAGCGTTCGCGCGAAGACGTCGCTCTTCTCGACGTAGGCTTCGAGGATCTGCTCGCGCTCGATCGCGAGCGCGAGCAGGCGCGGCACTGCGGCGGCGGCGACCACCAGGAGGGCCGCACCGCGTGGTATCCGTTGCGCGATGCCGCCCACGACTCCGGAACGGTACGCAGTGGTCTCGTGTCACGTCGAACGACCGCTCGACGACAGCGTCTGGGCCGCGTTCGCGGCGCTCCAGGAGCGGAGACCCGGCGGTCTTGCGATCGCGGCGCTGCTGCGCCCGCCCGACAGGGACGCGGGCGAGACGAACGAGGAGCTCTGGCTCTCCCGCGCCCGCGAGGCGGCGGCGCGAGGGCCGCTCGGCCACCACACGCACTTCACGAGCCCGACGCACGCACGGCCGACCGGCGGCGCTACCGGGGAACGTGTCCGGCGCGAGGGCGCGTGGATCCGCGAGCGCGGCCTTGCGCCCGCGCTCTTCTGCGGCGGAGGCTGGTACGCCGACCACTCGGTCGCGCTCGCGTGCGCGGAGCTCGGTTACGCGGACTGCACGCCGCGCACGACGCGGCCGTCCTACCTCGAGGAGGGCGCCGCCTGGGTCGAGCTCGACACCCCCGCGCGGATCGACCTCGGAGAGAGCACGCTCGCCGCGGTCCCGACCACGCACGGTGTCGGAGACCTGGCGCGCGCGCTCGTGCGGCCGGGGCTGCCGCCGCGGGTGCACGCCTACTTCCACGACACCGACCTCGTCGACCGCCGGCGCCGGGCGCTGATCGTCGCCGGGCTGATGTTGCTCGCCCGGCGACGGCCGCCGTTCGACCTCGACGCCCTCGCGGCGTCGGTGAGCGCCCCCGAGCGGGCGTGGGTAGAGGTCGCGCGGGGCGGAGCCGCCGACAGCCCGGCGTAGAATCCGGGAGTGCCGACCGAGGCACCCACGACGACCCCTGCCGAGCCCGAGTCGGGCGTCCCCTCCGCTCCCGACCCGACACCGGGCGAGCCCGGGGATATCCGGCGATCGCGCGTCTATCTCCTCTCGCGCGGTCCCGTCTTCGGCCTCGTCCGCCGCGCGGTCAGCATCGCCGCCCTCGTCGCCGCCGATGTCGCGGGCCTGGCGCTCGGCGTCTATCTCGCTCTCGTCCTTCGCTCGTTCGTCTACGGCGACACGATCTACTGGTCGCTGCTCTGGAAGACAGGCCCGGCCGACTGGCTCCCGTTCCTCGCTCCGATCACCGTGATCGTCTTCCTCCAGGCCGGCCTCTACGCGCCCCGCGAGCGGCGCGCGGGCTCGGGGCGGATCCTCGCCGCCCTCGTCCTCGTCGCCTTGATCGTGCTCGCGTTCGGCCTCGGCACGGACTACGACTTCACCACCACCGGGCTGATCCCGACGGCGGTCGTGGCCTCCACGATCGCGATTGCGCTGCTCCGGGCGGCATACGACTCGGTGTCGCTGGAGCTGATGGCGCTCGCGGGCGTCCGCAGACGGCTGGTGCTCGTCGGCGACGACGCAACGCTCGACGATCTCGAACGGCCGCTCCGCGCCACGCACGGCGGCATCGTGGTCGAGGTGGTCGGCCGGCTCACGGTCGACGCCGGCGCACGTGGGCTCGCCGGCTCGCTCGACCGGCTGGCCGTGCTGCTCGAGGCGGAGCGTCCGGACGAGCTGGTGCTCGCCGAGGCGCATTTCGACGAGCAGGCCGTGCTCGAGGTCGTCCAGCTGGCGCACCGCCACGGCGTCAAGGTCAAGCTCGCTCCCTCGACCACGGAGCTCCTCGTCCACGAGGGCGAGTACGTCCCCGGCCAGGGCATCCCGCTGTTCGAGCTCCGCCCCCCGATGCTGACCGGGCTCGAGTGGGCCACGAAGCGGGTGTTCGACATCGTCGTGTCGCTCCTCTTCCTGGTGGTCGGGATCCCACTCTGGCTCGTGGTCGCGGCGGCGATCAAGCTCGAGTCGCGCGGGCCGGTTCTCTACGTCGACCGCCGGATCGGCGTGCGCGAGCAGGAGTTCGGAATGCTGAAGTTCCGGACCATGGTCGCCGGTGCCGCGGAGCGGCAGGACGAGCTGGAGGCCGAGAACGAGGCGTCGGGCGCGCTCTTCAAGATCCGCGACGATCCGCGCGTGACCCGGGTCGGCCGGGTGCTGCGGCGGCTCTCCCTCGACGAGCTTCCGCAGCTCGGGAACGTGCTCCGAGGGCAGATGAGCCTCGTCGGCCCGCGGCCGCTGCCGCTCCGGGATCACGCGATGCTGGAGGACTGGCACCGCGCCCGGTCGCTCGTCCTGCCCGGGATGACGGGGCTCTGGCAGATCTCGGGCCGCTCCGGGCTCGAGTTCGACGATCTGGTGCGGCTCGACTTCGCGTACATCGAGGCGTGGTCGATCTGGCTCGACATCTCGATCATCGCCCGCACGATCCCGGCCGTGCTGAGCGGACGCGGGGCGTACTGACCATGGCCGAGTACGCGCTGATCACCGCGATGGTGGCGACCCTCGCGCTGTCGCTCGCGACGATCCCGCAGTCGGAGCTGGGGCGGCGGCTGCCGGTCACGTCCGCGCGCGCCCAGGCGCTCGTCTCGAAGAGCGCCCGCGCGGCCGACGTCTCGCCCGCGCAGGCACGCGCCGTGATGGCGCGCGCGCCGTATGGCCGCGCGCCGCTCCGCTACCTGTACGCCGAGGGCTGGATCGGCGGCCGGAGGAACGCGGCGGATTGCGTGTTCGCGAAGGCCACACCGGGCTCGACGGAACAGGAACTTGCCGCCGGCATCCGCAAGGATCCGCGGCTCCTGGCACGGCTCCGGCGGATGAAGGTCACCGTCGCCCAGGCTGCCGAGGCGCTGACACGCGGCACGGCGGCCGCCTGCTGATCAGGACTGGTTGACCGCGGCCGTGGCGCCGACGACGCGACGAAGGCTGGCGATGCCGGTGACCTGACCGATCTCGTCGACCACCGGGAGGTGGCGGAACCCGTTCTCGAGCATGATCCCGGCCGCCGCTTCGAGGTCGGTCTCGGTGGGAACCGTAATCGGGTCCTCCGTCATCCACTGCCGTACGCGCGCCTCGCTGGTGTGGACGCGCGCCGCCATCGCCTTCAGCATGTCGCGCTCCGTCAGGATGCCGATCAGTCGGCCGAAGTCCTTGACGATCACGGCGCCGACGTTCGCCCCGCTCATCCGCTCGGCGACCTCGCCGAGCGTGTCCTCGGGTGCCACCACGATCGGGTCGCTGCGCATCACGTCTGACAGCTGCGGCATGGCGGGAGTTTACCGTCCCGCATCTCGAATAAGCGTCGCTAATCGATGTCATTAGCAACCCCCGGGAGTCGGGTAGCATTCCGGCGTGGCGCCCGGCGCCCCCATCGACGTGCTCGTGATCGGCAGCGGCGCCGCCGGGCTCGCGGCCGCCCTCTCGGCAGAGCGGGCGGGAGCCAGGGTCGCCATCGCGACCAAGACGACGCTGCAGGCCAACAACTCCTCGAAGGCGCAGGGCGGAATCCAGGCGGCGTTAGGGGCGGACGACTCGCCCGCCCTCCACGCCGAGGACGTCATGCGCTCGTCGCACGACACGGCCGACCCGGGGCTCGTCGAGGTGCTTACCTCCGAGGCACCCGACGCGATCGCATGGCTCGAGGAGCTTGGTTGCGGGTTCACCCGCGAGAACGGCGGCTACAGGCTGGCCCGCTGCGGCGGCGCCTCACGCAAGCGGCTCCTCCAGGTCGGCGACCGGACCGGCCACGCGATTACGAAGGCGCTGCGCGAGGGTCTCGAAGCGGGAGCCGCAACCGTGTCGGCGCATCACCGCCTGACGAGCCTCGGGCAGTCGGGCGCCGGCTGGCGCGCGACGTTCGAGACGCCCGACGGCGCCGACGAGATCGACGCTGCAACGGTCGTGCTCGCCTCCGGCGGACGGTGCTTCGCGGAGGCGGCGACACGCGGGGAGCTGTCCACCAACCACCCGAACGCGACGGGCGAGACGACGCGGATCGCGCTCGACGCCGGCGCGGCGGCGCGCGACCTGGACGCGCTCCAGTATCACCCGAACGGCGGCGCCTGGCCCGCGACGATGCAGGGCTATTCGATCCCCGAGACGACGCGCGCCTACGGCGCAGTGCTCCTGAACGCAGAGGGCGAGGAGTTCACGGACTCGCTCGGCCCGCGCGACGTCGTCTCACAGGCGATCTTCGACGAGGTCGAGGCGGGACGGGGCACGGAGACCGAGGACGGACGGCCCGCGGTGTGGCTCGACACGACGCGCATCGCCGAGGACGACGCCGAGGTCTCGCTCCCCTACATGCTCCGCCGGTACCGCGGCGCGGGCATCGACCCGCTGGCCGAGCCGATCCTCACGTACCCGGTGCTGCACTACCAGAACGGCGGTCTCGTGATCGACGCCCACGCCGAGACGACGCTCGAGGGCCTCTATGCGTGCGGCGAGATCGCGGGAGGGACGCACGGACGGAACCGCATGATGGGCAACAGCCTGCTCGAGTGCGTGGTCTTCGGGCGACGCGCCGGGACGGCTGCATCCGAGAAGGCGAGGGGCTGAGCGAGATGTCGACGACCGCGGTGGGGCTGGAGGAGGCGGTTCTCGATGCGGCGGCGCGTTTGTATGTGTGGGCGTTGAAGGACATTCCGCAGGATTTGCGGGATGCGCTTGCGGCGGCGTCTGAGCGGGAGACGTCGGTGACGGGGATCAGGGTGTTGGAGACGATCCGGCGGAACGTGGAGATCGCGGACGAGCAGCAGAACCTGGTCTGTCAGGACACGGGGATCGCGGTCTACTACTGCCGGGTGGGGGAGCGGTTCCCGCTGCATCCGGCGGGGATCTACCGGGCCTTGAAGGCGGGGACGGAGCGGGCGACGGTGGAGCATCCGTTGCGGTCGAACACGGTGCACACGCTGACCCGTGAGAACACGGGCGCGAATGTCGGCTACCGGGTGCCGATCGTGCATTGGGACTTCGTGCCGGGCTGGGACGGGCTCGATGTGAAGTGTGTGCCGAAGGGCTCGGGCTCGGAGAACATGACTTTTCTGAAGATGCTGGTGCCGGCCGACGGGGTGAACGGGATCAAGCGGTTCGTGCTCGCCTCGATCGTCGAGGCGGGCGGGAAGCCGTGCCCGCCGGGGATCGTGGGTGTCGGGATCGGCGGCTCCGCCGACTACGCGCTGCATCTTGCGAAGGAGGCAATCGCCAGGCCGGTCGGAACACGCAACCCCGACCCGCTCGTCGCCCAGCTGGAGGACGAGCTGTACGGCCTTCTGAACGAGACCGGGATCGGGCCGATGGGCCTCGGCGGCGACGTGACAGTGCTGCAGTGCCACATCGAGCACGCCGACACGCACATGACCCTGAACCCCGTCGCCGTCAACTACCAGTGCTGGGCCGCACGACGCGCATCCGCGCACATCGCCGCCGACGGCACCGTCGAGTACGACAGGGAGTTCTGAGATGGCGGTCAGCGAGATTGGAAGCGCGAGGGACGAGAGCGGTGCTCCCTGGGCTGCCGGTCCTGCTCGGACCGTTCCGACTGCCCGGTCCGGCGTCCGTGCCTGGACCGGCGATCCTGCCCGGTCGGCTCGGACTGTGGAGAAGATTCTCCTCCTCCGGCACGATGTCGTCGTTGGCAACGACGTAGAATCGGCAGTGAGGGTGGCGGGAGGCATCCCCACCCTGGGTGGGGGTGTGCGTGCGCGGCGCTTTTCGACGGGCGGGGTTCGCACCGGTCACGAGCTGGCTGCTTCACGGAAGGCGGTCCGGGCGGTCGCGGCGCCTGGACGGATTGACGCCTGATGGCGACGCACCAGGTCACCTTCCCGATCAGCGACCCGGCGGAGGTGCTGAAGCTCCATGCCGGTGACGAGGTCGTCGTGCAGGGGCACGTGATCGGGATCCGCGACCGCACTCAGATCCGGATCTTCGACCAGGGGGTCGAGCCGCCGATGGATCTCCGCGGCGCGTTTCTGCTCCACACGGCGCCGAACGTGCGCAAGCTCGGCGCCGGCCGCTACGAGAAGCTCTGCATCGGCACCACCACCAGCGCCCGCATGGTGCGCTTCACCGAAGGCCTCGGCCGGCAGTACGGGGTACGCGCCATCTGTGGCAAGGGCGGCTTCCCCGACGAGGCGATCGAGCCGATGCAGCGGCTCGGGATGGTCTATCTCGCGATCGTTGGCGGCGCCGCCGCGCTGGAGACAACCCAGATCGAAGAGATCGAGGAGGTCGCCTGGGAAGACCTCATGCCCGAGTGCCTCTGGAAATTCCGCGTCAAAGACTTCGGGCCACTCACCGTCGGCATCGACGCCCACGGCAACTCGCTCTACCACCAGGTCCAGGAACGCGCCAACACGAAGCTGGAGGAGCTCTATGCCAGATTTCAATGACGGCTTTCTCGGCGTCCCGGCACGACCCGGGAAGCCGCGCGAGGTCGGACTCACCCACGTGATGGACAAGGGCCTCAACCTGCGGGACATCGAGGGCCTGTTCGACACCGCCGGCCAGTTCGTCGACATCGTCAAGTTCGGCTGGGGGACGAGCTACGTCACGAACAATCTCGAGAAGAAGATCGCGCTCTACCGCTCGTTCGAGACACCCGTTGTCTGCGGGGGGACGCTTTTCGAGGCGGTCTACGGCCGTGGTCGGATCGACGACTTCAAGGCGTGGCTCGTCGAGCATCGCTTCTCGCACGTCGAGATCTCGGACGGCACCCTCGAGATCCCGCGCGGGGAGAAGCTCGAGCTGATCGCCGACTTCGCCCGTGACTTCACCGTCCTCTCCGAGGTCGGCTCGAAGGACTCGGACGTCGTGTTCGCGCCATACCAGTGGGTCGAGTGGATCAACGAGGAGCTCGCCGCGGGCGCGTGGAAGGTGATCACCGAGGGCCGCGAGGGCGGTACCGCCGGGATCTTCCGGTCGGACGGCGACATGCGGACCGGGTTACTCGACGAGATCGCGCACGGCGTACCGATCGAGAACGTCCTCTTCGAGGCGCCGACGAAGTCGTCGCAGGCGTGGTTCGTGAAGCACTTCGGGCCGAACGTCAATCTCGGCAACATTCCTCCGGACGAGGTGATCCCGCTCGAGACCCTGCGCCTCGGCCTGCGGGGCGACACGCTCAAGGAGATTCTGCTCGCCGACGACATCGACCGGGAAGGCGATCCTGCCCGGGTCTCGTAGCCGGCTCTCCCGCGAAGGGCGCTGACATGGAGTGGAAGCTCTCTCTCGCCGGGCTTCTGATCGGCCTGCTCGTCGGGCTCACGGGCATGGGGGGCGGCTCGTTGATGACGCCGCTGCTCGTGCTGCTGTTCGGCTTCAAGCCGTCGATCGCGATCGGCACGGACATCGTTCACGGTGCGATCTTCAAGTCGTTCGGCGCAGCCCAGCACCGCCGCATGGGCCACGTGCACGCGCGGCTCACTGCGTGGATGCTGCTCGGGTCGGCGCCGTTCTCGCTCATAGGCGTCGCGGTCTCGTGGTGGCTCAAGAAGGAGTACGGGGACGGGTACGAAGACACCGCGAAGACGATTCTCGGCGTGGCGCTCGTCGTCTGCGGGATCGCCTTCCTCGTCAAGGCGTACCTGCACTCGATCCCGGAGGACAAGCCGTTCCTGCTCACGAACCGCGATCGCATGATCGCCTTCGCGACGGGTGTCGTCGGCGGGTTCGTCGTCGGCCTCACGTCGGTCGGCAGCGGCACGCTGTTCGGGCTCGTGATGCTGATCGCCTTCCCGCTCACGGCAGCGAAGATCGTCGGCACGGACATCTTCCACGCCGCGGTGCTGCTCGCCGTCGCCGGCTCCGGGCAGCTGCTCGCGGGGCACGTCGACCTCGGCGCCACGGGGTGGCTCCTCATCGGCTCCGTGCCAGGGGTCTTGATCGGTGGTCGCTTCACGGTCAAGCTCCCCGACCGGGCACTTCGGATCGCGCTCGCCGCGACCCTGACGCTCGCCGGGATCAAGCTGGTCGACCCTCCGGGCTCGGACGGCATCCTGATCGCCGGGGCCGCGATCGCGGCGATCGGCGCGCTCTACGCGACGGCGCGCTGGCTCGCGGGCCGTGGCACGGTCGTCGCCACGGACCCCGACTAGACGATCAGCGCTGGGGCTGCGGCGGGAGCGGGCAGGAGACGAATGTCCTGCCGGTGAGCCGGTAGCCGATCTTGTACGCCGTGCAGCCCGCGCAGAAGCCAGTCGTGGCGGCGAGGAGAGCGAGCGCGGCGACCAACAGCCCGAGCACGGCGCCGAGCGTCTCGAGCCCCGCGAGATAGGCGAGCGTCGCCCCCGTGAGGACGACGAGGCCGACCATGTTCGCGAACCGCGGTGGGCGCGCGTCCTCGAGCCGTCCCTCGCCGAACCGGGGCTGGACCAGCTCGAAGTACGCGACGCAGGCGAGGCACCAGCGGCGCCCGAGCGTCAACCCGACCGCGAGCTGCAGCGCGAGGAGCGCCAGGAGCCACCACCACCCGGTCGCGACGGCGAGCAGCGAGACGAGGCCGACGACGACTTGGTTGACGCGCGGCGCGCGCTCGTCGATCAGCTGCGTGTCCCGGTAGGGATCGGCTCGGCGAATTGCTTGCTTCATTTCGGGAAGTATTACCACGTCCGTACAGTCTCGACGTGCCCGGCGAGCCGCCGCTGATCGTCCTCGGCGTCCGCAGGTCGGGCACGACGCTCCTGCGCGTGATGCTCGATCGGAACCGCGCGCTGGCGGTCCCGGACGAGTCCTACTTCGTGCCGCAGCTTGCGCGCAGGCACCGCGGCCGGGTCGACTCCGCCGCGTTCGTGGACGACCTGCGCCGGCTGCCAACGCTCGTCGAGTGGGGGCTCTCGCCCGACGCCGTCGCACGCCGGCTGCGTCCGGGCATGACGACCGGCGACGCGATTGCGGCGGTGTTCGAGGCCTATGCGGGTGAGCGGGGCAAGGCGCGGTGGGGCGACAAGACGCCGCTCTACATGCAGTACCTACCGCTCCTCGAGCGGCTGTTCCCCCGGGCGGTGTACGTCCACCTGATCCGCGACGGTCGTGATGCGGCCACGTCGTTCCTCGAGGTCCCGGACGGGATCATGACCGCCGGCTGGGGCCATCCACGCGACGCCGCGGGATTCGCCACGCAGTGGGCTACCGAGGTGCGTGCTGCGCGTGGCCTCGGTGCGCGGGTCGGTGCCGCGCGCTACCTCGAGGTGCGCTACGAGGCACTCGTCGCCGCCCCCGGCGAGGAGCTTCGCCGGATCTGCAGCTTCGCCGGCCTGGAGTACGACGACGCGATGCTCGGCTACGTCGGCCGCACCGATTCGGCGCGCAAGGGTCACCAGAAGCGGCTCGACGAACCTCCGCGCGTCGGCGTGCGGGACTGGAGGACGGAGATGGCGTCGGCGGACATCAAGGCGTTCGAGGCGACCGCCGGCGACCTCCTGCACGAGCTCCGGTACGAGGTGTCGAAGGCGGGTACCGATCGCCGAAGGCTCGCAACCTACGCGGCGAAGACACGCGCATGGCGCGCCGTCGGCGTCGTCACCCAGCGCTCGCCGCTCTGGCGCCGCCGCCACGCGATCCTCGAGCGCCCGGTGTCTGACACTTTCGGCCAGTGAGCGCGCCGGGCTCGACGAGACGTCGTCCTCGCCGGGGACGGGTGGCCGAGACCGTCGCGCATGGTTCTTCGGTTTCGCCTGTGGACAGATCGGCACAAAGCCGGCGCGATGTTTCCTTGACAGAGACCGGTGTCTGACACCGGTCTCTGTCAAGACGGCGCTTTCGGACAGCGCTACTTCGGCCCGTCGGCGCCGCTGAAGGAGACGAGGATCCCGTTCAGCGTGAAGTAGTACGCCCGCTCGGTCGCGATGCCGGGCGAGTACTTGCCGATCGGGAAGCGCCAGACGACCTTCCCGTCCGAAACGCGCGCGGCGTAGGTCTCCGTCTCGAGCGTCGAGAAGAAGACGAGGTCGCCGACCACGACGGCGCCGCCGAGGATGCGGCCGCCGACGACCGTCCGCCAGAGCAGCTTGCCGTCGGTCTTGCGGTAGGCGCGGAGGCCGCCGTTGAAGTCGCCGACGAAGATCCGGTCGCGCCCCACGGCGGGGGTCGAATACCCGAGCGAGTTCACCTCGTCGGTCCAGAGAACGTTGCCCGTCGCTGCGTCGAGCGCGACGATCTTCCCCGACCGCGCCATCGTGTACAACCGCTCGCCGTCGGTCGAAGCGCTCGCGTAGAAGCTCTCGTAGCGGAACGCGTCGCGCTTCACGTACGTGCTCCAGAGCTTCGTGCCGTTCGACTGCCGCAGGCAGAAGATCGAGCCGGCGTACGTCGTGATGCAGATGCGGCCGCGTGCGAGGGACGGGCTCGAGTTGATCCGGCCGCCGGTGTCGTACGCCCACCGCACGCGGCCCGTGTCGGCGTCGACGGCGAACAGTCGCCCGTCCGTTGTCCCGAAGTACGCAACACCGTCGACGACCGCCGGCGACGACTCGACGATTGCGTTCGTGCGCAGCTGCCAGACGACCTTCCCGGCCTTCCGCGTCAGCGCCGTGACCGTCCCGTCCTTCGCGCTGGTGATGATGTTGTCGCCGGAGATAGCGGGCGTCGAGGGCTTGTGCGCGTCGCTCACGCGGCGCCACAGCACCTTCCCCGTCTCCGCCTCGATTGCCCACGTGTCGCCCTTGAACGTGTTCACGTAGAGGACGCCATCGCAGTAGCTCGGCGGGTACTCGACGTACGACTTGAGCCCGCGCGCCCATCGCTTCCCGCGCGGAATGCCGAGGTCGATGTCGAGCCGCGCAAGGTCGCGTGTCGGCCCACCTCCGAACATCGGCCAGCACCGCTTGTCGACCTCCGGAGGGGCCGGCTCGGGCTTCGGCGGCCGTGGCGTTGGCCGCGGCGTCTCGTGGACCGTCGGCGCGACGACGGTCACGTCCGTCACCGCCGTCTCGAGCTCGCCCGAGGGCGGCTTTCTCGTCGCGTAGA
>Ga0070673_100002492_pt1 | contig 11236 bp, 7 predicted proteins | sample KBSM23metaG_FD_65342 | JGI IMG/M metagenome (GOLD analysis project Ga0070673, IMG submission 65342) | Miscanthus rhizosphere microbial communities from Kellogg Biological Station, Michigan, USA - KBS M2-3 metaG | ecosystem: Host-associated > Plants > Roots > Rhizosphere > Soil ...
CCGGCGATCTCGCGTTGATCGACTCCCGCCGGTGCTACGAACTGCACTTCCCCGAGACCGTCGACATCTTCTCGATCCAGTTGCCGACGGACTGGCTCGAGACCTGGCTGCCCGATCCACGACAGCATCTCGGCCGCCGCATCGACGGCGGCCTGGGCTGGGGCCTCGCCTTGAGTGCCTATGTGCGTCAGCTGTCGACGCCGATCGGCGCGCTGCCGGCCAGCCTCGTCGCCGACCACCTGGGGTCGTTGCTGACCTTGGCGCTGGACCGCGAACACGCGCAGCAGCCGATGGGCCGGGACCTGCCGGCACGCATCGACGAGGTTCTGGCCGGTCGCTGCACCGAGCCCGATCTCTGCGCCGACGGCGTCGCGGCGGTGCTCGGCCTCTCGGTCCGGACCCTGCACCGGGCGCTCGCATCGCGGCAGCAGACCTTCGCCGAACGCTTGATGCAGCACCGCATCCAGCGCGCCCGACGCATGCTGGAATCACCGGCGTTCGACCGTGTGACGACCGCAGAAATCGGACGCCGGGTCGGGCTGGTGGACCCGTCCCATTTCATCAGGGTCTGCCGGCGGCTGTCGGGCTGCACCCCTCAGGAATTGCGCCTCAGGCGAGGCTGATCAGCAGGTCGGTCAACGCCTGCGGCGCCGCCGCGAATGCCGAGTGACTGGTGTGCAGGGTCTTCTGCTGGAAGCGATTCTTGGGGGTGAAGTCATCCGCGTCGGAGATCATCTGATCCTGCACGACGATGGGGATGGCCTGGTCTTCGGTGCAGCGGATGAAGGTTCGCGGCAGGCGGCCCCAGCGCTGGGGCGTCACCACGGCCGGGGTCGTGAAGGCCTGGATCGGCTCGTCCGGCGTCAGCAGGTTGGCGATCGCCTGAAACGCCGGCGTGGGCACGTCACCGTAGAACGCGCTCTTGTCCGCGGCCACGTAGGCCGGGTCGGCCGAATGATGGTTGATGCGGGCGCAGCCGACGACCGCGGGGTCGGCGACGAACAGCGGCGGCACTTGCGAGCTCGCGAAGTTCGGCTGCTGCAGGTAGGCGAGCACGTTGTTGAACACGACGGGCACGAACGCCGTCAGGTACACGAGGCGCTTCACCAGCTCGGGCGCCGCTTCACCGACCGCGCTGAGGGTGGCGCCGCCCAGGCTGTGCCCGACCAGGATCACGCGCCCGTCGTTGTCATCGGCCAGGCCACGCAGGATCTTCAGCGTGTGGTCGCGGTAGTCGTTGAGCGTCAGTGACGCCAGCGGCGAGACTTCGTTCGCCAGCGCCGCTGGGTTCTGCGGCTGCTGCAGGTAGGCCTGCGGCAGGCGCGCGGTGATGCCGTGCCCGGGCAGATCGAGCGCGATGGCCGGGTAGCCACGCTCGGCGAGCAGCCGCACGACCTCTGACCAGCACCAGCCGCCGTGCCAGGCGCCGTGCACGAACACGAACGTGGGGCGATCGCGGCGCCGGGCCTGCGCGCGCACGCCGCCGGCGGCGGCCAAGGTCGAGGTGCCAGCCGCGGTGCCGATCACGGCGCGATTGATGAAGCTTCTGCGTTGCATGTCGATGTCTCCTGTCGTTGTGGGCTGCCGGGTTCGCCGTCAACCTGGAGGAACACAGACGGCCGTGGCAGGAGGCAATCTAGGCGTGCGCGCAGGCATCAAATGGCCGCAGCGCGCCATCGGCATGGCCGCTGCGTGCCAGCCATTGGCGAGGGGCGTGATCTGACGATCTCTTCCCGCCCGCTTGATCGTCAGCGACTCGCCATCCGAGTTGGAGCGATCTTTTTCCTTCCGTGTCCGGTTGTGGCGGCGCAAACCGTACGGGTGGTTGAAGGATCTCCCACAACGATGTTCGACCCTAGACGATCTGTTCGGCATCTTCAGGCCGCTCTCCGCGAGAGTGTTCGGCCGGGCAGCGCCATCCTGCTTTCGCTGTCAGCGACGCTGGGCATCTTATGGATGCTCGAGTCGTACCTCGAGTCGACCTTCGAGGCGAAACCTGCCGTGGCGGTCACCAGGGCGTGCTTGACAGGGCCGCGGATGAATCCCGTTGGTGCCGAGCACGGCGCCCGTTCCGCGACAGTGACCCCGATGGAAGCAACCTGCACTGGCGCCGCGCGTCACGACCCCCGCTGACCTCACCGAGAAACGAAGGCCATCATGCTTCTTGACCAGAAAAACATCGTGATCCCGTGCCGCGGTACGGCGCGCCTCGATGACGTACGGGGCGTGACGCTGCGGGTCGTGCGCGGATCGGTGTGGATCACTCAAAGCGACAGCCGTGAAGACGTGAGCCTCGACGCCGGCGAGTCGTTCTGCATCACCCGCAGCGGCCCGACGCTCGTCGCCGCATGCCACGACGCGCCGTTGTCGGAGATTGCACTCGAGCGGCACGTCGCCGTGGCAGTGACGTTGCGTGAACGACTGCGCCGGATCCTCCTTCCTGTGGGCGCAACGCCGTCGAATCCTCTCGAGGTGGTCACATCGAGCTCGCCAGACCTGCAAAGCCGTCGTCGCAGGCTCATCCTCGGCTTCGTTGCAGCGGTCGCGCTGCCCGCCATTGCGCTCGGGCTCTTCGCTGCGAGCGATGCCTCCTTCGCGCTGTCCGGTGACGTCGAACTGCTGGTCTTTCACGAAGACAAGGGGCTGAGTGCCGTCGTCGACGCACAGCGCTTGAAGGTGTCCGCATCGACGGGCTCGAGCCAGATCGGCAGGCCCTTCGCGGCGTCGATGTTGTTGGTCTACAAGCCGGAAGAGCCTGCACCGTCGACCGCAGACTGACGCCGCCATTGATCTTCGCAGCGGCGCGACGGCGATCGGTCGCGCAACACGCGACCCTGCAGGCCATCAGGTACGCTCCGCCACGGCCCAGCTTTCGCCAGCCGGGGAACTGCCGGCGACAGACCGCCAAGCGCGTGGACTGAAACGAACCTTGACGAAAGCGGCGGTCGAGAATGCCGGACATCACAGCACTGCTGGCATCGGCAGGCACGGGTGACGAGAACGCGGCCGCAACCGCGTTCTCTTTGCTTTACGCCGAGCTGAAGCGGCTGGCTCAGGCGAAGCTGAAACGCCACCAGACGATCACGCTGCTCGACACCACGTCGCTGGTGCATGAATCGTTCCTCAAGCTGGTCGGCAACCGCGCGCTGGCCATCCAGGATCGCCAACACTTCTTCGCCTACGCCGCGCGCGTGATGCGCTCGGTGATCGTCGACTTCGCACGTGCCCGGCTCGCCGATCGGCGCGGTGGCGACGCGCGGGTCCTGACGCTCGATACGGGCCTCGGCGACCGGCTGGCCGCACCCGACCACGATGTACTGCGCGTCAACGAAGCGCTGGAAGTGTTGGCGGCGGCCGATCCACGCCTGGCCCAGGTGGTCGAGATGCGCTACTTCGGCGGGCTCACGGAAGTAGAAACGGCCGAGCTCCTGGGCCTGACGGAACGCACGGTCCGGCGCGACTGGGCCAAGGCCAAATTGCTGCTGGCGGCGGCGTTGGACGACTAGGGTGAAGCACGACGCCGACGATCTGCGCCTGCTGTCCGACCTGCTGGACCAGTGCGCCGAGCTCTCGGCGCCGGAACGCGAGGCGTGGCTGGCCGGCCTGACGGGCGACGCCGCGCGGCTGCGTCCATCGCTGCGCAAGATGCTCGCGCGCGAGGCCGCCGGAGATCTGGACGGCTTCCTCGAGAGCCCGCCCGCCTTCGCGGCGCCGGCGGCAGACGCCCCGTCCAGCGATTTCAAGGCGGACGATCGCGTCGGCCCGTACCGGCTGCTGCGCCCGATCGGCCGCGGCGGCATGGGCGAAGTGTGGCTGGCCACGCGTTCCGACGGCCAGCTGAAGCGCAGCGTGGCGCTGAAGCTGCCGATCCTCAGCGTGCGCCGCAGCGTGCTCGCGCAGCGCTTCGAACGCGAGCGCGACATCCTGGGCGCGCTGATCCATCCGCACATCGCCCGCCTCTACGACGCCGGCGTGGCCGAGGACGGGCAGCCTTACATGGCGCTCGAGTACGTCGAGGGCACGCCCATCACGCAGGCCGCCGACGAGCGGGCGCTCGATGCGCGAGGCCGGGTTCGCTTGCTGCGGCAGGTGATGGACGCGGTGCAGTACGCCCACGCCAAGCTCGTGATCCACCGGGACCTGAAGCCGGGCAACGTGCTCGCGACCTCCGAGGGCCAGGCCAAGCTGCTCGACTTCGGCATCGCCAAGCTGGTGGAAGACGAGGCCGGCGCGTCCGCCGACTCCGACCTGACACGGCTGGGCGGGCGTGCGCTGACGCTGCGCTACGCGGCACCCGAGCTGATCAATGGAGGGGCGGCCAGCACTGCGGTCGACATCTGGGCGCTCGGCGTGCTGCTGTACGAGCTGCTCACCGGCCTGCGGCCGTTCGGTGGCGATCGCAGCGGCCCGGTCGAGCACGACATCCTGACCCGCGATCCGACACGTCCGAGCCAGCGCCGATCGGGCGCGATCGCCAGGCTCTCGAGAAGCCTGGCCGGCGACCTCGACACGATCGTGTTCAAGGCCCTGAAGAAGGACCCGGCACAGCGTTACGCCACGGTCGGCGCCTTCGCCGACGACCTCGACCGCTGGTTGCGCGGCGAGCCTGTTCAGGCCCAGCGTGACAGCATGAGCTACCGAACCCGCCGGTTCGTGGGCCGACACAAGCTCACCGTCTCTGCCGCCGCATTGGCCGGGGTCGCGGTGATCGGCATCGCGTCGGTCGCGGTGGTCCTCGGCCTGCAGGCGCGCGAGGAGTCCGCGCGGGCAGTGGCCGCGCGCGACTTCATGGTCGACATCTTCCGCCGAGCCGACCCGGATTTCTCGCAAGGCAAGGAAGTCAGCGCCAGGCAGCTGCTCACGCAGGGCCACAAGACCGTGCTGGAGACCATGAAGGAGCAGCCGCTGCTACAGGCTGAGCTGCTGTCGGGCATCGGGCGGGCCTTCGTCAGCATGAACGACGTGCCGGCAGCGGACGAGGCCTATGCCGAGGCGGCAGCGCGCTATCAGCGACTGGGCAAGCTGCGCGAGGCGGCTGCCCTCATCGTCGATCGCGCGGCCCTTCGGTTGGGGGCGGCGTGGGAGATACCGGTCGCGAAGCGCTTGTTGGCACAGGCCGAAGCGCAGTACCCAAGGCACGCCGACGATGAAGAGTTCATGGCGTGGCACGCCATCTACCGGGCGTTTGCCGCCGAACTCGAAGGCGACAAGAACGCCAGGCGCGACTGGTACGAGCGCGCTCGCACGCATGCCGGCCGGAGCTTTTTCGACGCCGGCTCCCGGACCGTCTTCGCGGTCCGGGCCCTGGCCGTCCTGGATGGGACGATGGGGCGCTCCTCACAGGCCCTCGAACGGCTGGGCACGCTGCTGGATCGCCTGAAGGCAGAGAAGACGTCGGTCCCTGCGGACACCCTGTCGGTGCTGGTCGATCTCGGGACCGCCGAGATGTCAGCCGGCCGCTACCGCGCCGCGCTCGAGCGCTACGCTGCGGCCAGCGCGCTGTGCCAGGAGCGGCTCGATCCCAAGGGGCGTCAGTGCGTCTACAGCCAGTTCCATCGTTCGCTCGCGCTGCTCGTGCTGGGCTTCGACGAACAGGCGATGGACACGGTGCCCTTCCTGATCTCGCCACGCGGGCCCGTCGAGACGGCCTGGAGCACGCGCCAGCTGGTACAGGCCTTCGAGGTCCTGGCCAGGAACCACCGGCTGAACGAGCACCCCGATGTCGTCTCCCGCGTCATCGCCGCCGGGGATGCGCCGGCCGATGGCGGCGAGGGTTGGCAGCCCCAGATCCTGGCCTTGCTCGCCCGGGCGTACAACGACTTTCGCGAAGGTCGGCTTCAACAGGCCACGGTGCTGTCCGCCCGCGCGCAGTCACTGATCGCGTCGCTGGGCGTCGGCGAGAACCGCTCTGCCATGCCCGCGCATGTCCTGCAGGCCATGAGCTTGCATGCGTTGGGCGAGCACGACGCCGCGTTGAAGCTGCTGGATCGCCTCTGCGCAGCCCAGGCCGCGACGTGGGGCGCCAAACACCCCGCGGTGCAATTGGTTTCGATCAGCCGCGCGCGCCCGCTGTGGGCCCTGCAGCGCCAACCGGAGGCGCTGGCGCTGATCGATCACGCCCTTCCGATCCTGCGCGAGGCGATGGGCACGACCGCGCCGACGATCGTCAAGTTCGAGGCCTTGCGCGCAGCGTTGGCGACGGGAAGGCGCTGGACGCCTGCGGACCTGCGCCAGGTCGAACTCTTCATGTAGCGGCGTCGCCGCCTGCGACCGCTCTCAAGCCGATGTGGCTTTGCCAGTTGCTTGAACCCCCGCTGGGGGCGGGCTGGGCGGAGTCCCGGCCCTGGGGGCGCTCAGAACGAGCCGCTGACTTCGACACCCAGGGTGCGCGGCTGCACGTAGTTGGTCAGGACGATGCCACCAGCCGGAGCCGCGGTCTTCTGGTGGCTCGCAGTGCTGTTGGTGGCGTTGCCGACGTAGAGCTTGGTGCCCCAGCTCTCGCCATGCACGCCGGCATTCAGGGTCAGGTTGTTGTAGGCCGCGTTCTTCAGGCTGCGGTTGTTGGACGGCTCGGAGTAAGTGGCGCCGCGGTGCGCAAAATTGGCCGAGACCACGGCCCACAGCCCGCCACTCATTGCGTGCTCGTGGGCCGCCGACACCGAGGCCTGCAGCCGCGGCGAGAAGGGAATGCGGTTGCCCTTCACGGCGCCGGCGGCGCCGGCGGCATTGGGAACGTCGTCGTCGATCCTCGCGTCGACGCTGGCCAGGTTGAGCCCCAGGCGCAGGCCGGCCATGGGCCGTGCCGTGAACTCGATTTCTGCCCCCGTGGCGGTGGCCTTGCCGGCATTCTGGATGTAGGCGAACAGGTTGTCGGAGGTGACGAAGGGCAGCTGCAGGTCGGTCCAGTGGTTCTGGTAGACCGAGGCGTTGACGAACAACCACGGCGAGGGCTGCGACTTGAGGCCCAGCTCGTAGGCGCGGATCTTCTCCGGGCCGTACGACGCCGGAATCTCCGGATAACCCGGCGCCTGGTAGTTGCTGTCGCCGTCGCGAAAGCCCGTCGACACCTTGGCGAACACCAGCAGGTCGGCGCTCGGCTTCCAGCTCAGGCCGAGCTTGGGCGAGGTCGCCCTGGCCGAGCCGACGCTGTCGCGCACCACGCCCGCGGTGAAGCCAGCGAAGATCGCCGACGTGGTGTCGAAGCGCACGCTGGTGTGGTGGTCGGATCTGTAGTGGCGCAAGCCGGCCTGCAGCGCCCAGTCGCTCGCCAGCTTGAGCTCGGCATCGCCGAACAGCGCCAGGGCCCGGTTGCGCGCGGACATCGTGTACAGGATCTCGTCGCGCATCACGCCGAGCTCGGGCAGGCTGATCACCACGCCGCCGTGGTTCTGCTTGCGCGCGTCGTCCTTGGCGTAGGCGCCGGCCGTCCAGTTCAGGGCCTGGTCGCCGTTCGACACCAGGCGCAACTCGGCGGTCGTCGCCTTCACCGTCAGCGCTGCCGCGCCACGTTCGGCCGTGCCGCCGACACCGAACAAGAGTGGCACAAGCGGGGTCAGGTCGGCGCGCACGGTGGACGAGCGCTCGTAGCGCGACAACGATCCCACCAGCGCGGCCGGCCCGAGGTCGTAATTCAAGCTCAGGTTGGCCAGGTCGTAGCTGCTGGCCCGCATCGACAGGAAGGATGGCGCCTGGGCGCCCGGGTTGACATCCCGAGGCCGGTAGACGCCGGGCGAGGTGGCCCAGAAGTCCTTGCTGTCCAGCACCTGGTGGGCATAGGACAGGTCGACCTTCAACGGCTTCGATGGCGTCCAGCGCACGGCGATGCGGGCGTCTTCCGCCTTGCCGTTGTTGCTGTTCCTGGCCTGCAGTTCGGGCACGTCGATCCAGCCGATGATGTCCTGCCGGCTGGCCGTGACGCGCAGCGCCAGCAGGTCGCGTTGCAGCGGCATGTTGATCATGGCCCGCGCGGTGACGCCGTGGCCGCCGCCGGCCACCTGCGACCAGCCCAGCGTGACCCGGCCCGCGTAGGCCCCGGCGTCGGGCTTGTTGGTGATGAGCCGGACGGTGCCGCCCATCGAGCCTTCGCCAAACAGCGTGCCCTGCGGGCCGCGCAGCACTTCCACGCGCTCCGCATCCCAGTACGCCACTTGCGGCAGCTGAAAGGCGAACGCCGACAGCGGCGTCTCGTCGATGTAGAAGCCGGTCGCCGGGGAGCCCAGCAGCCCGCCGTCGAGATCCGAGATGCCGCGGATCGTGATGCTGAGATAGCCCGGGCCGGACGACGAGACCGTCAGGCCGGGAGCCACCTGATCGAGCAGCGCCGCGCTGTCGATGCCGGCGGCTTCGAGGTCCTTGCCGCTGACCGCGGTGAGGCTGACCGGCACGCCTTGCGCCGCCTGCTCGCGCTTCTGCGCGGTGACGACGACGGTCTGCAGATCCGGGGCCGGCGCGCCCTGCCCGTGCGCGCCGCCGACGGCCGTGGCCAGCAGGATCAGTAACCGCAGCGAATTGCGCATGAAGGAAGTGCCAGAAATGAGAGAAAAGGCTCGCGCCTTGAAGGCGCAGCAGACACACCTCTGCAGCCCGGGGGTTCCCTGCGCATTTGCCAAACTGGCCGAAGCCGCAGCAGGCGATTGTCATCGCGGTGCCGCCCGGTCTCGAACGCGCGTGTCGCGGTCGTTGCAGCCAGGCTGCATCAGCCCTTCACGCACACGACCTGCTCGAGCGTGCGCACCGCGGTCGCGGCGCGGTGATCGGCGAGCGTGAAGCCGCTATGCGGCCAGCGCCGAACGGCGTCGCCGAGCCGGAGCCGGAGCCGGCACGCCGACCAGCTGGGACACGACCAGCCGCACATGGGACTGCATCGCCGCGACGGCCTTCTTGTCACCCGACAAGTGCTTCAACAGGCCCTGCTGAAACAGCCCGTCGAACATGGCATAGGCCACGCTGCTCGGCACGTGCAGCGTCGCGCCGGTGATCTCGGCAAAGCGTGACATCACGCGCCAGATCATCTTCTCGAGACTCTTGTCGATCTCGGCCACGTCGGCCCGGAAGGCCTCTTCGAAGAGAGATTGCGCCCGCAGGTCATACCACAGCCGGTGCAGCGGGGCCTCCTTGCGCAGCGTGTCGCCGAGCGCGGCAACGAACCCGTCGAGCAGTTCGTCGTAGCTCGTCGCCGTGGCCGTGACCTCGTCATAGCGCTTCACGCAGCGTGCCTTGTACTGGCGCACGCTGCACAGGATCAGGTCGAGCTTGTCGGTGAAGTAGTAGTGCAGCACGCCGTGCGAGAACTCGGAGTTCTGCGCGATCTCGCGCAGGCTGGTGCGGGCATAGCCGAGCTCGGCGAGCGTCTGCAGCGCGGCTTCGCCGAGCTCGGCGCGGCGCTCGGCGAACTTGTGGTCGCGGGGGCGGGGGGCGGTGGCCATGCGGCGATTGTAAGGAGCGAATCGCGCATCTTCCGGCACGAGAACCAATCTCCTTGACACTTGTCATAAGCACTCTTGACAGTTGTCAAGACGACTCCTAGGATCGCATTCCGAATTCTTGACAATCGTCCAAATCGGACCAGGAGACACCCCATGACGAAGTTCGACCTGACCGGCCGCAAGGCCCTGGTCACCGGTGGCGCGCGCGGCCTCGGTGAAGGCATGGCGCAGGCGCTCGCAGCCGCGGGCGCGTCGGTGATGATCGGCGACGTGCTCACGTCGCTGGGCCGCGATGCGGCAGGCAAGCTGTCAGCCGGCGGGGCGACCGCCGGCTTCGTGCAACTCGACGTGACGAAGGAAGCCGACTGGCTCGCCGCGGTGAACGCCACCATCGACACGCTCGGCGGCTTCGACATCCTGATCAACAACGCCGGCATCGAGGTCACCGCGCTGGTGTCCGAGATCGATGCCGCCGAACTGCGCCGCATGCTCGACGTCAACATCGTCGGCACCGCCCTCGGCCTGAAGCACGCGTTCCGCGCGATGCGGCCCGGCGGTGCGGCCGGCAAAGGCGGCGCGGTGGTCAACATCTCGTCGGTCGCTGCGACGATCGCGTTCCCGGCGATCGCCGGGTACTCGGCCACGAAGTCGGCGGTCGACCGGCTCACCCGCGTGGCGGCGATGGAGTCCGGCAAGCTCGGCTACGGCGTGCGCGTGAACTGCATCTATCCCGGCCTGGTGCCGACCGAGATGGGCATGAAGCTGGCCGCCGATGTGGTCGCCGCCGGCCTGTTCGCATCGCCCGAAGCGGCGGTGGGCGCGATCATCGAGCAGACGCCCGCGGGCCGCCTCGGCGAGGTCGCCGACATGGCCGATGCGGTGGTGTTCCTGTGCTCAGACGCATCGCGCTTCATCACCGGCGCGGGCCTGCCGGTCGACGGCGGCATGGGCATGTAAGGAAACGCCGGGCCGCCCCACGTTTTCTTGACCCCCGCGGGAGGCGGGCTGGGCGCAGCCCGGCCCTGGGGGCACTCAGACCAACCCACCAGGAGCGAGACAAACATGAGCAGCAGCAAGAAACCCGTCGTCGTCTACGGCGCCTCCGGCTACACCGGCCGACTGGTATGCGAGTACCTGCGCGAGTACGGCATCCCCTTCATCGCCGCCGGGCGCAGCGCCGAGAAAATCCAGGCCGCGATGAAATCCAACGTCGCCGGCATCGAGACCGCGCGCTACGAGGTGGTCGAGGTGATCCACACCGTCGAGGCGCTGACCCACCTGTTCGAAGGCGCCTCGGTCGTGCTGAACACCGTGGGTCCGTTCGCCAAGTTCGGCCCCGAGGTCGTCGAGGCCTGTCTGGCCGCCAAGTGCCACTACACCGACACGACCGGCGAACAAGACTGGCTGATCACGCTGGACCAGGAATACGGCGCGAGGTTCGCCGCCGCCGGCCTGCTGCTGTCGCCGGGCCTGGCGCAGATGTACACCACCGGCGAAATCGCGGCGCAGCTGTGCCTCGAGACGCCGGGCCTGGACACGCTGGACATCGCGGTGTTCTGGGGCGGCAGCCCGACGATCGCGTCGACGCAGACGATCCTGGTCAATGCCGCGATGGCCAAGGCCTACCACCTCGAGCAGAACCAGTATGTCGAGCACCAGGCCGATGCCGGCCTGTACAGCCTCGCGATCCCGGGCCAGCACGAGGCCGCGCTGGCGCTGCCCTGGGGCGGCACCTCGCACCCGGTGTGGTTCAAGAAAGATCCGCGCGTGGCCAACGTCAAGGTGCTGGGCGGCGTGTTCAACAAGCCGCT
>Ga0070673_100002495_pt1 | contig 11227 bp, 6 predicted proteins | sample KBSM23metaG_FD_65342 | JGI IMG/M metagenome (GOLD analysis project Ga0070673, IMG submission 65342) | Miscanthus rhizosphere microbial communities from Kellogg Biological Station, Michigan, USA - KBS M2-3 metaG | ecosystem: Host-associated > Plants > Roots > Rhizosphere > Soil ...
TGCATCGGGAGGCGGACGCCGCGCGCAGGGAACTGGCGGCCCTGCGGCGGGACCTCGTCGAAGCCCGGCTCGAATTCGACGGCACCCGCGCGGCATGCCTGCTGAAGGCCAACGAGCAACTGGTCGCCGCGGCCTTGCGGGCCCGCGAAATCTCGGACAGCGCGCTCGCAGAACTGGACGCCCTGTCGCGCGCCAGCCAGTTCGATGAGCTCACGGAGACGCCCACGCGAACCTTGATGCTGGATCGCATCGACAATGCCCTCGCCCAGGCGCGACGTCGCGGCAATCGCGGCGCGGTGATGTTCCTGGATGTGGACGGCTTCAAGGCGATCAACGATGCGCACGGCCATGCCGCCGGCGACGACGCATTGCGTCGGGTTGCCGCGCGCCTGACCGCCAGCGTGCGCGAGTCGGATGCGGTCGGACGCTTCGGTGGCGACGAGTTCCTCGTGCTACTGGCCGAGGTCGCCGGCGAACCGGAAGTCGCCATGGTCGCGGGCAAGATGCTCGCCGCCCTCGCCGGAGTGGAGGGTGGCGCGCCCACGGGGCTGTCCGCCAGCATCGGGATCGCCCTCTTTCCAGACGATGCCGACGACGCGCCTGCGCTCATCGCCCTGGCCGACGCATGCATGTATCGATCCAAGCGGCGCGGGGGCGCCAGCTTCACGTTCCACTCAGGACGCGTGGCGGGAGCGTCCGGCGGCGCGCCACGTGAACCGCCCTTGCCCGCGCGCTGAGGCACCGGCGCCCGCCCGGCGGACTATGTTCGATAGCGCACAGAACAACCTTCCCCGCGCGGAGTAGAGTGGACGGTTGCGCGAGCACGCTGCTCCGATTCCGGAGCGGGCAGCGCGAAGCGCTGGAGAGTCATGACGACTGCGAAGCTGAACCACCTGCTCCAATCCCTCCCGGAGGCCGAATGGAAGCGCTGGGAGCCTGTGCTCGAGCAGGTCGACCTCCCGCTGGGGCTGGTGCTCTACGAATCGGGGAGGCCGCTGAGCCATGTCTATTTCCCCACGACAGCCATCGTCTCGCTGCTGTACGTGATGGAGAACGGCTCGTCGGCCGAGATCGCGGTCGTCGGCAACGAAGGCATCGTCGGCGTCTCGCTGTTCATGGGTGGCGAGACCACGCCCAGCCGTGCCGTCGTGCAGAGCGCGGGAAAGGGCTATCGCCTCAGTGCCGAACGGATGAAGGCCGAGTTCAACCTGGCTGGCCCGGTGCTGCACTTGCTGCTGCGCTACACGCAAGCACTCCTGACGCAGATGGCGCAGACCGCCGTCTGCAACCGCCATCATTCGCTCGACCAGCAACTGTGCCGATGGCTGCTGCTGAGCCTCGACCGGTTGCATGACAACAAGCTCGTCATGACCCAGGAGCTCATCGCCAACATGCTCGGCGTGCGGCGCGAAGGCGTGACCGAGGCCGCCCTGAAGCTGCAGCGTGCCGGCCTGATCAGCTATCGCCGGGGTCACATCACGGTGCTGGACCGTGTCGGGCTGGAAGAGCGAAGCTGCGAGTGCTACGCGGTGGTCAAGAAGGAATACGACCGGCTGCTCCCGATGGCCCTGGCACGCTGACGAGTCCATGGGTGCGCTGGAGCACAGTCCGGACGTCCGCAATGTGCGAGAGTCATCGGTGCTCCACTCACCCAACCAACTGCTTTCGCAGCTGCCTTCGGCCTCCAGAAGTCGCATGGATGCGCTCGGCCAGATCGTGGAGCTCCGGCTCTCCGAGATCGTCGGCACGGCGGGCGGCCCCACCGACGCCGTCCTGTTTCCCATCGATGGCTTCATTTCCTTGCTGGCCCAGGTGGACGGCGGCCACGCCATCGAGGTGGGCTTGGTCGGCAGCGAGGGCATGCTGGGAATCCAGCTTGCGCTCGGCGTGGCGACGGAGCCCCTCAAGGCGCTGGTGCAAGGACCCGGGAACGCATTGCGCATCAGTGCCGCGGCCTTTCGGCGCGAACTGCAGGCCGACCCCGCGTTGCGCACCACGGTGAACCGCTACGTCTACGTCCTGTTCGCACAGCATGCCCGCGCGGCGGCGTGCCTGCGATTCCACCAGATCGAGCAGCGCCTGGCGCGCTGGCTGCTGATGAGCCATGACCGGGCTCATGCTGACCGCTTTCGAGTCACGCACGAGTTCCTGGCCTACATGCTGGGCGTCCGGCGGGTGGGCGTGACGCTCGCGGCCGGCGCACTGCAACGTCGGCAGCTCATCGCCTACGACCGCGGCGAGATGACGATCGTCGACCGCGCCGGTCTCGCGGATGCCGCATGCAGCTGCTATGCCAGCGACCAGGCCGCGTACGCTGAGCAATTCGGCTAGAGCCGGCAGCGCTTGGCCGGTTCGGCCATCGCAGGAAGCGTGAGGATGAAACGGCTGCCTCGACCCACGCCGGCGCTCTCGGCAACCACATGTCCTCCGTGCGATTCCACCAGTTGCCGCACGAGCGCGAGGCCGATGCCCAGGCCTGACCGGTTGAACCCGGCCGCGTGGGCCGCCTGGGCGAAAGGCTCGAACGCGGTGGACAAGGTGAGCGCGTCCATGCCCATGCCTTCGTCCGCAACCGCCAGTTCAACGCAGCTCGGGAGCCTGCGCGCGCTCAAGGTCACCGTCGTGCCGTCGCCGCTGAACTTGGAGGCGTTGTCGACGAGGTTGGTGACCACCTGGATCAGACGCAGCCCGTCGGCGTGCAATGTGACGGCGAGCGCCTCGCCGGACTGCTCGACGCGCTGGTGCCGCCGCGACAGCGCGGGACGGCACACGATCAGCGCCTGCTCGATCACGTCGGCAAGATCCACTGGGCTTCGCACCAGTGTCAGCTTGCCCTTGCCGCCGCGTGTCAGGTCCAGCAAGTCGTCGATCATTCGAGCCAGGTGGTCGACCTGGCGTTCGATCACCACCTGTGCCCGCAACAGGTCCTTGGGCGCGCCGCGCGTGATCAGGGCCGCGGCTGTCCGAATCGGCGCCAGTGGGCAGCGCAACTCGTGGGCCACGAAGGCGAGGAATTCGACTTGCGAATCGTTGCGAAACCGGTGCACACGCTGGCCGGCCGTGGCGGTCTCCGCGCGCGCCATGGCGCCGAGAAAGTCACTGACGGTAGCACCGGCACGGGGGCGGTCGACAACTTGCAGGGTGGTGTGCGCAGTATGCATGGCAGTTCCTGGTTCACGCAGTACGCGCCGGTGGCGAGGTGCACACCTTGCTGCACTGCAACCCGACAGTAGCCTTCCCAACCGCCGCGATCTGTTCGGGAGCGCTCATTGGCAGGAGAAAGAAAAAACTCTGCGGTCACCCAAGGCCTAGGAGGTGATCATCGAGGCCTGAGCAGCGTCATCGCGCCAGCGTCGCCACGTCCAGCAGCGCGAGCGTGTGACGGGCGATCACCAGTTCCTCGTTGGTCGGGATGACGTGGACGGCCACCCGCCCTCCGGCTCCGGAGATCTCGGCGCTGTGCGCCCGGTTGGCGCACTCGTCGAGCACGATGCCCAGGCTCGCCAGATTTCTGCACAGGCCCGAGCGCACCTGGTGGGAGTGTTCCCCGACGCCGCCGGTGAACACCAGGGCATCGATGCCGCCAAGCACGGCGGCGTAGGCGCCGACCGACTTCGTCAGGGCATGGACGAAGTGAGTCATCGCGTCGATCGCGCCATGCTCCTGGCTGTCCTGCAGCACGCGCATGTCGCCGCTGATTCCGGACAGCCCGAGCAACCCGCTGCGTTCGTACAGCATGGACTCCAACGAGGCGACGTCGAAACGACCGCTCTTGAGCAGGAAGAGCAGCGCCTCGGGCGGAATGTCGCCTGAACGCGTGGCCATCGGCAGCCCCGAGAGCGGGGAGACCCCCATGGTGGTCTCGACGCTTCGGCCATCGAGCATCGCGCACAGGCTGGAGCCTCCGCCCAGGTGGGCCACGACCACGCGCCGAGCCTGCGGTGCCAATGATCGCATCCGTTCGCTGATGTATTCGTAGGACAGGCCGTGATAGCCTCGATGATGAATGCCGGCATCGCGCACGGCCTTCGGCAACGCGTAGGCGCGCGCCGCCTCGGGCATCGTCTGGTGGAACGCAGAATCGAAACAGGCGACCTGGGCGGCGTCCGGCAGCAGGGCGCCGACCACTCGCGCACTTTGCACGCTGAAGGGCTGGTGCGACGGCTCGATCGTCGACTGCGCCGCCAGTGTGTCGAGCGCTTGCGCGTCGATGTGCATGGCCCAGACGTGGGGCGCGGCGCCGAGCATCATGCGATGACCGACCGCGACGATCTTGCTGCCTTCGAGGCAGGCCTGCAGCCACTCGACGACGAGGCGACAGGCCTCGTCGTGAACGATCGGGTGGCCTCCGGCCCAACCGCGATTGGCGATCACCCGCCCCGCGCCGTCCCGAGCGTTGAAGCGCGCAGCCCCCTGGATCGCTTCGACACTGCCCACGATTCTCGGACACGGGTCGCGCGCTTCGTCGATGTCGTAGGCGGCGAACCTCAGGCTGGTCGAGCCCGCGTTGAACGCAAGGACAACGTCGGCCACGGCGGTCTCAGTCGCGGGCCGCAGGGACATGCCGCGGCGACCATTGCCAGTCCCGGATTTCGGGGAGGTCCTGTCCGTGCTTGCGGATGTAGGCCCGATGTTCCATCAGCTGCTGGCGCAGCCACGGGACGAGGGCGAGGCCTGCGTCGCCCGTCTGGGGCAACTGGCGGACGGCATCGAGCGCGAGGTGATAGCGGTCAAGTTCGTTGAGCACGGTCATGTCGAAGGGGGTCGTGACGGTGCCTTCTTCCTTGTACCCATGCACGTGGAACCGCGAGTGGCTCACACGACGGTAGATGAGCTTGTGAATGAGGGCAGGATAGCCGTGGAATGCGAAGATGACGGGCTTGCCGAAGGTGAAGATGGCCTCGAAGTCGGAATCGCCGAGACCATGTGGATGCTCCGACGGCGACTGCAGCTTCATGAGATCGACGACGTTGACCACGCGTATCCGCAGGTCGGGGATATGCTCGCGCAGGATCGTCACGGCCGCCAGCGTCTCCAGCGTCGGAACGTCGCCGCAGCAGGCCATCACGACGTCCGGGCAGGAGTCATCGCCACGCTGGTCGGTCGCCCAGTTCCAGACGCCGATCCCACGCGTGCAATGCTCGATGGCGTCATCGATGCGCAGCCACTGCGGCGACGCATGCTTGCCGGCCACCACCACGTTGACGTAGTCGCGGCTGCGCAGGCAATGGTCCATGACCGACAGCAGGCAGTTCGCATCGGGCGGCAGGTACACGCGCACGATCTCCGCCTTCTTGTTCACGACGTGGTCGATGAAGCCGGGATCCTGGTGCGTGAAGCCGTTGTGATCCTGGCGCCAGACGTGCGACGTCAGCAGGATGTTGAGCGACGCGACGCTGCGCCTCCATGCCAGGCCGCGGCAGACCTTCAGCCACTTGGCATGCTGGTTGAACATCGAATCGACGATGTGGATGAAGGCCTCGTAGCAATTGAGCAGGCCATGCCGGCCGGTCAGCAGATAGCCCTCGAGCCAGCCCTCGCATTGATGCTCGCTGAGCATTTCCACGACACGGCCCGCGGGCGCCAACCATTGGTCGTCGGCGCGCGTCTGCGCATCCCACTGCCGGGACGTGGTCTCGAAGACGCGGCCCAGGCCGTTCGACAGGGTCTCGTCCGGCCCGAAGAGGCGGAAGTTGCGATGGCTCTCGTTCATCCGCACGATGTCGCGCAGGAAGGCACCGAGGACGCCAGTGTCTCCCGGCCCTGCGACTCCGGCCGTCGGCACGGGGAAGGCGTAGTCCCGCAACGGAGGAAGCGGCAGATCTCGAAGCAGCTTGCCGCCATTCGCATGTGGATTCGCACCCATCCGGCGGGATCCCACCGGCGCGAGCCGCGCCAGGGACTCGATCAATCGCCCCCGGGCGTCGAAGAGTTCGCCTGGCCGATAGCTCAGCAGCCAATCCTCGACGAGCTGAAGATGGGCCGGGTCCCGCGTCGGATTCGGGATCGGCACCTGGTGCGAGCGGAAGCTGCCTTCCACCTTCAGGCCGTCGACGATCCTTGGCCCCGTCCAGCCCTTGGGCGACACGAGCACGATCATCGGCCAGCACGGCCTGGCGACCCCTCCTCGCTGCCTGGCCGCAGCCTGGTGATCCCGGATCCGGGCAATCGCCGCGTCGAGCGCGGCCGCCATCGCCTCGTGCATCCGCGCCGGATCGTCGCCCTCGACGAACATCGGCGTCCATCCGTAGCCGCGCAGGAGTTGCTCCAGTTCCTCGCGCGGGATGCGCGCGAGCACGGTCGGGTTCGAGATCTTGTATCCGTTCAAGTGGAGGATCGGCAGCACGGCCCCGTCGCTCGCGGGGTCGAGGAACTTGTTCGAATGCCAGGCCGTGGCAAGCGGGCCTGTTTCCGCCTCGCCGTCGCCAATGACGCACGCCGCGATCAGATCCGGGTTGTCGAACACCGCACCGAACGCATGGCTGAGGGAGTAGCCGAGCTCGCCACCCTCATGGATCGAACCCGGGCACTCCGGAGAAGCATGGCTCGGAATCCCTCCTGGAAAGGAGAACTGCAGGAAGAGCTTCTGCATCCCGCTCTCGTCCAGGCTGATCTCCGGATAGACCTCGCTATACGTTCCTTCCAGGTAGGTGTTGGCGACCACCGCTGGACCGCCATGCCCCGGACCGCAGACATAGATCATGTCCAGGTCGTGCTCGACGATGATCCGGTTCAGGTGGACGTAGATGAAGTTCTGGCCCGGGGTCGTGCCCCAGTGACCCAGCAGCATGCGCTTGATGTCGCCGGGCACCAGCGGCCGCTTCAGCAGCGGGTTGTCGCAAAGGTAGATCTGGCCGACGGACAGGTAGTTCGCGGCACGCCAATAGGCGTCCATGCGGTACAGCAGGTCCGCCGAGAGCGCGGCAGTGGAAGCTATCGACGGAGGGGCGGCGTGACTCAGGCTCATCGTTGGATGATTGCCTGCCAGGCCGGAAACCATCTGTGCGTCAGCGTACCTTCGGGCCTGCCTCGGCGCACGCCTGCTCAGAGCGCGTTCAACTCGACGATCACCGACTCGAGCGGGCGCTGGACGTCCTGCAGCAGCGTCTCGAAGCGCTCGTCGGTGCCGCCGTCGAAGCAGGCGCGTTCGAGCTCGCAGGCGGCCCGGTTCACCTCCAGCACGGCGAGCGATCCGCTCACGCTCTTGAGGTCGTGCGCCATGCGCGTCGCCGTCTCGGCATCGCCGCGCGCGCGGGCGGCGCGGAAGCGTTCCGGGAAGTTCCGCTCGCGGTCGCGGAACATGCGCAGCAGGTGAATGTAGAGCGTGCTGTCGCCCATCATGGCGGCGACGCCGGCGCGGCTGTCGATGCCTGCCACGTCCGCCAGCGGATCGGCGCGTGCATCGGCCCCGGCCGGATCGGGTGCGACGACGGCAGCCGGCGCGAGCGGCCGGATCCAGCGCGCCAGCGTCGCGAACATCTCCTCGACGTCGATCGGCTTGGCGATGTGATCGTTCATGCCGGCCGCCAACGCCTTGTCGCGATCGCCGACCATCGCGTTGGCCGTCATCGCGATGACCGGCAGGTCGCGCCAGCGCGCTTGCTCGCGCAGGGCTCGCGTGGCCGCGTAGCCGTCCATGACCGGCATCTGGCAATCCATCAGCACGCCGTCGAAGCGCTGGCGGTCCACCATCTGCAGCGCCTCCTGGCCGTCGCACGCCACGTCGACGACGATCCCGGCGCGGCTGAGCACCGTCAGCGCGATCTCGCGGTTGATGGCGTTGTCCTCCACCAGGAGCACGTGCGCGCCGCGCAGGCGCTCCTGGTGGGCGAGCATGGCCTCCTCGCGCTTGGCCGACCGCCGCTGTCGAACGACCGCCGCGCCCAGCACGGTGGCGCAGGCATCGAACAGCGTCGATGGCGTGACCGGCTTGACGAGCAGCGCATCGACGCCCAGCTTGCGGTCGGCGAGCTGCCTCTGCATGTCGTCGCGGTTGAACGCGGTCAGCATCAGCACGGCGGGCGTCGGATGGCGGCCGCCCTCGCGCTGCTGGAGCCGGAGCGCGCATTCGATGCCGTCCATGCCCGGCATCCTCCAGTCGAGCAATATCACGCGATACGGTTCATCGCCCGCCTCGGCGATCTCCACCTTGCGCAATGCCTCCTCGCCACCGGCGGCACTGTCGGGCCGCAGGCCGAGCGCGCGGCTCATCGCGCCCAGGATCTCGCGGGCGCCGGCGTTGTCGTCGACGATCAGCACGCGCCGGCCGCGCAGGTCCGGGTGGTCGACGAGGGGCGACGCAGCGCTCGCGTCGCGCGCGTCCTGCAGGTCGAAGCGCAGGCAGAAGTGAAAGCAGCTGCCCGCGCCCTGCGTGCTCTCCACCTCGATCTCGCCCCCCATCAGGCGAACGAGCTGGCGGCTGATCGCCAGCCCCAGGCCCGTGCCGCCATAGCGGCGGCTGGTGGACGCGTCGGCCTGCGAGAACGGCTGGAACAGGCGATCCTGCTGCGCGGGCGTCATGCCGATGCCGGTGTCGCGAATGTCGAAACGCAGGCGGACGGACGTCTCGCCGCGCTCGACGACGTCGACGCCTATCGTCACCTCGCCGCGCTCGGTGAACTTGACGGCGTTGTAGCCGAGGTTGAGCAGCACCTGGCGCAGCCGCGACGGATCGCCCACCAGCGCCATGGGCAGTTGCGGAGGCTGCGCGAACAGCAGCTCGATGCCCTTCTCTCCCGCGCTCATGCCCACCAGGTTGGCCAGGCCGTCCAGCACGTCGCCGAGGTCGAACGGGATGGACTCGATGTCCAGCCTCCCGGCCTCGATCTTGGAGAAGTCCAGGATGTCGTTGATGACGCCCAGCAGCGATTCGGCCGCGCCGTGGACGCGCTGGACGTAGTGCAGCTGCTGCGCATCGAGCCCGCTCTGGAGCGCCAGGTAGGACATGCCCAGGATCGCGTTCATCGGCGTGCGGATCTCGTGGCTCATGTTGGCCAGGAAGTCGCTCTTGGCCTGGTTGGCGGCGTCGGCCTGCTCCTTGGCGACGACCAGTTCGGCCGTGCGCTCCTGGATCATGTCCTCGAGGTGCTCGCGGTGGCGCTGCAGCTCCTCGTCGGCGCGCTTCTGCTCCGTGATGTCGCGCGAGATGCCCAGCAGGAACTGCGGCTTGCCGTGCATGTCGAGGATGGGGATCTTCATCGTGTGCACGATGCGGGTACCGTAGCGCGTGTGGACGGGCTCCTCGGGGATGTCGACCATCTGGCGCGAGGCCAGCACCGCGCGGTCCTTCAGCGCGAAGAAGTCGGCCTCCTCCTTGGGAAACATGTCGTGGACGTCCCGGCCGATGAAGTGCTCGCGCGGATAGCCCAGGAGTTGCTCGCCCGCCTTGTTGAAGCGCACGAAGCGCAGCGTGGCCGCGTCCTTGACGAAGATCATGTCGGGGATGTTCTCGACGATGTTGTCGAGGAAGTGCTCGCTCGCCCGCGCGGCCTCCTCCGCATGCTGGCGATCGGCGATCTCGGCGCGCTGGCCGGCCAGCGCCGCGCTGAGCTCCGCGGTGCGCTGCGCGACGCGGGCCTCGAGTTCGAGGTTGAGTTGGTGCAGCGCGTCCTCGGCCAGGCCGCGCCGCCGGCGGTCCTCCAGGAATTGCTCGACGGCGCGCGCCATGTCGGCGATCTCGTCGCCACCGTGCAGCGGCAGGCCGGGCTGCGCGGGATCACCGGCGCCGTAGCGCAGCACGTGGCTGACCCGGCGCAGCCGCCGCACCACATGGCGGCCGAGGAACACGCGGGCGATCAGCCAGGTCAGCAGCAGGCTGACGGCGACCTCGCCGATCACCCAGCGGCGCGTCCGGTCCGAGTCCGCCGCCAGCTGTTGCACCGCTTCGCGGTAGTCCCGGGTCAGCGAGTCCGACAGCCGATGCGCCGCCAGCGCCAGCGCCTCGGCCTCGCGCGGCAGGTTGGCATCCGGTGCGGCCGACCCGGGCGGCGCGGGTGTCGCCGGCCCGGCGCGCAGCGCGTTCTCGCGCGCCTGGGCCTCGGTGTTGACGGTATTGCGAAAGCGCTGGCTCGATCGGTGCAGGGCGAGCATGTCGGCGTCGTCGCCGCCGGCCGCGCCGGCCAGGCGCGCGACCAGCTGGTCGAAGGTCTCGAGGTGCTCGATCACCTGGGCCTGCGTGTCGCGCACGCCGTCGACGCTCGCGATGGCGGGCAGCTGCAGGGCGAGGCGCTCGATCTTCAGCGTGTGCTGCTGCAGGTCCTGCGCGTCCTGCAGGCGGGCCAGGCGCTGGTCGGCCAGCTGGCGGATCGCCACGGCCGATCCGGACAGCGAGTAGATGGTGGTGGCGCCGACGACCGCCACCAGGGCGGCCAGGCACGACACCACCAACGTGAACTGGGCGGCGAGGGATTGCGGGATGGGCAGCTTCACGGGCGTTGCCAGATGCGCCGATAGATGTCGCGATATCCGTTGGCGGGGTCGTAGACCAGGCGGTCGCCGCCGTCCGCGTCGATGTTTGCCGCCGTCACGAGGTGCACGGGAAACACGGTGCCCGTGACGTGCTCGCCGGCGAACAGCCGGTTCATCTCGTCGACCAGTTGCCAGCCGTGCAGGTTCAGCGGCTCGGCCACCGTCGCCGTCTGGAACGTGCCGGCGCGGATGCGCAGGAACGCCGACTCGCTGCCGTCGCCGGCCGACAGCATGCTCAGCCCGTTGTTGGGCACGCCGGCCTGGGTCAGCACCGGTGCTGCGTAGTCGAAGTAGATGTCGTTGATCGCCAGCGCATGCGTCCAGCGCCGGCCGTGGCGCGCCAGCAGCGCGCTGGTGGCTGCGGGCATCAGCTCCGCGTTGCGCGAGATCGCGATGTCCTGCACGTCCAGCAGCGTGCAGCCGCCGCACGCGCGCACCACGGCGGCCATCGCGTCGGCCTTGGCCTTGGGCAGCTCGTAGTTCGTGTCGGTGAAGATGACGACGCCGGCGTGGCCGCCCGACTGCACGATCGCCGCCAGCGCGGTCACGCGGGCGACGTCGAGCGGGTCCGTCGACACGTTCATCGCCACCGGGGTGCCGGGCACCGGCCCGGCCTTGGCGGCCACGTGCCAGCCCACGACCGGGATGTGGCGGTCGGCGAACGGCTGCAGCCAGGGTCGCAGCGAGCGCGCGTCGCCGCCCACCAGGACGAGGCCGTCCGGCTGGCTGTCCAGCGCCTGCGCCAGCATCTTGCGGCGGC
>Ga0070673_100002499_pt1 | contig 11216 bp, 9 predicted proteins | sample KBSM23metaG_FD_65342 | JGI IMG/M metagenome (GOLD analysis project Ga0070673, IMG submission 65342) | Miscanthus rhizosphere microbial communities from Kellogg Biological Station, Michigan, USA - KBS M2-3 metaG | ecosystem: Host-associated > Plants > Roots > Rhizosphere > Soil ...
GGTCTTTAACAGGGGTGCGTTATTTACTTGAGATGCGTCGGTCTTTGGCGAACAACTTAATATGCAGCAACAAATCAACGTCGCTAATATGGATCGCATTAATGATCTCCTGCGCAATTTCCCAAATGAACGGCGACGGAGATTATCATGTAGAAGAATCAATACGAAAAGAAAAAGACTCTGCCGATCCAAAGAGTAATTTATTAATTCACCGTAACAGCGGAGCCAATCGCGGATTCCACTGATAACGCCGAAGGCGTTACCGAATTCGAGCCTGGGGTTGTTGCAACCCTAGGGATCAAGTGTTCATTGAAAATGAACTCTGAAGGAGTTCGCGAATTGATTGATGGCATTTGCCAACACTTTCAGTGTTAAAGTTTTCCTCTCGACTTTGTCCTGGGGTTGTGACAACCCCAGCCTGGAATTCGCGAACGCCTTCGGCGTAGTTAGTAACATCTCGACTACGTTGCTGACCACTCATTGCTGACTACTGATTGCTGATCGCTAACTATTATGCTTAGAAAAGTTCTCCTCCTATCCGCCTCCGCTGGTGCGGGGCACGTGCGCGCGGCGCAGGCAATTGAAAAGGCTTTCAACGAATCCAGTAACGGCGAGAGGGAAGTACTCCACGTCGATGTGCTTAACTACACCAACAAACTCTTTCGCCATCTCTACTCAAAGGCATACATCGATCTTGTCAATAAACATCCAGAGGTGCCTGGTTGGTTTTATGACAAGCTCGACAAGCCCTGGAAGAACGAACGCCGGCGGCTTGCGCTCGATAAGCTCAACACGCGACCGTTCGTTAAGCTGCTGCGGCAATACCAGCCTGACCTGATTGTCTGCACTCATTTTTTGCCCGCTGAGATAGTGTCGTGGCTGAAAGCAAAAGAACGCCTCGCGAGTCGCCAGGTAATTATTGTTACTGACTTCGATGTGCACGCGATGTGGTTGGTCCATCACTTCGAGCATTATTTCGTGGCCATCGACGAAGCTCGCGTTTATCTCGAGGCGCTGGGCATACCACCGGCGAAGATCACTGTGAGCGGTATTCCCATCGATCCGGTTTTTGCCTTGAAGAAAGACAGGCAGGAGATGCGAGCCAAGCATGGTCTGGCGCCGGACCGCGCCACGATTTTGCTTTCGGCGGGTGGATTCGGTGTTGGTTCGATTGAGCCTTTGATTAGTGCGCTGCAGGCGTTACAGCATCGAGCGCAAGTCATTGCCATTTGCGGTCGCAACGAGGAACTGAAAAAACGTTTGAGCAAAGTGACGGCGCGCATCAAGCCGGAGGCGACTGTACTGCTGAAACCATTCGGCTATACGCATGACATGGATGAGTTGATGACCTCCTCGGATCTGGTGATAGGAAAGCCTGGTGGTCTAACCACGTCCGAGGCGTTGGCCAAGGGGTTGGTGTTCGTAATCGTCAACCCGATACCGGGTCAAGAGGAACGCAACTCAGATCATCTACTCGAAGCCTCAGTCGCGATCCGCTGCAACAACCTGCCTACGCTTTCTTATAAACTCGATCGACTGTTAGCTGATCCGTCGAGGCTTAGCGCAATGCAGGCAAGTGCGCAGCGGATGGGCCGACCGAACGCAGCGAAAGAGATCGTCGCGCAGCTGCTCGCGTCGACGTGAAGGTGCCAGTGCCTGAGCGACCAGACGACCGAACGACTAAGACCATCCGCAGATTACGCCGATTACACTGATTTGCGGAGCATTTATCCGCCGCTCAAATTCCCAATACACATCAGTGTAATCGGCGTAATCTGCGGATGGTCTTCATATCGCTCGGGGTACTAAACAGTGCACTCGCCGCCGATCATTCCGGAAGTTCAGTAAGCGCATTGCATTGCATCCGCTTTAATGAATGCTTCCTGCAGCGGAGTCAACGCGTCGGCTGACCGTCGATTAATACTGTGCAAGCGCCGCATCGCCCTTCTCCGCATCCATATTTAGTGCCGGTTAGATCGAGATTGTCGCGCAGGGTACTAAGCAAGCTTACGCCGGCATCAACATCGACCGCCCGCTTGGTGCCATTCACGTTGAGCGCAGTTACCCTAGCCATACGCTATCTCTGGGTTGATCTTTCACAGGAAGGGGACCGAGGGAAGGCTGATTATAGATCATTAACTCAACGTGTTAGTACCCCGAGCGAAGCGAGGGATCGAAGACGGATGAATGACGATTGCAGATTGGCGTGGCAGCGTCGTTGAGCTTGCTGACTGCTGACTGCTGATCATTACTGATGACTGATTTGATTGAGCATTCGAGCCGCCTCGCTACGCTCGGTGTACTAACACATTGAGCGTTGTTAGGGAGGGAGATGAGGAATTCAGCTAAGGCAGGGCTCGCCTCAGTCATAGTCTACTTATACGATCACGTCGTGAGGGTGGCTTCTCATGGGCGTCCAGGAGTGGGGACTGCACCAGGATCGTCGCTGGGGCCTCCACCAAGATGGCCTACGCCGAGTCTCACTCGATTGCTGGTAACTCCGCGTGCTTTGATTCGAACTAAAACATCGCCAGTTTCGGGCATGTCATCGCTTACTCTGATAAGGATGCAAGTCAACCAATCAAACTCTGGAACTTTACCCACGTATTCGACAGTCAGAGGATAAGTATGATGCGAAGCGTCTTCAGCATCGGCTGTGATTACAGACGCATTCTCTCCAGGCAAGAGATCAAGATTCATCGCAAAGATCATAACGCGCGTCCGGTTGTCCGATCCCCATGGGATGCTTGATGAAATTCTTAGCGGTTCCGGAAGGAACGTAACTGAATCTAGTGCAATTGCTCGTGTAGAAGTTTTTTCACTCACCAAGATGGGAACGCCCCAGGGGACCTCTAGTCCATCTTGCGTAACAGTAAACGTCCTGCCACCTATCGTTAGACTTCCAGTGCGGGAACGAGCGCCTTGGTTTGTTGCTACCGAATACCGAACGGTTCCATTCCCCGAACCAGTCGTGCCAGAGGTGATACCTATCCAATCGTTATTGCTTAGTCCACTCCATTGACAATAGTCGCTGATAGACATCACTGAAAGGTCGGCGTTTCCACCGCTCGCTGAAAAGTGTTGGGTCTGGGCAGCGATCGAATAACTGCATCGGGAAATCTGTGCCTTTGCCACGGAGTTGTCATCGAGTGTCGGCGGAAGAGTCGGGCTTCCCAGGATTATCGGCGGACTAAAACTAGCAGGTATTAAATAAGATACGACTTCGGTTGCGTTCTGATCGCTACCACCAGTCACGATATTACATGACCATGTTCCGTCGTTCAGAATAATCGTAAGCGGTTGATTGGCGAAAGGCTTAATCCACCAATTACCCAGTACTTTGATGTAAGTGACTACTCTAAAATCGCTTGGCCTCACTCGACAAACCCGACCGGTAAGATTGCCGGTGCCGCCGTAAGGAGGAACCTGTGTGAAACTAATATTCGGCAAACTTGGATCACAGTTAACGACGTCGCCGCTCCAATTATCCGGTATTGTTCGCCCGTCAAACACATCTTGCATTCCGGTCTTTAACGTACCGTCACTGTTCCAGATTCCCCAGTGAGGGCCTACTGAACCTTCGGAGCCGCTTTCCAGCCCTCATCGAAGGAGGAAAAGTAAAAGTACTGAACATTGTTTGCGCGCGCCCAAGAAATAAAATTAAGGAAATAGAAGCTGGCATTTTCTGTTGAGGGAACCGCTGCCGCAACCGGGTTTCCGGCACTTGGCCAACCGGTTTCAGACAGGAGAACTGGTTTTGTCCCCGCCGCCGCTTTTAGATTGTTGAAATTAATGTGAACAGTTCCCATCGCCAGATCGACACGGACGCCTTCCCAAAACGGGTAGAAATTCGCCATGACCACATCGACGTTAGAGATTAGGTTCGGTCGGGTTAGCCACTGAGAGTAAACATCCGCGGTCGTCACCGGTATAGAGGCAGGAATTGATCGCCTCACACGGCCTATGTAATCGAGAAGCTGTTGTTCATTGACGTCACCCCTTAGCAATGCTTCGCTTCCGACGATCGCCATGTCGCACTGGCCGGCCTGGCATATACTGATCAGATTGGTAATCTGTTGTTCGTTAACGCTCGCATCACGGCCTATCCAAGCTCCAATCGCAGCCTTGAGGCCCAAACTTCTCGCGACAAGACCGGCCTTCTCTAAGCCATCGGTAGTTCCGAACGTTCGAATCCACTGAGTGTATGGTGCAATCGCTTGCATTCTATTGCGAAGCTGCTGCTCAGGGATCTGAGAGCCATGATTGGGATCCTGACCGTCGATGTACGGGCTGAAGTCTTGGCCAAGCGTCTTGTACACAACACTTTGGCCACTTGCATAGTTAGGACTAAAGAGTCTGATAGTGAAGAGAATGAGGACCAGTACCCATCGTTTCGTGTTCTTCATGACAGCTCCATGAAAGACCAGAAAAGGATTGTCGCCCAGGGTTCTTGTGGTGAGTAGTGATTGTACGACGAAACAAGCAGAGCGCGCTAAGAACACAGTAGCGGTTAACGAGATCGTTTCCAACTAATCGATTGCTCGATCATCCTCGCAGCCGCGTGCCGGTGAAGATGTGCACGCAGGCATTCAGTCGAACAACACCGTCTTCTTCATACTCAGCAAACCGCTCGGTCAATGATTGCCGCGCCTTATCGACTGCGTCGTTGCCGGCCTGGGCCAGCAACTCGCCGAATGAAGAAAACGCCGCAATCGCAAAACTCGCTGCCTCCGAGGCTGGTAGACCACCGCCGATTGAGAGCAAGCCGCGCCAATCTTCCACGTTCACTTCACTATAACCAGCGCTGTCGAGCAGCTTGAGAAACTTGTCAGCGTCTGCATATCGAAACGCACCCGGCGCTTCGGTATCGGGTGCGGGTAAATCGATGATCTCTGCGACTACTTCGCGCACTTTCGATATCCAAGGGTTTTGCGCGGGCGGCCCCCACGTCGCAAACGCAAATCGTCCACGCGGTGAAAGCCAACGAGCGAGGTTGGTAAAAGCAGCAAGCGGATCGTCAAAGAACATAATGCCGAAGCGCGACACCAATCGTTGATATGACGCTGCTGGCGGATTAGCGCTGCCCATGTCAGCTAATTCAAACTCGATCGCACTTTCATTCGATGACTTGCGGCTGCGAGCCAATTCGATTAACGCGGGAGAGATATCGAATCCGTGAACGACACTTCCCGGGGGCGCTCGACGTGCAATCTCCAGCGTCGTTGCACCACCGCCGCAGCCGACATCAGCGATTCGATAGGGCGCATCAAGATTCAGCGCAGAAATCAGCGGCTCATTGATCGGCGCGAGCATCGCTTCCATGCCGACATGCTGGGCTCGCCATTTCTCGCCGCGCGCGCTGGCCCATTCAGAAGCTTCCGGATTCTCACTCATGGAAATCCACCCTTGTCATTGTCTCGCCTGCTGTTTGATACTAAGCACTCCTCGATCTGCCGGTAGTCAAGACCAAATTGAACAATAGAGGTTTACGATGACTCGCCCTTCTTTGTTACTCCTCTGCTTGATCTCACTCGCGTTGGCCGCGTCTGGCCAAACTAAACAACCAACACAAGCAAAGACGTCAGCTCCCGCCAATGATGCCGCACGCAAAGCCGAAGCAAAAGCAGAGGCGGAACGCATCGCGAATGAGCGTCGCGCGCAGGCCCGTTCGTTATTGCTCTCATTAGCCAGTGACGCGCGCAGCTTTCGCGATCAGATGGTGCGCGCGCGAACTCTCGCGCGAATAGCTGATGCACTGTGGGACACGGACGTCGAACGTGGACGCGAACTCTTTCGCAAGGCCTGGGACGCTGCCGAAGTCGCAGATAAGGAAACCCTGCGACGACGCGATGAAGATATCCAGCGTCAAAAGGCGTCGACGGGCGGCGGTTATGCGATCCCTGATTATCCAAATGTGCGCAAAGACGTGTTGCAACTCGCAGCCCGGCGCGATCGGGAGTTGGGTGAAGAGTTTCTCCAACGTCTCAAGGAACAAGACGATGTGAACGGAGGAAACCAGCGGATGAGTCTCGCGAGCGATCTACTCGAGTCCGGGGACTCAGAACGCGCATTGCAGTTTGCCAGTGCCGAGCTCGCGACGATTAGCACTTCTTCGGTGGACTTCCTTTCGTCGCTGCGAGAAAAGAATGCTGTCGAGGCTGATGAGCGCTATGCCGTCATGTTGGACACGGCAGCGCGCAACATGCTCTCGGACGCCAACACGATCTCGTTGCTTTCGTCTTACCTCTTCACGCCACACATATTTGTACTCTTTCATCGTGGCTCAATGTCATATGGGATGATGGGAGCTGGCCCTCCTCCGAACGTCGCACCCGAGTTGCGATTGCGTTTCTTTCAGACAGCGTCAAGTGTCTTGCTGCGATCCGAGCCGCAGTCAGCGCCGGAGCAAACAGCAGGAGTTGAAGACCAATACATGGTAATAAAGCGTTTGAGCCCATGGTTTGATCAATATGCTCCGGAAGAGTTGGCAAGCGCGATGCGTGCCCGGCTTGAAGCGCTTGGACCATTGGTGCGGGAAAGCGTTCGCGCGCGAAATCCGAATCCAACGTCAGAAAGTGAGAGTACTGATCGAGAGCAAAGGACTTTGGACAAGATTGAGCATGCTAAAACTTCGGATGAACGTGACCGCCTCTATTTTGACCTGGCCCAGCAGACCGCGTGGAAGGCCGATATGCGCGCGCGCGATTTTGCCGGCAAGATTGAAGACATGGAATTTCGAAAAAAGGCCCAGGCTCAAATCGATGTAACTTTGGCAATGAGCTCCATTCAGCGGAAGAAGACCGAGCTCGCGTTAGAGCTGGTTCCAAAAGCAGACTTAACTCACATTCAGCGAGTCTGGCTGCTGACTCAATTGGCAAAACTATTGTCGAAAACGGACCGCGAGAAATCGTTGTCGTTGTTGGACGATGCATTGCCTGAAGCGCGCCGCATTGAAGGATCAGATCCGGATCGACCGCGCGCGTTGTTGGCTATAGCTAATGCGCAGAGACTGATCGAACCAGCTCGCGCATGGGATGCAGTGTTCGAAGCGGTGAAGGCTGCTAACTCGGCTGAGGCTTTCACGGGTGAAGACGGCAACCTAAATATTATTTTCCAAGCGAAGGGATATTCGGTGGCGCGTGATCAGCCGGTGGCGGATTTCGATCTCAAAGGAATCTTCAGTGCGCTGGCCAAAGATGACTACGATCGCGCTGTCGGGTTAGCGGGAAGTTTTCAGCGTGAGGCGCCGCGGGCTGCGGCAGTACTCGCAGTCGCTCGGGCGGTTCTAGAGGCGAGAGGAAAGAAGTAAATCGATCCGCAGATTACGGTGATTACACGGATTGCGTGAAAGTAGATTGACTTAATATCTGTGTAATCGGCGTAATCTGCGGATGATTGCAGCGTTTTTTCGCTTTGCTCTTCGCTCTAACGGTTTGCGCTTCGGCATCGGCATTGCTTCTACAACGTTGTGCATACAAATACACGCGATACCGACTAACTGATGCGTTCGGTTTGGAGTCGGGCGGTATCGAAGTGGAACAATTGCAATCGCGCTGCTTGGGGCAAAGGAACCAGTTTGGTAAGGCGCCGGCGCCATCGTGCGGGCGACGCCGAAACACAAATAAGACGGAGCCAGGAACCGTTTGAGAATTGACCGTTCGACCTTAGCTCTTTGCCCTTCGCGCTTGGCTAGGAAAAGGTGAAGCAATGGAAGTTACCAGAGTTACAGTTGACGAGTTGAAGGAGCGCATGGACCGCGGCGAACAGTTCACGTTTGTCGATACGCGCAATCCCAACGCCTGGGGCGAAGCTGATAAGAAACTGCCCGGCGCGATTCGCGTTCCGTCTGATGAAATTGAAACGCACTTTGATGAGATTCCGAAGGACCGTACGGTGATTACCTACTGTACGTGACCTCACGAAGCGTCAAGCGCCCGTGTGGCGCAAGTCCTAAGCGAGAATGGTTGGAAGAATGTTCATCCGCTTTACGGTGGATATGATGCGTGGGTTAAAGCCGGACTACCTGTGGATCCGAAATAGAGATTGTGTCTTCACCCCGGAGGGGTGAGACGTTTATAGAATCCTGCACGTCAGAAGACCCTGCTCCGTTCGCAGGAGCGGAATTCAATTGCGTTGTCCAATTCAACCTGAGTTCCGCTCCTGCGAACGGAGCAATATTTTTGGAGCGCTTAGGCTATAAACATGTCACCCCTCCGGGGTGAAGAAAGTCGGGGATTGTATTGTAGCTTTTACAATTGTTGATTCGTCTGTTGCAACGCTGGAGCTACGGGTTTCCGTCGCACTCCAATCGACAATCTATAATCTAAAATCATCAATCGCCTCCCAACCTGTTACCGGAGGTGGTTCTTACTCATTCCGCAGCGCCGTCGTTGGATCTAATCCTGCGGCTCGCAATGCGGGAAGCCATGAAGCCATCAAGGCGATAAATAAGAACAGCACCGCCACCGCTAGAAACGTAACGGGATCAGTGGGCTTAACTTCAACCAGCATGCTCGCAAGAGCGCGGGTAAGTGCAAACGCAGTTATCAAGCCAATCGCGATACCGATCGCGCTGAGGTACAGTCCTTTGCCTACCATCAAACGAAAGATCCTTGAAGGCGCTGCACCAAGCGCCATGCGCACTCCAATCTCTGCGGTTCGTTGACGAACAGACGTAGCCAGCACGCCATACAAACCTACGCCGGCAAGCAACGCAGCGATCGCCGAGAAAACTCCAATTAGCAAAAGCGAAAAGCGAGTTTGACCCTGGGCCGCGGTCACTAATGAATCCATAGGCTGCATCTGGTTAATAAAAGTTTCTGAGCCTGCTTTGCGAACTATTTCGCGGACAGCACTCGCATACTTCGCAGGATCGCCGTCGGTTCGCAGTGCCCACCATGAAGCAGCCTGGTGATTCACATAACCGTCGGTGACGTACAGTTGCTCACGGCCCGGTTCGACCAGAGATGAATTGCGCTGGTGGGCTACCACACCGATGATCTCTCCCCATTGCGCCTGGGGCGTGCGGACGCGAAACAGGATCCGCTTGCCCACCGCAGACTCATTTGGAAATGCTTTCGCCGCGAGTGCCTGATCAACTATCAGCAGGTTGCGATCAGGTTTGTTGTCGTCTTCAGTAAAAGTTCGTCCTGCCAACAGTCTCGTGCCCATCGCTTCAAAATATCCGGGCAGCACGACTTGAAGATCAGCAGCCTGAAACTTGCTCGGATCTTCTTGAGCCTCCGCGCCGCCCCATCGTACAGGACTAAATCCGCCGGCGAGTGGCAAAGGAGATGACGCTGTCACACTGTGCACGCCCGGAATCGCGCTGAGTTGTTCGCGCAGCTGTCGTTTGAAGTTGTCCGCTTCCTGCGGTGAGTTGCCGATGTTGCCCAGAAGTTGAAACGTCAGCAGCCCGCGCGGATCGAAGCCGAGATTCACACGTTGAATATTCAGAAAGGTGCGGAACATCAAACCGCAGCCAATCAGCAGTACGAACGCCAGCGCAACTTCCACAACTACGACAGCATTCCGTAGACCTGCAGCGCCTAGCGCGCCGCTTCGGCCGATGGCGCGCAGAGTCTCCATCAGGTTTGGTTTCGCAGTGCGAAGTGCCGGAATAACTCCGAAGAGCACTGCCGACAAAAGTCCCGCTGCGACTGAAAAAGCCAAGACCTTCAAGTCGATTCCTATCGCGTTCAAGCGTGGCAGATTCTCTGGCGCAATCACCAGCAGTTCGCGAATTCCTAGATATGCGAGACCGACTCCGATGGCCGTTCCGGCAGCCGCTATCACGATCGCTTCTGCAAGTGTTTGCCGAACTATTTGCCACCAATTAGCTCCGAGTGCGGCGCGAACAGCCAGCTCTCTTTCTCGAGACGAAGCTCTAACCAACATCAGATTGGCAACATTCGCGCACGCGATCAGCAGCAGGAAAATCACCGCGCCCATCAGCGCGAGAATCGCGGGTCGAACTTCATCGACAAGATGCTGCTTCATCGGCACCAGTCGGAAGTATTGACCGGCTGTTCTCGAGATTGTGTTTTCCGCTCGAATCTTTTGAGCAATGGTTTCTACTTCCGCCTGCGCTTGATTGAGCTGCACACCCTGCTTCAATCGCGCAATCACGCGCCATTGCACGTTGTTGCGATTGGCAACGTCATACGGAATGCGAGCCCCGAGATAGAGACTCGGAAACTGTTCCATATTGACTTGCGGCGGAAACAGCAATTCAAAGCGCGGAGCGAGCACGCCAATAATGATCGGCGGTGGTCCAAAAGCCGCCGACACAGGCAGTGGTTTGCCGATGATTGATCGATCGCCACCAAAGCGCTGTTGAAAATACTCGTTGCTCAGGATCGCCATGGTGGGCAGCGGCGGTGGCGCATTAGCCGCTGGGCCATTGGCAGGCGCTCCAGCTGGTGGAGGTGCCTGCGGTGTTCCATCGGAATCTTGAAAGTCTCTTCCAGCGATGATCGAACCGCCCATCATCTGAAAGAAGTTAGTAGACACGGCGGCCATGCGGACTCTTTCAGGTGAACCGTCCAGGCCGGGAAGAGTGGCGCGAAACGTCTGCACGGCGGCGAAATCCTCGAAGCTGTTTTTCGCACCGTTGCGTAGATCGAGGAAGTCGGCATTGGAATCAGGGAAGTCTTTGACATTCCGTTTCTGCATGTCGTTGCAGGTTAGGACCAGGCGCTCCGGATCCTTGTAGGGAAGTTGCCGCAGCAGCACGCCATTAGTGACGCTGAAGATGACAGTGCTGGCGCCGATAGCAAGTGCAATGGTGACGACTACAGTGATGGTAAAGATGGGGCTTTTGCGCAGCGTGCGAAACGCGTAGGAGAAGTCGCTTAACATGGCGGCAGTTTAATCGAAGGAGACGGAGTGGGGAAGGAGAAAGCAGGAGGCAGAGGGGCAGGAGGCAGAGGGCAGAAGGCAGCGGGCAGACGGCAGTAGGCAGACGGCAGTAGGCACAAAGCACCACCTACAAAGACCAAAGACCAAAGACCCAAGACCAAAGACCAAAGACCCAAACTAACTTGAAGATTCATGAAAACGGCTGTTTGCTGCCCGCTGCCTTCTGCTTTTCGGCGTTTCTGTGTAATCTGCGGAACGTCATGCACTCCAAAGTGATTCAAGTCATCGGCCTCGCAGCCACGCTCGCATACGCTGCGTTCATCGTTTGGATCTATGCGACGGAGCCGCGCACGTTC
>Ga0070673_100002503_pt1 | contig 11204 bp, 9 predicted proteins | sample KBSM23metaG_FD_65342 | JGI IMG/M metagenome (GOLD analysis project Ga0070673, IMG submission 65342) | Miscanthus rhizosphere microbial communities from Kellogg Biological Station, Michigan, USA - KBS M2-3 metaG | ecosystem: Host-associated > Plants > Roots > Rhizosphere > Soil ...
GATTTGCGGCGCGACGGACAAAGGTTCCTTGCGCTCCGAGAATCAGGACACCTTCGTGATCGCCGACCTGCGATCGGGCGATCTCAGCAGTCCTTGCAGCCGAACGGAAATCTCGTTCTCGAAGCAGGGGATCTTGCTGCTGGTCTGCGACGGGATGGGAGGGGCGGCAGCCGGCGACGTTGCGGCGCGCATCGCCGCCGACGCCGTCAAGCACCAGCTGGTCGGCGCCGGTCCAGCCGTGGCGGCGCATCCGAAGGAATCCTTGAAAAGCGCTGTCACGAGCGCCAACGGAGCGGTCCTGGCCGCAGCGAAAGCCCAGCCCCGCAAGCGCGGGATGGGGACCACGTGTACGGCGGCGATCGTACTGCCGGATCGCCTGTCGGTCGCACAGGTCGGCGATTCGCGAGCCTACCTCCTGCGTGATGGCCACCTGCAGCTCTTGACGCGTGATCAGACGATGGCGGACCAACTCCTGGAGGTTGGCGCTCTTCGGCCCGAAGACGTCGCAACCTATCCGTACCGCCACATCTTGGTGCAGGCCGTCGGCACGCAATCGACGATCGAACCAGTCACATCGGAAGCGCGCCTCCATCGCGGGGACAGGATCCTGATCTGCTCGGATGGCCTGCATGGTCCGGTTCCGGGCCCCGAGATCGCCCGGATCTTGGGCGCCGCCGCGGACATCAACCAGGTTACCCACCGGTTGATTCAAGCAGCCCTGAAGGCCGGAGGACCGGACAACGTGACGGTGATCGTCGCTGACTGCGAATGATGCGCGATCGGCGGTGCTCAGCAGGCCGTCGAGGTTTGCGGGCTCTGGCGCTGCTCGGCCGGGAGCAGGGGATTCTTTCGGCCGGTCAGGCGAAAACAGATCCAGGTCAGCTCGATGATGTCGATCGGTTTGGCCAGGAAGGCATTGATGCCAGCGGGCCAGTTCGATCTGGTGATCGGCACGGCGCTCAGAGAGACAACAGGTATCTCGCGCAGACTGCCGTTCCGCCGTCGAACCTCGCAGAAGGTCCACCCGTCCATGACCGGCATCATCAAGTCGAGAAGGATCAAGCTCGGTGGCTCTTCGAGCTCGTTCAGCACGAGGAGCGCATCCAGCCCGTGCCGGGCGCTCAGGGTGGCGAAACCGGCCTCGGCAAGAACGTCTCCGAGCGCATCCCGGATGGCGTCGTCGTCGTCGACAACCAGCACCAGTGGACCTCGTACGCCCGTAACGGTGTTCGCTCCGTTGCTCTCGGAACCACTCATCCTGCCCTCCCTGTTACGCGACCATCGGTCTAGGGCCTGAGTGCCATCGCAGGATCGTGCGCATCCCGCGCCACCCAGCGCTCGATCGCGGTCTCCTGCACAATTGCCCTCTCGAACGCGCTCAGGCCCACCGGCGCTCTGTCGCACCGCTCGTCGTGGACGACGACCTTTTGCGTAACGCCGGGGTGGTATTCCACGATCACCAGTTGAGATCCGTCCGTCGCAGGGCAGACGCAGCATTCGTCCGGTTGATCGAGGAGCCCAATCGCTGCGATGTCCGCCAGCAGGCGATTCAGCTGCTCGGGGGACAGCCGTCCGGTCCGCCTGCCGGTCACGGCGACGTTCGCCAGTCCGTCATAGACGAACGTTCCGTCCATGAAGATGGCTACTTGATAGACGGGGCAGCTGCCGGATGAACAACTCCCGTGCTGCAACCGAATGAGCGCGTCGGGCACGTGAGGCAGCGCCGCCAAGCCTGCGCTGCGCCCGCTCGTCGCCGGGCCGCCGCTTCCGCATCCGGCCAGGGCGGCGGCGAACACGACGCCGACGGCGGCAGTCCTCGCGAACGCGTTCACGACTTGCCTTTGGTGTGACCGACCAGGCGACTAGACGACGTGGCGGAGCTTCGCGATCACGAAGCCAACCGCTGCCGCGCCGAGGAGAACCCGGACTGGCGTGCTCTTCACCAGACGTTTCGTTCGGCCCGACAGACGTTGCAGCGCGGTGCCCGTCTGCTTTGTGGCGCGACGCTTCGTGGAGACCATCGATTTCGTTTTTTTCGCGGTTGAACGCATGCGTCTGGAGCACAGCGACAATCGTGCCAGCGCGCACGGCGCGTCGGCCGCCGGCTTACAGGCCAATCCGGAACCCGCAAGTAACAGCTCGACCGAGCACGCGTAACCGATCGGGGATGCCCCGGACGCGAGGGCAGTCTTTTTCGGCGGTTCGGCCGTGGCACGGCGCTTGAAATCGCTGCGACACCGAAATGCAGTCGATGGCGGAACACACGGGACTCTGGGCGAGGGACGGGGGCGATCGGGGGTCGGGCGTTGCGGGGTGTGCGGTGAGCGGCGGGCGGTGGGACTTGGGGGTCGATCGGCGAGTCGGAGAGTCCCGTGTGTTCCCCTTTGGCTGCCGCCGTTGGACCTCTCTTCTGCTGGCCGAGAAGCCGTGACGCTCGCAGGCCAGCAGTCAGTTGACCAGGCGGGGCGCCAGCCCGTGCTGCTGGTCGTCGAAGACGACGGCGACATGCTCGATGCGATCGCGACCACCCTGGAGGACGCCGGTTACGGCGTCCTGCGCGCCGCCAATGGGTTGGAAGCGTTGGCCCGGCTCGGCGAGACCGAGGGGCGACGCTGCGATCTGATCCTCCTCGACCTCATGATGCCGGTCATGAACGGCTGGGATTTCCGAGCCAAGCAGCGGGCGATCCCAGCCTTCGCGGCCACGCCGGTTCTACTGATGTCGGCCGGCGCGCACCTTTCGACGGTGAGCGGTGAGCTGAAAGCGGCCGGTTGCATCGCCAAACCCGTCGAGATGGGCGACCTCCTCGACGTGGTCAAGCGACACGTTGGCGAGACCCAATGAGGCGGCCGGGACAAGCGATCGCTGCCGACGGCCCCGCGGCGGCCACCAACGCGGCATCGATCGGTCAGCTCGGTCGCTATCGCCTGCGCAAGTCGCTCGGCGTCGGCGGTCAGGCCGAGGTGTTCAAGGCCGACTACTCCGCGCCGGGTGGCTTCGAGCGCACCGTCGTGATCAAACGAATCCTCCCCGCCCACTGCGCGGACCCGGACTTCGTTCGCATGTTCGCCGCCGAAGCGAGGATCCTCGGCATGCTCCACCACCCGAACGTCGTGCAGGCGTACGACGTCGGCGAGAGCGACGGCACGCTCTTCCTTGTCCTCGAATACGTGGACGGCCCTTCACTCGGGCGCCTCCTGCGCGTGCTCCGGGCGGCGCAGCGTCCCCTCCCGCCGGCGATCGCCGCCTACTATGCGCGCGAGCTTTGCCGCGCTCTCGACTATGTCCACTCTCTGCGGAACAGCGACGGCCAACCGCTGAACGTCATCCACCGGGACGTGACGCCATCGAACGTCGCCTTGACGTCCGCTGGATCACTGAAGCTGCTCGACTTCGGCATCGCCAAGTACGATTCCTCCGGGATCCTCACCCGGCAGCAGATAGTCAAAGGCAAGCCGGCCTATCTCGCGCCTGAAGCAATCGAAGGCCGGCCGGTCGACGGTCGCGTCGACCTCTTCGCCGCGGGCGTGATCCTCCACGAGATGCTGACCTTGAGCCCGCTCTTCCGGGCGGACAATGACCTCGCGGTCCTGCACAAGGTGCTCGAGATGCCCATCGCTCCGCCATCGGCCGCTCGACCGGAGATCCCGGCCTCGCTGGACGCCATCGTCATGCGTGCCCTCGCGCGCGATCCCGCTCAACGTTTTGCGAGCGCGGCGCAGATGACCCGCGAACTGGACGACTTCGTCGTCGGGGCGCACCTCCGTGTCGAAGATGTCGTTCACTTCTTGGGCGAGGTCGATCCACTTCTGAACCAGCCTTACCGTTCCCTCGCCGCACTGGCGCCGGGGGCCACCATCGGCATCCGCGCGACCGAGCCGGCGCCTCCACGAATGAAGCCGAACCTGATGAATCGCCTGCGGCATGGGCCGTTGGGTCGCCTGCTGTTCGGAACAGCGAGTCCCTAGATGATGCGAACGGTGACAGGCGTCGCTTTCGCGGCGTTCCTGGGATTCGCCGCCGTTCTCGCACGCGCCGACACGGTGCCTCCGCCGCCCGTCTCCCTGGGAGCCGGGGTGACGCTAGCGATCACGCCGCTCAAGCGCCCCCGATCTGCGGCCACGACTCTCATCTCCCTGCCGGTCACCATCGCCAATAACGGCCCCGGCGCGGTTCGCGTCAAGTGCCGGCACTTCTTGCTCACCGACGGTGTCGGCCAGAAAGCCATGGCGCTCCTTCCATCGGAGCTCGTGTTCGAAAAGGTCTCTTCGCCCCCGCTGCCAGAAGGGACGCTCTCGACCGGACGGAGCAGCTCCGGCAGCCTCTACTTCAACTTGCCGTCTGCTTTCGTGCCCCCCGTCGAGTTGCGCGTGGACCTCGAATCGCCCGACGGGACCGCTCTCGGTCAGACATTCGTTCCTTTGTGACCTCGATGCCAATCGCCAGCGGCGCATGGTCCACCCAGCGCTTGACCGTTCTCACCGGCACGGCGAGCAGCGCCGCGACTTCGTCGTTCTTGAGTGTCGCCATGTACCGGAGCACGAGCACCAGGCGCTCCGCGGCGGACAGATTCTCCAAGATACGGTGAATCCGGCGCACGGCGTACCGAGCCCTGGCATCGACGGCGGACCAGCGCGCTTCCCGGCCGGGCGCTTCCGAATTGACAGCGCGAAGGATGCGAACCAATTCCACGTCGGCCGGAACCCGGCCTGACTTGGCAGCGCCATTACCCCGCGCACGCACGAGACGGAGCCGCGAGGGGAGAGATGTACCCATACCGACTAGATGGGGCCCTGCGGCCCACTTGTGGAGACTCTCAATTGTAAATTTTCGTGCTGCCTCATCGCGCCTCGCCCGAGCGGAAATCGCGTGAAATCGCGCGGGAACCGAACCAGGCGTCCGCCAGCTTGTAGAGGGTCGGCAAGAGCAGCATCGTGAGCAGCGTGGACGAGATCAGTCCGCCGATGATCACGATCGCGAAGGGGCGCTGTGTGTCGGAGCCGATCGCGTGGGACATCGCCGCTGGTAGGAGGCCCAGAGAGGCGAGCAGGGCGGTCATGAGGACGGGCCTCAAACGTTGCGACACCGCCAGGAGGATGGCGTCCTGGCTGTCGGGGTCGAGGGCACGTGCTTGGCGAACGTACGTGATGAGCAGGACGCCGTCCATGACGGCGACGCCGAACAGGGTGATGAACCCGACCGCGGCAGAAACCGAAAGCACGGTGTGGGTGAGGTAGAGGGCGAAGACCCCGCCCACGGTTGCCAGAGGTACGACCATCAGGACGACCAGCGCCGGGAGGATCGCCTGGAAGGTCAGGTAGAGCAGCGCGAAGATCACCAGGATGGAGACCGGCACGATGAGCTCGAGCCGCTTCATCGCGCGCCGCTGGTTCTCGAACTCACCGCCCCAGGTGAGGTAGTACCCTTCGGGGAGCTTGACGTCGCGGCGGACGCGCGCCTGCGCTTCATTGACGAAAGAGCCCATGTCGCGGCCTTCGATGTTGCACTTGATCGCGAGGAACCGGCCGCCTTGCTCACGGTTGATCTGGGTCCGACCTCGTTCGGTGTGGACCTTGGCCACGGTCGAAAGCGGCACCCGCGCGTGCTCACCGGCCTGGACCTCCAAACGACCGATGGTGGCCGCGTCCTCCTCCGTCGGCACCGGAAGCTTCACTCGAATCCCCACCTTGCGCTCGCCCTCCCAGAGTGACGTGGCGAGCTTGCCACCGTAGGCGCTCTCGACCGTGTCGTCGACGTCCTGGACCGCAGTTCCGAACCGCGACGCCGCCTCGCGATCGATGTCCGCGACGATGTGTTGGGCGCTCCCGGCCCGGTAGATATCGACGTCACGCGATCCGCGGGTGCTGGTCAAGATCCTGTCGACCTCTTCCAGCTTCTCGTGGATCACATTCAGATCATCGCCGTAGACCTTGACGACGATCTGTCCACGAATGCCCGAGATCGACTCCTCGACGCGATCCTTGATCGGCTGGCTGAAGTTGTAGTCGACGCCGGGACGGCGCTGGAGCTCGGCGCGCATGGCATCGACGATCTGTTCCTTTGTGCGACCGGTGTGCCATTCGGCTTGAGGCTTCATGATGACGAATGTCTCCGCTTGATTCGGGGCTTCGTCGTCGGTCCCGTCCTCCGGGTGGCCCTGTTCGGTGAGGACGTCCTTGACCTCGGGGAACTTGAGCAGCGCGAGCCGCATCTCTCGGAGCACTTCGGAACCGCGCTGAAGTGAAACCGCGCTGGGCATCGTCACCGTGATGTGGATGTCACCCTCGTTCATCTCGGGCAGGAACTCGGCACCCAGCCGGGGAACGAGGGAGATTGCAAGGAGCAGGATCCCCAGGCCGACCAAGGGCGGACCAGCCGGATAGCGCAGCGCCACGCGCAGGCCCGACAGGTACCGCGCGCGCAGCCACCGAAGAAAGGCGGGCTCCTTCTCCGTCACCCGGCGGTTCTTGAGCAGAACGGCGGTCAGCGCAGGCACCGTGGTCATCGTGAAGACCAGCGCACCGGCCAGCGCAAACCCGTAGGTGAGGGCGACGGGCCGAAAGATTCGGCCCTCGACGCGCTCGAGGGTGAAGATGGGCATCATGGCGGCGGCGATGATCGACATCGAGAACAGGGTCGGTCTGACGACCTCCTTCGCCGCGCGCGCGACCACCGCGGGGACCTCGTGCGGCGGCGGTCGCTCCTCGGCGAGGTGGCGGTAGGCGTTTTCAACCAGGATCACCGCGCCGTCGAGCAGGATGCCGAAGTCGATCGCGCCCATCGAGAGCAGGTTGGCGGGGACGCCGGCGTAATAGAGCCCGACGAACGACGCGAGCAACGCCAGCGGCATCGTGACGGCCACCGCGACCGAGCCGCTGACCGCACGCAGGAAAAGCCAGAGCACCAGGCTCACGAGGACGACGCCCTCGAGCATGTTGCGTGAGACCGTCTCGAGCGTCGTGTCGACGAGGCGTGTCCGATCGTAGAACGGGACGATCTTCATGCCCGGGGGGAGGATCTCGCGGTTGATTCGGGCGACCTCCGCATGTACGGCCTCGAGCACGTCTTTCGGGTTCTCGCCCCGACGCAACAGGATCGTCCCCTCGATCGAGTCGACGGCGGCGCCGCGCGCGACGGCGCCTCGTCGGGGCGTATACGATTCGACGACCTGCGCGACGTTTCGGACGAGAAGGGGTGTGCCGCCCGTGGCGCGGACGACGGTGTTCGCCACGTCGCGCGGCGATCGGAGGTATCCACGCGCACGTACCACCAGCTCGCTCTCGCCGCTTTCGACGTAGCCACCCGAGGTCGCGCCGTTCGACGTGGCGACCGCGGCGATGAGATCCTTCAGCGTCAGACCGTTGCTGCGCAGCCGGCCGGGATCTGCCAGGACGTGGTACTCCTTCTGAAACCCGCCGAAGCTCACGACGTCAGCGACGCCTGGCGCTCGCATCAGCCGCCTGGAGACGACCCAATCCTGCCAGCTGCGGAGCTCACTCGGGCTGTGACGATCGCTTTCGAGCGTGTACTGGTAGATCTGGCCGACCGGCGTGTCGTTCGGGCCGAGGTGCGGTTCGACGCCCTCGGGCACCTCCGCGTCGGGTAGTCGCTCGGAGACCTGCTGGCGGGCCCAGTAAATGTCGACGCCATCTTCGAAGGTCAAGATGACCTGCGACAAGCCGAACGACGTGATCGACCGCTGAACCAGCACGCGCGGCGTGCCGGTCAGCGCGCGCTCGACCGGGATGGTCACCTGCTTCTCGATCTCCTCCGCCGCCTGCCCGGGGTAGAGAGTGATCACCATGACCTGGACGTTGGTGGCGTCCGGGAACGCTTCGATCTTGAGCTTCGCCAGCGTCGCGACGCCGAAGATCGCGAAAGCGGCAGTGGCGACGAGGGTCAAACCCCGTCGGCGGACTGACAGATCGATGAGGCGATCGAGCATGTTGGGGGCGGGCGAAGACGAGCGAGTGACCGACTTCGTCCAGAGCAACCGCCGTGCCCGTCGGAAAGCGCAGGAAGACGCCGCGGCCGGCGATCGAGAGGGGCGAGCAGCCGAAAGTTTCTTTCGCCCGGGCTGAAAAAAGTTTTCGGGTTGACGGGCGCTCAAAGCTGGTTAGGTCCGCTGACCAGCGCCGCGGAGGTTCAGCTAGGCGGGGAGAGTGAAGTTGGTGACGCGTGAGTCACCGTCCTGCCCAGATCGCCCGCGATCTCTTACCGAACCGGAACGATCCGCGCCTGGACTCGCGTTACATGCGCGGCATGGCCCTTGCCTTGATTGATTTCGGTCGACGGGGAGGTTGAGGTGAGGGTGTCTGGCGGGAGACTCTCGGGACTGGTTGTTCTTCTCGGGCTGCTTGGCGGGTGCGGAGGCCGAGGCCCGACGGTCAGTGAGGTCGTGGCGCCGAGCGGCAGCGCAGGAACGACGGGAGCGACCGGTTCGGGCGGCGCCTCGGGTGTTGCGCGCGGTGGCTGCGCCGATCTCTTCGATCAGGGCGTGCTTCAGACGTACTCCATCGACATCTCCGCGGACGAGTGGGCGAAGCTCGACGCCGAGTTTCACGACGTGCAGGCGGTCCTCGCCGCGATGCCACCCGAGACCTATCACCCCGTCACGTTTCACTTCGGATCGGAGACGGTCACCGACGCGGCGGTCCGGCTGAAGGGACAGTCGTCGTGGGTCGAGACGGTGATGTTCGACGCGAACCCCAAGATGCAACTCGTGATCGCTTTCGACCAGGTGAACGCCCACGGACAGTTCCACGGCGTGGACAAGATCCACCTCGACATGCCCCGCACCGATTGGTCGTTTCTGAGCGAGCGTCTGTCGAACAACTGGTTTCGCGAGATCGGGATCATGGCGCCGTGCTCGAACAGCGCTCGCCTCAACGTGAACGGCTCGTATTACGGCCTCTACGTCGCCGAGGAGTCCAAGAACAGCACGTTGGTCCAGGAGTTCTTCCCAGGGAATGCGGGAGGTGACTTGTTCAAGGGCGGCTCGATCGCCGAAACGAACAAGCTGACGGCCGATTGGACCCGGTTGCGGCAACTCTGGAACGCGAACGACATCGCCGGTGTCGAGCAGATCGTCGATCTGCCGAACAGCGTCCTCGAATGGGCGGCCGAAGCCGCCATCAACGACGCCGACGGGTACTACGGCGGCTCGCACAACTTCTACATCTACGACCAGGGCGCGAGGGGCTACACCTGGTTGCCGAGCGATGTCGACACGACGTTCGCGTGGACCGAGCTGTTCAGCTCGCTGTCGTACAAGCAGCATCCGATCTTCTGGTGGGAGGGGCAGTCCTTGCCCCAGCCGCCCGGGCAGCACTACCTGATCGTGATGAACGATCCAACGTGGCGGGCGCGCTACGTCCAGGCCGTGGCGGCGCAGGTTGCCAAGTGGAACACGACCGAGCTGCTGAGCTGGGTCGACACCTGGTCGGCCCAGATCGCAGCCGCCGTCGCCGAGGATCCCCACAGATGGGCGACGGCCGCTGAATTCGACATGGCGATCGCGGCGACGCGCGATCTGATCACGAACCGTCCCGTGTATCTGCAGAGCTTCGTCGCCTGCGAGCAAGGGCAGGGCGGCGAAGACAAGGACGGCGACGGCGCGGCCTGGTGCAACGACTGCCAGGACGACAATCCGGCCGTTCATCCGGGCGCTGCTGATGTCTGCGGGAACGGCGTCGACGACAACTGCGACGGCGTGGTCGACGAGGGATGCACCAAGCCCTAGGCGGGCTCGGCTCGGATTGATCCCGGATTTCGCGAGGGGCGGCTTGCTTCGTCGCGCGGCGCTCCGACCTTGGATCGTCGGAGGTGCGTCGTGAAGTTGTGGAGAGCGCTCGTCTGTCTGATCTGCGTGATGGTCTCGACGCCCGCCTGGGCCACCCAGCGCGTGACGTTTGACGACCTGCCGAACGAGGTGCGGGAGACCATCGCGCGGGAGGCCAGCAACTCGAGGATCGACGACATCCTGCGCGACGTGAAGGACGGCAAGACGGTGTACGTGGTCAAGTACATGAAGGCCGGAATTCTCTGGCAGCTCGATGTCGCGGCGAGCGGCACGATGCTCGGCCGCAAGCGCGACTGATCGCCGACCCTAAGCGACGACGGCGAGCATGGGCGGCGACGGAGCCGGCGCGGCGTCGGCGGCTGGGCGCGCCTCAGCCGGGCGATCGAGGATCGGTCCATCGACCGCCAGGCGCACCTCGTCGGCGCGGACCGCGAACCTGACCAGCCGCGCGCCGCCGTAAAGGGTCGCGAAGGCCGCGTCGGCGGCGTCGAGGCCGCTGGCGAGGAAGATCCGACCCTTGCGCGGGAACCGATCGTGCGGATCGAAGACCTGCCACCCGCCCTCCAGCCAGACCTCGGCGTAGGCGTGGAAATCAGGGGGGATGCCGTCGTCCTCGACGTCGATGTCAGGCAGATACGAGACCGCGTAGCGCGCCGGCATGTTGAACGCCCGGCAGAGCGCCACCACCGCGTGGGCGCGATCCCGGCAGACCCCCTGGCGGCGCACGATGGTGTCGGCCGCGGACCAGTACCAGCGGCTGACCCCCTGCTCGTACTTCACCTCGTCGTGGACCCAGTCGCAGATCGCGCGGGCGCGCTCCCAGCCGGCGGGGACGTGGGCGAACTTCTCCCACGCGAACCCGAGCAGCACGTCGGTCTCCGCGTAGCGGCTCGGCAGCGTGTAGCGCAGCAGGTGATCAGGCAGCTCCTCCGGCGGCACCATCCGGGCCTGCGGGTTGACGGCGTCGGCTTCGCGCGGGACCACGGCTTGCGCCTGGTAGCGGAGGGCGCTCTGGCCGGGGAGCAGGGTGACGCGCTGGCAGCGGTTGCCGAACTGATCGACGAAGCTGCCGGTCGCCTTCGCGCCCGTCAGCGAGAGCACCTCGGCGTCGATCATCTGCCGCGGGTGGGCAGGCGGCTGGACGATGAAGACCGCGGGCTGCGCCGTCGACGCGACGTACTCGAGCTGACAACCGATGGTGATTCGATACATCTTCTGAGCGCCGCCCCGGCAGCGGGGACAGTGTCCGCAACAATACGGTCGAACGGCCGGGCGACCAAAAAAACCACCAGCGCCGCGCCGGCGGCGGCGGTCAGCCCAGGAGCATCAGCGCGATGCGCAGCGCGCGCGACCACCGCCGGCGCCGGGGTTTCACGAAACCCGCCAATCGGCGAGGGGCGAG
>Ga0070673_100002510_pt1 | contig 11198 bp, 8 predicted proteins | sample KBSM23metaG_FD_65342 | JGI IMG/M metagenome (GOLD analysis project Ga0070673, IMG submission 65342) | Miscanthus rhizosphere microbial communities from Kellogg Biological Station, Michigan, USA - KBS M2-3 metaG | ecosystem: Host-associated > Plants > Roots > Rhizosphere > Soil ...
ATCGTCACCAATGATGTCGCGCGCTTGGAGAACGGCCGTGCCTTCTACACGGTCGCCTGCCTGCCCTCGGGTGGGATTGTGGACGACCTGATCGTCTACCGCCTGCAGCCCGACCACTTCGTTGCGGTGGTGAACGCGTCCAACAGCGACAAGGACCTGGACTGGTTCCAGGAACATCGGGGCGCCGCCTGCGACATCCAGGACCGCTCACCGACGACCGGGCTGATCGCGTTCCAGGGGCCGGCGGCGGCGCAGGCGCTCCAGCCGCTGGTGACGTTTCCGCTCGAGCGGCTGCGCACGTTCAGTGTCGCCACGGATGTGACGATCGACGGCATGCCGGTCTGGATCGCGCGGACCGGCTACACGGGCGAGGACGGCTTCGAGATCTTCTGCGACGCCAAGGATGCGCCGGCGCTGTGGGACCGGCTTGTGGATGTGGCCGGCCAGGCGGGCGGCAAGCCGATCGGGCTGGGAGCGCGCGACACCCTGCGCCTCGAGGCGCGCCTGCCGCTCTACGGCAACGACCTCACCGACGAGACGACGCCGCTCGAGGCGGGCCTGGGCTGGGTCGTGAAGCTGGACGGGGGCGACTTCGTGGGGCGCGACGCGCTGCGCGCGCAAGCCGCCGCCGGCATCACGCGGAAATTGACGGGCTTCGTGATGACCGAACGCGGGATCGCGCGCCACGGCTACGCGATCTACGACGCGGGCGGCGCGGCGGCGGGCGCCGTCACGTCCGGCGGCCCCGCGCCCACGCTGAGCCAGAACATCGGCCTGGGGTACGTCCCCACCGGACTGAGCGTGACGGGAACGAAGCTTTCGATAGACTGCCGCGGCAAGAGGGTCGCCGCCGAGGTGGTCAGCGGTCCGTTCTACAAACGAGGGAAAAAATGAGCGCGCAATATCCGGATGACCTCTTCTACACAAAGGACCACGAGTGGGCGCGCATCGAAGATCGCGACGGCACGAAGGTCGCCACCATCGGCGTCACGCGCTTCGCGGTCGAGCAGCTCGGTGACGTCACGCAGGTCGACTTGCCCAAGGAAGGCGAGTCGGTCAAGCAGGCCGAGGTGTTCGGTTCGGTCGAATCGGTGAAGGCCGTCTCGGATCTGTTCGCGCCGATCACCGGCAAGGTCGTGAAGGTCAACTCGCCGCTCGCGGATTCACCCGAGTACGTCAACGAGGATCCGTACGACGAGGGCTGGATGATCCAGGTGGCGGTCAGCAACGCCAAGGAGCTGGACGCGCTGCTCGACGCCGAGGCGTACCAGGCGTTCCTGCGCGAACAGGCCGAGTAGGCAGAGTAGGAAGTTCGATGGCAGATTTTCCCGCGCGACACATCGGCCCCGACGAGAGCGACGAGGCGGCGATGCTTCGCGCGATCGGCGCCGCGACGCTGGACGAGCTCGCGGCCGAGACCGTGCCCGCCGACATCCGGTTCAAGGGAGCGCTGGACCTGCCCGCGCCCGTCGACGAGGCGACGATCCTGTCCGAGCTGCGCGCGCTGGCGGCGAAGAACCAGGTCTGGCGATCGTTCATCGGCATGGGCTACTCCGACTGCGTCACGCCGCCGGTCATCCAGCGCAACATCCTGGAGAATCCCGGCTGGTACACGGCGTACACGCCGTACCAGGCGGAGATCTCGCAGGGGCGCCTGGAGGCGCTGATCAACTACCAGACGATGGTGGCCGATCTGACCGGCCTGCCGATCGCGAACGCGTCGCTGCTGGACGAAGGCACCGCGGCGGCCGAGGCGATGCACATGCTGCACGCGCTGGCGCCGGCGCTGGAGAAGGACGACGCGCCCGGCGGGACGTTCCTGGTGTCCGACACGTGCCATCCGCAGACGATCGACGTCGTGCGCACGCGCGCGAAGCCGCTGGGCATCGAGGTGCGGGTTGGCGACGCCGCGTCGTTCGACTTCGCGCCAGGGCAGCGCGTGTTCGGCGTGCTGGTGCAGTACCCGGCGACGGACGGCGCCCTGCCGGACTGGCGGGATCTGTGCAAGCGCGCGCACGACGCGGGCGCGCTGGTCGCGATGGCGACCGATCTGCTGGCGTTGACGGTGCTGACGCCGCCGGGCGAGATCGGCGCCGACGTCGCGGTGGGCAGCGCGCAGCGCTTCGGCGTGCCGCTCGGCTACGGCGGTCCGCACGCGGCGTTCTTCGCGACGCGCGGCGAGTGGGTGCGCAAGCTGCCGGGGCGTCTCATCGGCGTCACCGAGGACGCGCATGGCCACGTCGCCTACCGCATGGCGCTGCAGACGCGCGAGCAGCACATCCGCCGCGAGAAGGCGACCAGCAACATCTGCACGGCGCAGGTGCTGCTGGCCGTGATCGCCGGGATGTACGCCGTCTATCACGGGCCGAAGGGGCTGCGCGCGATCGCGGAGCGCGTGGGGCGGCGAGCGGGAACGCTGGCCGCTGGACTGGAAAAGCTGGGTGTGCGCGTGGCGCACCGGCGGTTCTTCGACACCGTCCGCGTCGACGGCAAGGCTGATGAGATCGAGCGCTGGCTGAAGAACGCAGCCGCGGCGCGGATCAACCTGCGGCGTCTGTCCGACAGCGCGGTGACGATCTCGGTCGACGAGACGACGACGAGCGCTGATGTCGTGACGCTGTTGAAGGCGTTCGGCGGCGGTGGCGTCACCGAGCGCGGCGACCTGCCGTGGGCGGGCGGCGAGCGGACCAGCGCGTTCCTGACGCATCCGGTGTTCAACACGCACCACTCCGAGACGGAGATGCTGCGCTACATGCGGCGGCTGGAGGCGAAGGATCTGTCGCTGACGCATTCGATGATCCCGCTCGGGTCGTGCACGATGAAGCTGAACGCGACCGTCGAGATGATGCCGGTGACGTGGCCCGAGTGGGGCAAGCTCCACCCGTTCGCGCCGCCCGAGCAGGCGGGCGGCTACCGCGAGATCTTCACCAGCCTCGAGAAGATGCTGTCGTCGATCACGGGCTTCGCCGCGACGTCGCTGCAGCCGAACGCCGGCTCGCAGGGCGAGTACGCCGGCCTGCTCGTGATCCGGGCGTTTCATGAGAGCCGCGGCCAGGGGCACCGCGACGTCTGCCTGATCCCGTCGTCCGCGCACGGCACCAACCCGGCGTCGGCCGTCATGGCCGGCTACAAGGTCGTCGTGGTCGCGTGCGACGACGGCGGCAACGTCGATCTCGCCGACCTGGAAGCGAAGGCGGCGCAGCACAAGGACGCGCTCGCGGCGCTGATGGTGACGTACCCGTCGACGCACGGCGTGTTCGAGGCGGAGATCCGGCGCATCTGCAAGATCACCCACGACAACGGCGGCCAGGTGTATATGGACGGCGCCAACCTGAACGCGCAGGTCGGCCTGTGCCGGCCGGGCGATATCGGCGCCGACGTCTGCCACATCAACCTGCACAAGACCTTCTGCATCCCGCACGGCGGCGGCGGCCCCGGCATGGGGCCGATCTCGGTGGCGGCGCACCTGGCGCCGTTCCTGCCGCGCCACCCGGTCGTCCCGACCGGCGGCGACCGCGCCATCGGCGCCGTGTCGGCCGCGCCCTGGGGCAGCGCCAGCATCCTGCTGATCTCGTGGACGTACATCCGGCTGATGGGCGCCGACGGCCTCAAGCGCGCGACCGAGGTCGCGATCCTGAACGCCAACTACATCGCGAAGCGCCTGGAGTCGCACTACCCCGTCGTCTACAAGGGCGCGCGCGGCCGGGTCGCGCACGAGTGCATCGTCGACGCGCGCCAGCTGAAGAAGCTGTCCGGGATCGAGGTCGACGACGTCGCCAAGCGGCTGATGGACTACGGCTTTCACGCGCCGACCATGTCCTTCCCGATCCCCGGCACGCTGATGATCGAGCCGACCGAAAGCGAATCGAAGGCCGAGCTGGACCGGTTCTGCGACGCGATGATCGCGATCCGCGCCGAGATCGCCGAGATCGAGGCGGGCAAGATGTCGCGCGAGGACAACCCGCTCAAGAACGCGCCCCACACCGCGGGCGCGCTGCTCGCGACCGAGTGGAAACACCCCTACGAACGCGAGCGCGCGGCCTTCCCCCTGCCCTATGTGCGCGCCGCCAAGTTCTGGCCCTCCGTCGGCCGCCTGAACAACGTGCTCGGCGACCGCAAGCTGTTCTGCACCTGCCCCGACGTCAGCGAATACGCCTAGGCGCGCGACCTCGCTGCGTCATTTTCGTCCGTTAATGAAGGGCGGGAACCGTCCGGCCCAGGCAGGTGTCCTCTAAACTGGGAGGCGCAGGATGAGACGTCTCGGTTACGGCGTCTGGCTCGGGCTCGCGATGCTGCTGCTGGCCGGCGCCACCCGGCCGGCGGCCCACCAGCCGGCGCAGGTGCTGATCCCCGGCGTCCCGCACGTGCACCAGGAACCGGACTTCTGCGGCGAGGCGTGCGTGGCGATGGCGCTGCGCAAGCTCGGGTACGACGTCGACCAGCGCGCGGTCTACGATCGCACGGGCCTGGACCCGCGCCGCGGGAAGGGCGCCAACACGCCGGCGCTGAAGCGCGCCATCGAGGCGTTCGGTTTCCGCCCCGGCCCGGTCTGGTTCGAGGTGCCGGCCGCCCACGCCGACGTCGAACTGCAGCGCGCGCTGGACGCGATGTACGCGGATCTCGCGCGCGGCGTCCCCTCGATCGTCTGCATGCACTACGACCGCAGCCCCGGCGCGCCCGAACATTTTCGCCTGGTGCTGGGCTTCGATCTCGCGACCGGCGAGGTCATCTATCACGAGCCCGCCCAGGACGCGGGCGCCTACAAGCGGATGCCCAGCGCGCGCTTCCTCGAGCTGTGGCCGCTCAAGTACGACAGCGATCGCTGGACGGTGATCCGCTTCGCGCTGGAGCCCGGCCAGATCGACGTCGGCTCCAAGCCCGAAGGCGTGACGCCCGCGGCGCTGGTCCAGCACGTCATGAAGACGAAGGCCAAGATCCCGCGCGGCTACGCCACCCGCATCTCGGGTCCGTTCTTCGTCATCGGCGACGAATCTCCCGAGCGCGTCGAGCGCTACTCCCGCACGATCGACTGGACGGTCGGCCACCTCAAGCGCGACTTCAGCATGCGCGAGCCGGACAACGTCATCGACGTCTGGCTGCTCGGCGACGCAGACAGCTACGTCGGCAACGCGCTCCGGCTGTTCGGGAAACGTCCGTCGACGCCCTACGGCTTCTTCTCGCCCGAGCACCAGTCGCTGTTCATGAACATCGGCACCGGCGGCGGGACGCTGGTTCACGAGGTCGTTCACCCGTTCATCGCCGCCAGCTTTCCGTCCGTCCCCGCCTGGTTCAACGAGGGCCTCGCCTCGCTGTACGAGGCCGTCCGCGAACAGCACGGACAGCTGTGGGGCCTACCGAACTGGCGGCTGGCCGGGCTTCAGAGCGACATCCGCGCCGGCAAGCTGCGGTCGTTCGCGGCGATGACCGCCGACAGCGACGCGCGCTTCTACGCGTCCAGCGGCGGCTACGCGCAGGCGCGCTACCTCTGCCTCTATCTGCAGGAGAAGGGCCTGCTCCACCGCTTCTACGACCAGTTCCGCGCGGGCGTCGCGGCCGATCCGACGGGCTACAAGACGCTGGTCCGCGTGCTCGGCAATCCCGACATGCCGCGCTTCGAGAAGCAGTGGCAGGCCTGGGTGCTCGCCCTCGAAGCGGATTAGGCGATCGCGTGGGGAGCGGGCCGGCTTTGCCGGCCGCGGACCATCGCGGGAGGTGTGGAACCCTCTCAGGGTTCCACTGTTAGCGTTCGCTTGGTCCGTTCGTCACGAACGAGAAGCGGCGCTCGACGGCCATCGGGCCGCCGCGCGGGCGCGAAAACGTCCACTGGCTCATCACGCGCTTCGCGCAGTCCATGATGCTCAGGTCCACCGGGGCGATCGCGACGACGTCGGTCGAACCGGTCGAGCCGTCGGGCAAGATGGTCCAGCGCAAGAGCAGCCGATCGGCGACGATCTCCGGCGGCTTGACCTGCTTGGTGCGCGCCACCTCGACCCGGCAACCGCCGATCTCGGCGAAGCGGTCGGCGATCTCCCTGTCCAGCGTGCGCTGATCGATGACGCCGCTGGGCCGCGCGGGCATCGGAGCGATCGTGGAGGCCGCGCGCGCGATCGACTTCTCTGTCGGCGACTTGGTCGTCCCTTCACCTTCGATGGTCGTCGACATCGGCGTGGGCGCGATGGCGATGCGTCCCGTCTCGCGCAGCGACGGCCCTGCCATCAGCCGCTCCGGCGAAAGCGAATCCGACGGCACCGAAGGCGGCAGCGGCGCCGGCGTCCCTGGCGCAGTCGCCTCACCCGCCGGCGCTGCCTGCGGCGTCTCGCCGGCTTTTTGCTGCGCCCAGACGGTGCCCGTCAGTAAAACCGCCAACCCCAGTCCCGCTCCCCACCGCGCGCCAAAAATCATCGCGACAACCTCCCCGCCGACCCTGATGCCGAATTTGTACACCTCCGGCTATGCCGCAAGAGCGGTGCCACCCCAACGTCACGAATCGTGACCAGGCGCGCTTCGCGCGAGAGCGGCTGGACATTGGACAGGTAGCCGCACACTCGCGCTTCGCGCGAGAGCGGCTAGTAGTTGTAGCGGAACCAGCGCATCTGCGGCGGTCCGTTGAGGTCGAACAGGAAGCCGAAGCCGAAGTTGATCGTCCCGTTCTCGATGAGCTGGCGGGGCGGATTGGGAAACGGCTCAGCTTCCTTGAACGCTTCCACCGCCTCGTCGTCGAGGAACTCCAGGCCCGAGGGCTGGGCGAGCGCGACGTTGCTCAGCCGTCCGTCCGGCTTCAGCTGGATGCGCAGCTCGGTGTAGCGGTTCCGCCGCCCGTAGACCGCGCCCGTCGGGTCGCGCTGGCGATACACCTCGTCGGGATGCCAGTGCTCGGCGACCTGGCGCTTGACGCGGTTGAAGAACGACGCGAACCGCCACCGCTTGGAATTCAGCGCCGTCTCGTTGCCCTCGTCGATGTCGGCGAGGTGATCCTGCGTGCCGCCGCCGATCGCGCGCGCCAGCTGTTCCTCGCTGGGCATCAGCGACGGTCCGGTGCCGCCGCGCGCGCCGCCCCCGCCCGGTCGCAGCACGCCCTCGGCGCCCAGCTCGGGAATCGCGCCGCCCTGCTCGGGATGGCCGGCGTTGGGCGCGCCGTACGCGCTCCCCGGGCGGCCGGCGCGCGCCGTCTGCCCGGGCGTCGACGGCCCGCGCAGGAATTTGCCGAGGTCGGGCGTCCGCATGGCCAGGCGGCCGTCACCCGAAGGCTGGGCCGGGCGCGACACCGAGGCCGTGCCGTTCTGATTGCCCTGGCGCGCGTTGTCCTCGAAGCGGCCGTACTTCTTGGTCTCGTGTTCGACGCTGCTGTCGTGCTCGGAGACGAACTTCGCGTCGTCGGGCCGCTTCTCCTCGCGCGGCGTCGGCAGATCGACGACCTGCCCGGGCGCCTTGAGCGATTCGGTTTCCTTCTTCGCCTCTTCGGCCTTGCGCTCTTCGTCCTGGCGATCGAGCTCCGCCATGATCTCGCGCGCGGCGGCCTCGTCGAGCATGCCGACCTCGATCGACTCGCCGCCGCCGCGCCCGGCGAACGCGCGCGCCAGGTCCACGTCGCGCGGCGCGAACAGATAGATGCCGACGCCGATCAGCAACAGCACCTCCGCGTGTATGAGCACCGCGACGCCGAACCAGAATCCGAATCGGCGGGAGGAAGAGCGGTGCTTATTTGGGCTCGATTCACGCATGTCGCGCCCCGGCCAGCGTCCTCAAATGTAGCGCCGCCGTGAAAAGAATTCGAGGGCCTCGACCGTCATCGGATCACTGGATTGTCGAAGATGACGGACATCGACATCGGGATCATGAGCGGCATGGTCGGAAATGGCGCCGCACGCCGCACCGCTCGCACGGCGGCGGCGTCAAACTCGTCGAATCCCGATGACTTGACCACGCGCGGGCCTTCCGACAGGCGCCCGTCTGCGCCGACCACGAAATACACGACGGTCACGCCTTGCTCCATGCGCAGTGCCAGCGGTTTGGGAAACTCCAGGACCCGGTTGACGCGCTGCCGGATCTCGAGCTCGTAGCGCTGATATCGGCGGGCGCGCGCGCGCTCGTTCGCCTCGGCGGCGGCGGCGTCGCGATCGGGCACGCCCAGCTCGTTGGGGGCGGACCCCGACGCGGGGCGCGCGACGGCGCCGGGACGCGATCCCGGGCCGTGTCCGTCGTGGGCGGCGGTGACGCCGGGGGCGGCCGGACGGGTGAAATCTGTCAGTCCCGGGTGCGATTCGTTCGAGGCGGCACGCATCGCTTCGTTGTCTGTGGCCTTGCCCTCGCGTTCCGTATCGAAACTTCGCGCGCCCGGGTCGGCGTCCAGCGGGCCCGTCGCGCGGTTGGGAATCGCGAGCGCCGCCAGCTCGGCGGACGGCAGGGGCAGCGGCGCCTCCGCCGACGCCGCCTCGGCGTTCGGCCCGGCGGGGGCGGCGCCATACGGGCCGCCCAGCGCCACCGATGACATCGGCGACGGCGACGGCACCCGCCGCGGTGTCTCCGTCCGGACGGAATCGCCAATGCCCACCACCGGTTCGCGCCGGATCGCCTGGGGCGACGCCGACCGGCCCGAGAGCCGCATGCGCGCCGGCTGCGACGCGGCGGCGCCGTCCGTCAGCCGCGACCGCAGCGTGGAATCGTCGCGCCGGTACGCGTGATCGGGCGGGTGGCCGCCTGCCTCGCCGCGGTCGGGCGCGGGCGCGACCCGCCGGCGGCCGTCCGAGGTGCTGGGCGCAGCCGACAGGGGCACCAGGCTGTCGCGATCGCTCTCGTGCGCGTCCCAGGCGCGGTCCGGCGGTGCGACGTCGACGGGGATCGCCGCCGCCAGCGGATCGGGACCGGCGTAGCTGGGATCGACGGTCGTCAGGGCGATGACGCCCGATCCGGAGTCGGGCGCCAGCCCCGCCGCCCCGGGCGCCGTCCGGCCCGCCGCGAACAGCGCCGCGACCAGGCAGCCGTGAACCGCCGCGGAGCCCGCGAACCCGAGCAACCAGTTCGTGGGACGACGCTTTCGCATCTAAAACGAGGTTAACACGCGTGAGTGAGCGCAGGCTTTGCCTGAGCGAGCTCTTCGCGGGGGGGACGGGACCCTTCGAGGGTCCCGAGTTAATATGTCGGCCACCATGGACGTCGAGCGCCGCCTTCTTCGCGATGTGGGCCGCGCCGTGGGCGACCACCGACTCATCGAGTCGGGCGATCGAATTCTGGTCGCCATGTCTGGAGGAAAGGATAGCTACGCGATGTGCGTGCTGCTGCGCGACCTACAGGCGCGCGCGCCGATTCAGTTCGAGTTGCTGGCCGTGCACCTCGACCAGGGACAGCCCGGCTACGACGGCGCGCCGCTCGCCGGCTGGCTGGCGGCTGAAGGTGTTCCGCACAAGCTCCTACATGAGAACACCTACGCGATCGTCACCGACAAGATCCCGGAGGGAAAAACCTACTGCTCGCTGTGCTCGCGCTTGCGGCGCGGGATCCTCTACAGCGCGGCGGCCGAACTGGGCTGCAACAAGATCGCCCTCGGGCATCACCGCGACGACGCGCTCGAGACGCTGCTGCTGAATCTGTTCTTCGGCGGCAAGCTGGCGTCGATGCCGCCGCGGCTGGTGAGCGACGACGGTCGGTTCGTCGTGATCCGCCCGCTGGCGTACGCGGCCGAGAGCGACCTGGCGGCGTTCGCCGAACAGCGGCGCTTCCCGATCCTTCCCTGCCGGCTGTGCGGATCGCAGGACAACGCGCAGCGCAAGCAGATGAAGGCGCTGCTCGCGGATATGGAACGCAAGCACCCGACGCTGCGCCAGACAATGCTGGCGGCGCTGGGCAACGTGAACCCGTCGCACCTCTACGACCGCGCGCTGCAGGCGGTGGCCGCGGCGGTGGGCGACGCGGAGCCGGTGGACGCGCCCGTGGTCCCGCTGCGGGTGGTAAACTCGCGCGAGCGATGATGGCGACGGCGCGGGTTGTGGGAATCGCGGGGCTGCTCGGCGCGCTGAGCGCGGGCTGCGGAGGCAAACAGATCGAATCCGGTGGCGGCGGGCCGACCCCGGTGCCTCCGCAGATCTCCTTCACCGCCGACCTTTCCACGGGCGCGCGCGCCGAGACGGTCCGCATCGACGACTACCGCCCCGTTTCGGATGACCTGGTGAACAGCGTCGCTTCACGGATCAGGGTCGCCACCTGGCCGGGCGACGTCGAGGTGTCGGCGATCCAGGTCATCACCAACGTGATGGGCGGGCAGTTGCCGAACGGCGCGCAGCAGGCGGCGTACGCCGAGATCGAAGCGACGCTGGATTCGGCCCTGGACGGGAACGCCTGGTACGCGGTCTCGCTGCCGGCGCGGCCCACCGAATACCGGCTTCCGGGCGATGATCGGGCGTTGGCATTCGCCGGTGGGACGCGGGGCGTTCGCTTCTCGCCCGCGCATGCTCCGGTCGTCGCGTCGGTCATGTCGTGCACGAAGGACGGCGGGGTGGTGGCGGTCTACGCGCATTACAGCGAGCCGCTGGCTTGGGCCGTGGGCACGCCGGCTCTCGACTACGGCAACACGCCGGTCTCGTGTACCGTCGGCGACAATCAAGCTGGCCAGACGCAGTTCATCTGCCCGGCCACGATGTCGGGCCAGCCGTTCTCGCTGCAGATCCCGGACGGCGTGACCGCGCAGGCGTCCGGCGCGCCGATGGCGGCAGGGACGCTCGGCTCCGCCGGCATGCTGACCGCGACCACGAACGACGGCTGTACCGTCCACACGCCGCTGACCGTCGACTGACGCGGCGCTAGTTCCGCATCCAGGTGACGGTGTCGGTGGCCGTGGTGGCGCCGCTGGTGCCGGTGACGGCGATGGTGTTGGCGCCGGCGCGCAGGGCGACGTTCGGCCAGCTGAAGATGCGATCGGCGCCGGTCGACGACCCGATGGTGGTGCCGTTCACCTGCAGGCTGACCGACGTCATGTTCGAGTAGACCTTCACCGTCGTCGTCGCGGCCGTGCGCGGCGTGAAGCGCCGCGACGTGATGTAGACGAACGGCGCCGTCGACCAGTTGGCCTTGTACCAGAAGAAGGCGTCCTTGCGCGTCTTGCGGTCGTAGGTGACAAGGCCCTTGTCGTTCCGTCCGGGCGTGTCGCCCTCGTTGCGGCTGTCGACGGCGAAGTCGAACATGTTCCAGATCGTCTTCGCCCACAG